>Ga0181467_100449_pt1 | contig 21081 bp, 21 predicted proteins | sample InSIn5gowninarea_2_FD_119079 | JGI IMG/M metagenome (GOLD analysis project Ga0181467, IMG submission 119079) | Clean room microbial communities from NASA Spacecraft Assembly Facility at Jet Propulsion Laboratory, Pasadena, California, USA -... ... | reverse complement strand
TTGAAGCAAATGAACATGGAACATAATCTACAGGTGAGGAAAACATTGCATACGATGATGCAGAAAGTGAAGATGAATCCTATGACTACCTCATCCTCAAGCCTGATCACTTAAAAAGAGGTACAATTTCTAAAGGTAAGGCTATTTTGCAAAATGAAGATCTTGATCTTAAGCTTAGAGAGCAAGTAATTGATCTTTTTAATAATTCCTATAATCATAATCCTAGATGGACATTAAATGAGCATAATATTAAGGTTGGAATCCTTCATGATGTTTAAGAAACTACTCCCTTTCATTTGGAACCCTATGAAAAGTAGTTAGAGTTCATAGTTAAATTACTTGATAAAATTGAAGATGAAAAATAGAATAGAATAGGTCCATTTTCTATACTTAAAGAAAAAGAATTGAAAAAGGCACAAGTTCCACCTCAATCCCCTCCACCACCCTTATAAGATAGCTCAACAAATAAAGGCATTAGTACATCTAAAAATAAATTGCTTGATGATGAAGATTTCTTATTTTACTTAAAAAGACCTTTAACTGATAGAATTATTTCTAAAATGCTTACTGGGAAAAAGAGTATTAAGTTTACTAAGTTTAATGGTTTACAAGATCCTAGAATGCATGTTAGAAAATTTTAAGAAGAGGCTATGGAATATATGCATGATGGAGATTTTCTTACTAAGTTATTTTCACATAGTCTGAAGGATGATGCATTGAAGTGGTATTTTCAGCTTATTGAAAAGAGCATTGATAGGTATGAGGATCTAATTGGTTAATTTTTGCAATATTTCAAGTATAATATCACTAAGAAAGTTCATTTCAAATATTTATGCAAAATTAAGCAATTTCCTAATCAATATGTGTTTGATTTTATGAAAATATGGAAGTGTGCAGCTAATCAAATTACTATGCCTGAACAAGATTTGAAAGATACGTTTGTAAATGATTTATTTCCCATATATAAGTTATTGGTTATTTCTAATCATCATATGACATTGGGTGAAATGTTGGATGTTGTGCTTAAAAAAGAGGTTTCTGTTGAAAAGTTGTATGTTATATGTAGATGCCTAAAAATGAATTATTATTTATTAAATAATTCATTTTAGAGCCTCAATGATGTACTATGTAAATAGGGATGAAATAAAACCCTAAGTCATAGTAAAACTATGTCATATGTTTAGTGGACCCTTGTGGTATGTACAAGGGGTCAAAAAGATCAAAGTCATGTAAACTTGTATCATATATAAAGGCATCAATTGATGACCTTAAGCTTTATGAGTAAACAAATATGATGAGGATTCTAGAGAGATTCTAGCACATGATAACATCACTTTGTTATACGCACATATTATTCGTAAGTTACATTCTTATGTTCACTATCTAATGATTATTTTATTTGCTCGTTGTTATATTCTTTATTGCATCTATTATATTGGTTATCTTAAGCCGTCAACGGCATGCCAAATAGAGGATGCCAATGATGTGCAATTAAATGAATATATGCTTATCTTTTATGTATGTTTCTCTTAATGGAATGAATATATGATGATTAAACACAAGTATTTTTCTATTATGTGTTATTGCCATATTTTAGATATACGTGTAAATAAGAAACAAGTAGACCAATAGTGCATTAATTAATCCCCATAAACAATTATATGCATTATTTCATAACTACATTTTGGTGAACTCAAATTTTTTATTTACCTTGCCCTACTGATAAGATTTTGCAAGTTTTTTTTTATAGATTTATGTCACCAGCATCATACACTACTAGGCTGATAGCAATGTAGAAATTGATCCAACAGTCATTTCCCTGATGCAAGAAATGAATAAAAATATGCTCAATATGCAGAAGGTAATTAATACATTGGCTAGTACAGGAAGCTCCACATTTGATCCTACCATTCAAGTTGCACCTTCTAGCTCCTCAAAACCATATAATTTGGATGAATATGATGGCCTCTTCACTTCACCCTTCATGGATGAGATCCAAAAATTTCCCCTACCACCCGAGCACAAGGCCCCCAAGTTCGAGATGTTTAGTGGTGAACAAGATCCCAAACAATATATCATTAGCTTTTAGGAGGAATTCCTTTTGAAGGTAGGATCAGAGGAGATATTGATGGTAAAATTCTTCTTGAGGAGCTTGAAAGGGGATGCTAGTCAATGGTTTTATACTTTGCTAGGAAACTTGACTGATTTGTTCAAGACCTTAGTCAAAGCATTTATGGGCCAATACAAGCACAAAATCAAGGAGCAAAGCAATGTATATGAGCTATGTGCAATCCAAAAAGGAGGCAATGAAACCCTAGAGAAGTATGTTCCATGCTTCAAAAAGGTATGGCAGTCTATTCTAATTAAGTTAGATGAACATGAAATTTATGCTATTTTTTATGAATCTATTGTCCCTATTCTTAATTTACATGCTCCTAGTGCTAAAGATATTACTTTTGGAGTATTAGTATAGTAATTATTGTAGAAAGAGAAAGCATTGTTAGCCTTAGGTGAGCTCAAGTCTGCACCTAACCCCTTTTTGAAAGATACTAGAAAAATATATACAAAGAGAGATGAAAAAATGGTACATATGGTAGATAGACCTAGTTCTCCCCCAAAGATACAAAGATTTCAAAATACAAAAGAAAAATCATATACATTTTCCATACAACCACGCATTATTTTGAGGGATCTAATGAAGAGAGGAATTTTACATCCCCTTGTGCACTCTTCTCAAGATGATAATACTCCCATGGGACTCCTTGATGCCTATTGTACCTACCATCAAAGAAAAGGGCATGCTACAAATTTTTGCAAGACACTATAAGCAACAATATTGGAGCTTGTGAAAAAAGGAAGATACATAATTGATGAAATCCTTTCTAACCAAGGACCCATCATCAATATTGTTTCGAAGGAAAAAGAGGTTTGTGCTAACTTGAGAAGAGAATTCCCATGCAATGTTCCAAATCTAATTACAAATGAACAAGTAAGTATCCCACATGATCCTAAGGTTTATAAGATGATTGATCAATTGAAAAACACACCTACTGAAATTAGTTTATATGATCTCATTTCTACATCTCAAGTTCATAGGGATATACTATATGATCTATTTATGAATGAAACCATCCCTAATAATATTTTAGCTGCTATGTTTTCTGAAAAAATTAGAACCATTAAGGAATGTGATGCTATTTCTTTTTACAAATATGGAAAGCTTAATCAAGAATTGTTATATGAATGTTTCACTTTGTATATCACACCCATGGTTGATGGATGGGAAGTTAAATGTACAATTGTAGATAATGGATCAACTGTAAATGTATGTTCTAATCATTTTTTGATGCAATTACAAGAGAAAGGTCTAGACATTCCCCCTTTAGAAGAGGATACATTCAGGATTAGGGCTTATGATAGCTCATTAAAAAAACCTTTAGGAATAACAACAATTATGATTACTATAGGTATCAAGACTATAGCAATAAAATTCCACGTTGTAGAGTCCAAATTATCATATAACATGCTTTTGGGGAGACCTTGGATACATGACATGGATGCAGTCCCTTCCACATTACATAGTAGACTGAAGTTTGAATTCCAAGGTGAAGTGCATATAGTCATGGGAGATCCTAAGGCATATGCACTATGCAATGTTGCTAACCTAGAAGAGTTTTCCATGTTACCATCACGATATGAGATAGAGAGCTTGGAATTCCCAACACAGAAGGCAAATAATGAAACATAGGTACAGATCACAAAGACATGTATGTGAACTTACAAACTCGATTACAAAGAATTATTTGCATCCATCAAAGACTTGGTACATCCCAAGATACTAGCCATTGAAGGTTGCCATCAACATGCTATCCTGCCAGGAGGTTGCCAGTGGTATGAAAATGATGAAAACAATGATCAAGCTTGCTCTTTTGAAGTTGATATATCGTAACAGACCTCTTCAATAGCCATACCTTCATTTGCTAAAATGGGTAAGATATTTCCCTCTTATTTTATTCATAAGTACATGGTTCAAACTTGTAATTATAAAGGGGGAGGATTAGGAATATTTGAATAAGGAGTACCTACTTTTCTTGATAATTCTAAAACTCAAATGACCACAACAGGCTTGGGTAAAGATGGACAAATAAAATAGAAATGGGGTCCCATTAAGTTTGTTAAAGAATGTAATTTAATAGAATTATCGAAATATATTGATGTGGATACTTTTATTAATGATTCTTTACCTCTTTAATTTGGTTGTTTCAGTACTGATGATGATCTTCTTGAATACTTGGGGGCTCACTAAGAATTTCCCAAGCTTAATGATAAATATAAACCAACTTATATACTTAATGAATATGCTTATTTTGGTCAAGAGGTCAATTTTCATGAAGTATTGTAGGTTTAACTATTAGATATAGTCGAGAATGAAGTACCAAGTTTAGAAGAATTATCTTCCTTGTTGCAAAAAGATCTTACATTTCCACAAGAGGAGTTAAGACACATCAATATTGGCACTTCAGATGATGAGAGATTGCTACAAATTAGAGCAAGTTTACCTCTTCCACAACAAGAAAGGTACAAAAATAAGTTTATTGAGCATTCTAAGAATTTTGCTTGGTCTTATGATGATATGCCAGGGTTAGACCCCTAATTTACTATGCATAATCTACCATTGAAAGAGGGTGCTAAGCCAGTCAAACAAAAACCTAGGAAGATGCACCTTTCTAAGGCCCTATTAGTAAAAAAAGAGATAGAGAAATATTTGAATGCTGGGTTGATTAGGCCTATTGACTATTCTGATTGGATGGCTAATGTTGTTCCTATTTCCAAAATAACTAGTGAAATATGGATATGTACAAATTTTTGATATATTAATATTGCTTGTCCAAAAGATGATTTTCCATTACTAAATATTGATATGATTGTTGATAGTATAGCTAGTCATGATACATTATCATTCATCGATGGATTTTTGGATATAACCAAATTTTGATTAACCTTGCTAATCAACATCAAATAGCTTTTACTACCCCTTGGGGTAATTTTTGTTGGATAGTTATGCCTTTTGGAATTAAAAATGCAGGAGCTATATATCAAAGGGCAATGGTCACAATGTTTCATGGGCATATTCACAAAATTATGGAGGTATATGTTGATGATATTTTAGTCAAAACTAAGAAAGGACAAGATCATCTACAAGCACTTGATGAGGTGTTTACCATTTTGCAAAGGTACAAACTAAGACTTAAACCTCAAAAGTGTGCATTTAGAGTTACTTCTAGTAAACTATTAGGATTCATGGTGTCTAATAGAGGAATAGAAGTAGACCCTAAAAAATTCAAAGCCATTATTAGTATGCTTCCACCTAGAAGTTTGAAATAATTAAGGAGCCTCCAAGGTAAAATAAATTTATTTAGAAGGTTTATTTCCCAACTTGTAGATAAATGTAGGCCATTCACTCATTTGCTAAAAAAGGATGTCAAATTTGTATGGGATGAAAATTATCAAAAAACATTTGAGGATATCAAACAATATTTACTTAATCCTCCCATCTTAGTCCCCATGGATTTTTCAAAACCTACTTACTTATATATCTCAGCCACATTATATGCACTTGGAACAATGCTTGGTCAAAAAGATACAAAAAATAAGGAAAGAGCCATCTATTATCTTAGTAAAACATTGATTGATTATGAGACTAGATACGCCTCTATGGAAAAGATTTGTTATGGTATTATTTTCACTAATGAGAAATTAAGGCATTATCTATTGTATTGCACTACATTTTTTGTTAGTCTTGTTAACCCATTAAAATATCTTATGGCTAAGCATCATCTATCAGGTACACTTGCAAAATGGCTAATGTTGTTACAGGAGTTTGATATAAATGTTGTAAAATAAAATTCAATCAAAGGTCAAGCAATTGAAGATTTGATAGCTAATTTACCTCAAGATGGAGAGACAGTCATCCATGAAGAATTTCTAAACATTTTTTAGGAAAAACCATGCATCCCATAATGTGAAGATTTACTAGAAGGATGTCAGTGGCATGACTTCGATGAAATATCGATCCTTGATGATTACATATGTCTCATGGAGGATGATCCTATTTTCTGGACCCTATATTTTGATGGTTCAAAATGTTCTCATGGAGTAGGAGTAGGTATTATTTTGGTGTCTCCTACAAATTAGGTAATCCCTATGGCATACAAACTTGCTTTTGATTGTACAAATAATATTGCTAAATATGAGGCACTGATTTTAAGGTTAAAAGCTATTGTAGTTATGAAAATTAAGAATATAGAAATATATGGGGATTCCCAACTTGTGGTAAATCAAGTACAAGATTTCTTTGACACTAAGGTGAAAAATTAAAACCCTATAGAAGTCTAGTGACTAATTTGTTGGATCAATTTGATAAATATACTATTCAGAATATCCCAAGAACTAATAACAGGTACATGGATGCAATGGAAAGTGCAACCACACTAGTGCCAATTGAAATTGAAGATGAAGAAACAATCCTTACAATCCGTAAGTCAAGCTCTCCTTCCTATATAGATCATATGAATGAGATTCAGGCTTGTCTTATTAAAGAAGAAAATGATTTTTAGAATTGGTATTTTCATATATATGATTATTTGAAAACTCAAATGATTCCTGATAATTTTGATAGAAATGAAAGAGTGAGATTGAAAAGAACTGCAATAAGATATGTGATCATTGGAGAAGTCTTATATAGGAGTTCATTTGATGGTGTATTGTTGAGATGTTTAACACAATATTAGATAGCTACTACATTAGAAAAAGCTCATGATGGTTTATGTGGTGGTCGCTTCCATGCAAAAGCATTACATACCAAAATTTTAAGGATAGGATATTATTGGCCCACTATGGAATAAGATTGTAAGTATCATGTAAAAACTTGTTTGCAATGCCAAAAACATGCAAATTTAGAAAAGCAACCTACCCAAGAATTACATTCTATTATTTATCCATAGCCATTTACTACTTGGGGCATAGATTTGATTGGTATGATTAATCCTCATTATAGGGAAGGACACAAATTTGTCATTACAGCTACAGAATTCACCACCAAGTGGATGGAAGCTATCCTAATGAAATTGATCACTCAAATTAAAATAATTGCATTACTCATCGAAAATATCATCACAAGGTTTGGTTTACCACCAAGGTTGATAATGGATAATGGACCAAATTTCAAAGGTAAAGATATGAAGGCATTCTGCAAGAAATTTCATATTGTACAAATATTTTCTTCCATCTATTACCCTCAAGGTAATGGTCAAACTGAAGCCACAAATAAGAAAATCAAGAGCATACTTGCCAAAACATGGGATAAATACAAGAAAGATTGGCATGAGCAATTACCATATGCATTATGAGCATATAGAACAAGTATCTGTAAAGCCACTAGGGCAACACCATTCTCATTAGTATATGGAGATGAGGTTATTGTTCCACTTGAACTAGAAATCCCCTTCTTAGAATTTCCTTACAAGGTGATATATCTAATGAAGATGCAAGAAAAGTAAGATTGCAATAGTTGGAATCATTAGATGAGAAGAGAATCAGAGCTATTGAACATCAAAAAGTATACCATGCAAAACTTAAGAGAGCATTTGGGAATAAAATCAAAGCAAAGGAATTCAAGGTAGGAGATCTAGTGTTGAAGGAAAACTTTAACAAATCAGCAGCAAATGAAGAAACAAAATGTAAGTTTGAGCCCAATTGGTTGGGCCCATATGTTGTAATTGATGTAACATGATTAGGTGCATATAGACTATCATCTATGAATGGAAAAGAAGAACCAAAGAAATTCAATGCCATCCATATTAAAAATTTCTATGCTTAGAAATGATAGCATCGTGCCTCGTAAAACACATAATTCATGAGCAAGGGCATGCAAACATTTTTTTTGGAAAAACAAAAAACCTCCCATCATGCTAGTGGCATGCACTACAAGCAGGCCGCTAGTGGTGCACAAATAAAAGAAGATAAGAGAGTATATATATATATATATTTGATAAAAAAAATGCAAAACAAAGGAACATGAGAAGTATTATCTCCCCTTCTAGACTTCACTCTGCATTTTGCGCTACATTTCTTGAAGCTCTGAATAACTCTATTCTCCTTCATGTGTTGAATGGTGACATGGTGGATTTGGGCTATTGCATGCTTCATACTTATGACAAGATGATGCCCCTTACCCCCTTTTTTAGCATCAGTTGGGGGCAATTTCATATTCAACTACAAGTATGATGAATAAGCAGATAATGACCAACAAAAGGCAAAATAATTTCATTTTCCCAAAATTCAAAGAATCCTACACCATTAGCAGCATAGAGGATAGTTTTCACTATGCCAATGACATGAAAAAAAAAGGCATAATATCTTTAGGTCATAGATATAAAATGTATGATCGTCGATGGCCAACAACATGGCTAGTGAGAGTTCACTCACTTAACAGATAACTCGATGATACAACCATGAGCAAGTTGTTGACATTAATTCATCATCAATGGATGATAAAAATTACTATGTATCTATATGGTTTTTTCTTTGAACTAATCCAAAGCATAATATCTTCGGATCATAGACATAAAATATATGATTATCGATGGCCAATGACACATCTAGTAAGAGTTCACTCACTTAAAAGATAAATCGACCATATAGCCATGAGCAAGTTGTTGACATTGACTCACCATCAATGGATGATACAACTTATTGTGTATCCATATGGTTTTTTCTTTGAACCAATCTAGAGCATAATGTCTTCGGATCATAGACATAAAACGTATGATCATCGATGGCCAATAACATGGCTAGTGAGAGTTCACTCAATCAAAAGATAAATCGATGATGCAACCATTATTAGATTGTTGACATTGATTCATTATCAATGGAAGATGTAACTCACTATGCATCCACCATGTTTTTATGATAGACATTTTATTGTAGGTTTCTACATCCTAAAGAATAGAAGAAAATACAAATAATTACATGCTGTGAGTGGCATGCATACTATTCCCTAAGCCGTCAGCGATGTCCTTTTCATCACCATTTTAGTTTAATCAAAGTAGATCCTCTTTGTTTTAAGGCATGGGCATAAGTGCAAATAGTTCTTAAGTATCAAAAATGATGGAATAGTCAAATTCATGATTGAAATAGTATAAGGGGAAAATACACATCTTCCATTTCCAACATTGGATATGGGATCACATAGCTACCTGATAACATAGTAATGTCTATCATCTATACAACATCATTATTGGAGAGAGAATCTTCATCAGATTTTTCCTTGGTTGTACCATTCAAGGACCTTTCCTGGGGCATCCAATTCAAAAGGGGGTAGCAAGGGACCCTCATCATCATCATTAACAACAAGGGAATATATAATAAAGAGTTCAAAGTTCTCAATAAAAAAAAAATTCTACACTTCTTCTTTGGAAATGTAATTTCATTACTTCAATCACACTTCCAAAGAGGGAAAAATATAGACACCTAAAAATGAATTATTATTTATTAAATAATTCATTTTAGAGCCTCAATGATGTATTATGTAAATAGCAATGAAATAATACCCTTAGTCATAATAAAGCTATGTAATATATTTAGTGGACCCTTGTGGTATGTACAAGGGGTCAAAAAGACAAAATTCGTGTAAACTTGTATCATATATAAAGGCATCAATTGATGACCTTAAGCTTTATGAGAAAATAAATATGAGGAGGATTCTAGAGAGATTGTAGCACATGATACATCACTTTGTTATATGCACATATTATTCATAAGTTACATTCTTATGTTCACTATCTGATGATTATTTTGTTCGCTCATCGCTATATTCTTTATTGCATATGTTATATTGCTTATCTTAAACCATCAGTGGCGTGCTAAATATAGGATGCCAATGACATGCATTAAAATGAATATATGCTTGTATTTCATGTATGTTTCTCTTAATGGAATGAATATGCGATATGATTAAACACAATTATTTTTCTATTATGTATTATTTCCATATTTCAGATATATGCATCAATAAGAAATAAGTAGACCAATAATGCATTAATTAATCCCCATAAATAATTATATGCATTATTTCAAGACTACACTATGCATAATAAACCAATCGCATATGAAAATAAAATTCAAACTCCTAAAAATAATAAGAAAATTGAAGTGAATAATGTTGATCATAAGAAGAAGAAGGCTAATGACAAACCTAAAAGATAATTCACACCATTGACTGACATTATTGATAATATTTTGAATATTTTGTTAAAAGAAGAGCTTATCAAACTTCCATCGATTGTTAAGCCTAAGTTTCCTAATGGTGTGCCTAAAACTTTTAGATATGAAATTTTTTGTAATTTTCATAGGATACTTGGCTATCTAACAAGAAATTGTAGGACTCTAAGGCATATAAGATAAGATTTCATTGACAAAAAGGCCATTAAGATGTATCATAACACTATTATGGAGGATGAACCTATACATCTTGATAATGAATAGCTGGGGATGTTTACCAATCCTTTACCCCCTTCACAATCAAGAGGCTACATAGGCATGATAAGTACTTCTAATGAGTTGCATTATTATTTTGTTCGCAAACATGGATGTAGGCATGATAGCATAAATAAAATTTGAAATAGAGCATAGAACAACATCGCTAGCAACGTGCATAACTGTTCCTACAATTCCAACAACATGGAAAACATAAAATCAAAGGTGCCACTTTTTGTTCTTACCTCTACAAAATGTATTTGGGTTGCAAAAACCTCCCAGGTACATAAAGTTATTGATTAAAATTGTAAATTTGTAATTATAGTGTATACTAGTTAGGTTGATTACTTGCTCTATATTGTGAATTGATGTTTATTGAATGCATGTGTTTACTTCTTTTTCTGTATCATGGAGAAATATTCTTGCACTGTTTCCTCATTGTTGCATTTCTTTCCTTACATCTCACACCACTAGGTGCATATCTGGTCTATTTCATGCCATCAATGGTGTACTTTTCCTAGGATAGAATAATAAAGGATAGTATTTCCTTCATGCTTAATGTATTTTGAGTTCATTGGATTAGTCACTTACTAGTTTTCATAATGTCTTAAAAGAAAAATGGATGAAAATTCGATAAGGTCCTTATTTACCCTTTTGGTACCTGCCTTGTAAAATGATTTATTTTTCTTAAATGAGATGGCTTAAATTGTTATAGTGCTTAAATTTAGATAATAGTGTCAGATTATCTCTATTATTTTGTGTAATTAAGCTTATTATATGTATTGTCTTTTTGTAAGCAAATTTTTTTTTAATGCATTACCTAAAATTAAAAGTTTCCAACTTAAACATATTCACATTCGACCAAGTAAAAAGTTACCAAACACATTAAATACACATGTATTGAATTAAAAAATGGCTCATATACAAATATATATATATCATAAAATGTAATCATACAATAGGGGGTCCCATTCCCATGGCCTCACTATGGGGGAGCACTACCACCACTACTGGTTGTGTCTCCCATCCTAGACCTAATCCTAAGGCTACTACCACTAGCTATCATCTCTGAAGTATCCCTCAAGATCTTGCTAGCTATGACTCCATGGCTAGTTAGGAGGGTCTTCGCCCTAATATATTTCACCTCTAGGACTATGATCTCTTTATCCTTCACCTCTATCTTATCTATCTAGACCTGGATAAAGGGCCACTGCTGATCTGGTGGAGGTGTAAAAAGACTCTCCTATAGTCTCTTCACAAACTTCTCTAAATTAGTTATCTATGAATCCTTCTCTATGAGTGTTTTCTAAAGAGTGGCAACCTGGGTATCCATGGGCCTAAGGTGAGACACTTCTGCTTCCAATGAAGCAATCTGCCTCTCTTGTAATAAATAAAATTCATGGTTAATAACATGTTCTTTGCAAAAAATAAAATTGAAAATCTAACTTTCTCACAACTTAATATCTCACCTGGTGCCGCTAATGGCATAGCCTCAGCCAACATTGCTATTCCTAGTGGTAGTTCTCCTAGTCCCTCTTCCTCTTGCACAAGTATGTCATGTATTATTGACTTGATAGGGATCATTATTTGATGACCCCTCGCTATCAACCTCCTCCCCCTCATCTTCCTCCTCATCCATCCCCAAGTTAGTTGGGTGGACTCCTAGTCACCATGCCATGTAACTGGGGGAAACCTCGAGTACCATGGACATGTTGGTAGCTCTATGAAGTGTCTTGGGCACCTCCCAAGCCAACCACCATGTTGGTATTACTTGCATTACCATAGGAATATTGCACTTAGCCATGTAGCATTGGTAGCATATGGGAAATGGTGGTATCCCCCGCTGGATCCTGAACTATCAAAGCATGCGCTATGGGTGGTATGGCTCCACCACCTTCCTCTAAGTCTAGAGGAAGCACTCATGGTGGACCCATGCAAGCTAGTGTCCATTTTCCTCCCACACAAAATCACTGTAGGACACCCAAATAATCTCTTTTGCATGAAGACCATCAACTTATCACCTCCTCATCTCCAACGAGTGAGGGTACCTATATCCTCCTTCCCTGGAGGTCCAACACACCAGGTAAATATCCCTTGGGTCCTCTCTAGTCCATTTAAGTCCTAATGGCCTCACCTTTGCTATCTTCTCGTAATCCCATATCTATAGTAGCGTGACATGTGCTATCATCATGTTGAACTTATCAACGCTGATGAAGTTGTACAATTCCCTATACAACTAAGCTAGTATGAGAGGCACCCCCATGCAAATTATGCCCCCCTCTCATAAATTTATCTAAAAATCCATACTAATCCCAATAGAAATGTCAAACTAATCTTTTCTCAAACTACTCTTTTTCAAGAAAAGATAGGTGGCTATGATGGTTGTGATGTATAACCGTAGATGCCTCCTTGTTGGAGAAAACCTATACACTTTTCCTAGCTAGGAAACCTGATGTTCCTAATCATGGTCTGCCTCCCCTATCAACCATAAGCCCCCCTGCTTGTATATTTCCATCAAGGTTACTATCATTTCACCTGAGGGAAGGTGAAATGTACAACAATTTGGATCCCACATCTTTGCAAGTGTGATCAATAGAGGAAAATCCTGCTATATGTGACCTATGATGGCCAGGTCAATCGGTCCACACCTATCTAGTATGTCATCTATATGCACTTTCCTTTTCCACCTCCTAGCCTTTTCCAATGTAGCAATGGTTATGGGTCCTCCCCGTATATGCACCTTGTGTTCCTATAAGGAGGAACACACAAATTGGATTAATAGAATGTATGGCTATAATAATAATTAAAAAAATGAATTAATGAAGATAAAATCAAAACCCTAAAATAATCTAAGAATACAACTAAAAATTGAGCTTACCATATGATCAAAGGGAAAAGATCGAAGATATTCTGCAACATGGCCTCTATGACCAGTAATAGGATGATTGATTCCTCTCCATGCACAATCATCCATAAGAAGTAATAGAAAAAGGTAAAATAGTATATAAATGAAATAAAAATGACATCTAAGCAAGTGGAGGGAAGTCAAATTAGGCCTAAATGCCTTAAACTAGTCATAGGCAGCTGGAGAACAAGTTAAAGGTCCACACAAGGTCAACAGGGGAACAAAGTGTTGACTTGAACGAATTGAAAAGTTAAAATGAAATTTTTAATTCTCAAATTTCTTTATATATTTTGTAATTTACAAATGAAACCCTAAGGCATCATTCCTTTCTCTTGGAGGTAACTAAAACTATTATTTCGTGAGTTCATAGTACATTAAATTATTTTAAATGCTTGTAATTTCTTTTTCAAAAAATATTGATGCTATTTTTACACCATCAACGTTGTCCATTTCTTTGAATTAAGTGTGCATTCAATCCCTAATGGTATAACATATTGAAAAACATGCCTTTGCCTCACTTTCCAGTTGTTTATAATTGAAATAGCATCTTTTATATTATTTAAAATTATTAATACCAAATGCACACCACTAGTAGCATGGAATAAAATAAATTGGGCAAAATTCTAAATGCGCTCTTTCAATTTTTTGTTTTCATGCATTTCATAGAATGCTTATTACTTTTATGGATTTGCTAGATATGATTAATTTTTATTGACAAAGTTTAACTTAATTTAAATGGTACATTAATTTTTCATCTTTCAATTTGCTTATTGTTTACGATTGGTCATGAATTGCAAATGCATATTTCATTGTCAATTGAATAAGCCTTTTACTTTGAAAAATGTAATATCCTTTCCTACGCTGTCACTGATGTGAAAAATGTAAAATTGTACATACTTTCAAAAAAATTGTAATGATTACATATTATTTATAGCTTAAAATGATGGTTACTTGAATATTATGCAAATTGAAAAGATGAATTGAAAATGTTGTCAAATATTGCTAATTCATGTTTCACTCTAAATGTTTTATGATAACATTGCAATGTTATCTTCTCTTCAAAAGCAAAGCAAAATGATATGGATAATCATTAATTGCATATCTTTTAAATTTTTACACCTTAAAATTGAAAAATGCATGCCACTAGCAGCATACAATTTCTATAAATCCTTTGTAATTGGGGCATCTAAAAATTTCCTTGAATATCTGATTATTTCTATGATCCTTTTACTCATATGGACTATTTTATGGATAATGATCAAAACTGCTGAAGACATCATCATAAAATTATACACATACCACAATGTCAATGATGTGGACTTCCATTGCAAAATTATACAAATTGAACATGACCAATGAATGTTTGATTATTTGGTACATTTCTAAATATTGAATGCTACTTTTCATTATTCATCATATCACTAAAAAATACTACACATACCACATTGCCAGTGGCATGAATCTACATTGAAAATTAATGCAAATTGAAATATTGAAATGAAAGGCCAATGATTAATTGAATATCTAAAAAATGAATGATTATTATACTAACAATTATTTCAAATCCATGGTATCCCCATGAGAAAATATTGTATTGTTACAGGACATCATCATTCTAAGTCATTGAATGGATATTTATAGACTATGAGTTATCTATCATATTAGTCTATAAATCATGGATATTGCAAGCATGGGGCATCACAAAGAACCCATATACTTACTCTTCATAGACTATGAGTTGTCTATCATAGTAGTCTATGCATCATGGAATATTATATTAATTTCATCCTTGCTATTTACATTGCTTATTCTTTCATGGATGTGATCTATGCGGGTATATATTATTTTGTTCTATAGGGTATTATTTGGGTGAGTAGGATTTCCATAAACTGCTCATAGAGGGACTCCTATTTTTTCCTTTCTTACTTAATGCAGCATGAGTTAGGGGAAAACAAGACCAAAAGGAGGAAAGCAACATACCATACTCAACATATCAATCAAAGTAGGAAATTCCACTTTACTATTGAAAACTCTTTTTCTCTTCTCTAGACTTCTTTGGATGATGCAATTTCAATGCTTTTCATTACATATCCAAAGAGGGACAAAATGTAGACTGCTAAAAATAATTTATTATTTATTTAATAAATCATATTTAGCATATTAAATGATTAAAATTCAATAATAAATAAATCAAGATAAAATGCTATTATATTGCAATACCATGTGCTAGGGCCAATGTAATATCATATACCAAGGTTTATATTTTAATTTGTATGGAACATTGAAATGATTATTGTTATTGATATGTATTAGATTTCACTCTTTTTTATTTCCTTTTAGGTTATAAATATTGGAGGTGAAGGTTGACATCCCCATCAGATCTCTCTTATAGGTGTTTGTCCCAAATATCAAACTTATAGTGTCTCTTGATGCCACCTATATTGAGAAATTTGTTATACTCTTTGAGATCTATTATCCCTCTCTTGTGCTCAACATAAAACTATGAATATAACACCTCTAGTGGCATGAACCTTCTAGATTATGAGGTTTAGATTTTAGGGAATGACTCATGTATACATTCTAGCAAATATCTATTGCTAGATCATTTTAAGTCCGATTGCAATCCTTTGAATATTCATAGTTGTATTGCTCTTAAGGATTGTATACATATTGGCTACAGGCTACACTCTGTATTAGGTTTATATGTTTCATGTATATTTGTTGTAATATGATATAGAGATGCTTATCATTGTATTCATAGACCATTTATTTGTTTGTGTATTTATTTATTAATTACACATTTTTTGGGTCTACACACACCATATCTAGAAATGATAAATTAAGTAAGAAATTCAACAATCTTACCTCCTTTTTTTGACTTCATGGGTATAGCCTCCACCCACTTTATGAAGTATTCTATAGTTGTAATGATAAACTTATGGCCATCTCTTGAAATAGGGATAACTTTACCAATAAAATCAAGTGCCTAAATAGCAAAAGGTCAAGGGGATACAATAGAGTGCAAACCATGAGAAGGAGAAGGTTGAAGCTTAGCATTCTTTTGACATTGTTTACTTTTTTGACATGTAATTCGTAATATTATAGCATAGTAGGATAATAATAACATAGTCTAAGAAAGCTTTGATAAACAAATTTGACACTAAAGTGTCCACCACGTTCACCATCATGAGCTTGATGAAGGGCCATTTCTATTTCATACCTCATTAAACATCTAAGAAGAGCACCATCAAAATATCTTCTTGTTTATAAACGATTTTAAGAATGCAAGATAATTAAAAATAAGCAACTAATTCTAACATCCATAATCCCAAAATAGCTTGCAAATTCGAAGCTACGGATAGCAATTTATTATAGATAAGCTGATATGAAAGATAACCATAAAAATGCTTGAAGTGTAATGACAACCACCATACAAAATTGGAATTGCATACTTACCTCATGGAGCATATCTGATAATGATGAAATGAAGGAAGTGATGAAGTCCCAGAGGTCAATGTCACCTACACCAAAAATCATAGAGCTGACTGATCTCAAAAGAGGACCGCAGGCGGTGTGCTTGGGCTGAAAAGGAATGCTGGTGATCTGTATTCATCATAGAGGAATATCGATGGTCTTTGATAGAATATAATCCATCTTCAACCAACTTTGTACCTTTTCATGATCTCACAATGATTGCAATATGATACTCAGATAGGTCGTATATTTGTCTGTATGCTCACGAATGAGGAAGTACACAAATCCTAGCCTTGTATGGTGGTGTCAAAAGACACCTAAAAGTTGATTGCCATTATCAAGATCAGATATGGGATCGTATATCTTCGTCTCTTGATATTGGAATTACTACTAGATCCCTTATTTATATAGATAATAATATGACCTACTCCTTAGGTCGGCGTGTACCTACACAAACAAGGAATGTAGTAAGTCATGATATATATATTAACAATATCCAAGACATCATTAATACTATTTGACATAAGTGGAAGCAAATGTTTTATAATGTATTAAATAAATACATAAATCCATTTTTATGTGATAACATATGCCCCACTTTGGATGAAAGATTGAAAATCACTAGGTGCATTTGAGATTTTTCATTCAAAGTAACATCAAAAACATCATTGATAATCCTTGCTAAACATGATATTGATCCATCTACTTATGATAATGCCCTTTTGCCAATACTATGAGATAGATAAGCAACATGTAAAAAAAAGGTATGAGTTAGGAAACCCCCTTATATGATATCCCCCATGTTACCTCCAGTTGATATTGATATGCTTCATGAGCTCCCATGATAACCTGCAAAAAGAAAATACAGCTCTAGGGTCCATAGCCATCTACCAAGAGGTCATAGATGACAATTACCCGTATGTATTTGATTTTTGTGAAACATAACCATATCTTATCATTGATGGTTCTATCTATCTGATTATGTGGAAGTTGGACTTCTTTCCAAAAGGCATGACATAGATTCTAGGAGCTAAGACTCTGCCAAGAGGCATACAATAGATTTTAGGAGCTAAGACTCTGCCAAGAGGCATGACATAGATTCTAGGAGCTGAGACTTCACCAAGAGGCATGAAGTTGATCTTAGGATCTAAGACTCTACCAAGAGGCATATTGATTTTGAGAGCTAAACTCTGCACCAAGAGGTGTGGTGTTGACTTAGGAGTTGAGACTCTGCTAAGAGGCCTGAGATAAAACTGATAATCTGGGAGATAACATTGATAATCTAAGAGATAACAGTGATAATCTAGGAGATGAAACTAATAATATGAGAGATAACACTAATAATCTAAGAGATAACAATGATAATCTAGGAGATTAAACTAATAATCTAAGAGATAACATTGATAATCCAAGATATGACATTGGTAATCTGGGAGATGAAACTGATAATCTAAGAGATGAAACTGATAATATGAGAGATAACATTGATAATTTGGGAGATGAGACTAATTTTTCTCATATATTAAGACCATAGGTGGTCCTTTTCTGGCATCAGATTGACTTCCTATTCGAACCTTATGTCATCTATTCATTTGATTATTCCTGTAGTATCTTTTGTTACAAACATAGATGCACGTAGCAACCCATAGGTCGTTCAAATGTGATATTTCTTGAGGTGTCTAGCATTGATATGGTTCTTGAGGACTTCCCCATCTAATGTAGACAATTTGTATGAACCTCTACCATGTAACTCCATGATAATGTATGGACCAACCCAATTTGGTTCAAATTTTCCTTTGAGCTCATCTTTAGCTGTAGTGTTGGAAATGTTCTCTTGTAGAACCATATCCCCAACTTCAAATGCTTTAGGCATCACCTTATTTATATAAGCTCTTTTGATCCTCTACTGATAGGCTCTGAGGTGTTCCAAGGCATTGATTTTTTTCTCATCCAATGCCTCTAGCTGACTCATCCTTGCTTCCCACACTTGTGGTTCTTTCATGATATCTTTAAGTACAATCCTTAAAGATGGTATTTCTATTTCAAGGGGAATAACTACTTCATCTCCATATACCGAAGAGTATGGAGTAGCACCTATTGCTATTCTCACACTGGTTCTGTATGCCCATAAAGCATATGGCAACTTATCATGCCAATCTCTCCCATTCTGCTGGATTATCTTTGCCAAAATCTTCTTGATAGTCTTGTTTGTTGCTTCAGCTTGGCCATTTCCTTATGGATAGTATATTAAAGAAAATTATTGATCAATCTTCATGTTTTTGCAAAATTCCTTGATATCTTTTCTTGTGAAGTTTGTCCCATTGTCCATGATTAGCCTTTGAGGTACACCAAACCTACAAATGATATATTCCTTAATAAAGTTGATGATATGTTTCTATATAGCTATTTTTAGAGATATTGCTTCAACCCATTTGGTGTAATATTCGGTGGCAACCAAAATGAACTTGTGCCCCTCACTAGATGGAGGATTGATAATGCCCATGAAATCCAAATCCCACATTGAAAAAGGCCATGGTGATGTGACATAATTCAACTCTTGGGTAGGTGTTAATTCTAAATGTGCATGCCTTTGACATTGCTCACATTTCTTGACATTCTCATAACAATCATGTTCCATAGTGGGCCACCAATAACCCATCCTAATTAGCTTGCCAAAAATTGATCTTCCATTGAAGTGACCTCCACATGCCCCACCATGAGCAAGCTCTAATGCTGTATCAATATCTTCACTAAGTAGACATCTCAAAAGAATACCATTAAATGATCTTTTATAGAGGATATCTCCAATAATCACATATCTAGTGGCTAATCTCTTCATTCTAACTTGATCCCTTCTATCAAGCTTAGTATTAATGAAATCATCCTTCAAATATTTATAAATATGTTGGTACCAAGGACTCACCTCATAACCAACTATTTGAGCAACACTTATCATTTTTGGATTTTCCTTGGCAATTGCTGAAGTTCCCAAATTTTGGATAGTGAAGGTGGTTTCTTGAGAACCAATGTTGACCTCCCCTATTTCTTCATTCAGCCATGTCACCTCACTTTCTGATGGTAGGGGTAAAGATAATTCTCCCAACCCCTCAATCTTACCTTCCATTGATTCTTCGAAACATGCTTGGTTATCTGAACATCTTTTGTGATTCCTATTTTTACGTCTTGCTAGATATTCTATTCTAACCCCTATGGACTCTAGGAAAGCATCATCATTTTCCCATGAATTAATGACATGTATGAAATCCTCATCTTCGATTTTGCATTCAATTACACAACAATTTTGATTTTCTATTTGTTCACTACTTTCAGATAATTCTACGAAAACAATCTGATTGACACACTCATCTTGCTGATACGGACTAATACTACATTCATTCTGTTTGAAATTTTCTTCATAAGAGGACCATCAGCGATCTAAAAGTTGCTCAGAGGAGTGCAAGTGGTCCTTTTCTTAGTTCTTCTACTATCCATCCAAGTATCCCTTAGGACTAATACTATTTACATCTGTAATGGTGTACGAACCAAATTCGATGTTCGTGACTTTAATTTTCTGTAGTGCTTTCCTATAAATCTAATCATTCTTGGCTAAGATAACCTCATCTTTTGAATTATATGGTACAAACCTCTTAGGGAGTATGTAATTACATTGCCTAGATACCTGTTCATCTACCTCAACCTTGTACACGTTCCCTTCGAAATAAAATTTGAAACATCTATGCAATGTAGATGCTACACCTTCCATGTCATCTATCTAAGGTCTTCTAAGGATAAGGTTAAATGAAGGTTTTCTGTTTGTGATATAAAAGAGTGTGTTGAGTGTCTTTTTCCCAACTTTGATAGGGAGTGTGATAATTCCTGCACATTTCTTAGGAATGCCATCAAACCCCTTAACTCTCATAGTAGTCTCCTCTCTTAGAGGTAGCAATTCTGGATCAAACTAAGAAAGTAAATGGGTGGTGGCAATATTTAGTGTTTTCCCACTGTCTATTAATGACTTCTTGACTGTGCTACCAAAAGCTTCTACTTCAATAAATAAAGGTGGATGTAATTTCGTTACATCTTTACTAGGCTTCTCACTAGGGTAAAAAGCAATAATTTCTCCTTTACTCCATATCTCAGCTTTTTCTGCCAAGGTAGTAACTGAT
>Ga0181467_100439_pt1 | contig 21292 bp, 20 predicted proteins | sample InSIn5gowninarea_2_FD_119079 | JGI IMG/M metagenome (GOLD analysis project Ga0181467, IMG submission 119079) | Clean room microbial communities from NASA Spacecraft Assembly Facility at Jet Propulsion Laboratory, Pasadena, California, USA -... ... | reverse complement strand
CGCTCTCTGGAGCCACGACATATGGCCCATATTCTCGCTCCAAGACTTGTTGTGCCCCATACCGCAAGAGCTCGTTGTAACATCGCAACTGTATTGAGACGACGATCTTAGACTTCGTCTCCGGGGTCGAGATGTGAAAGGTAACTCCATCAAAGTCTAGTAGCAATATCAGTATCTATCATTGTACAACTATTAGAGAGATATCACCGGAGACCGTCTGATCTATAGATGCTGGTGGGAGCCTGCTTAGATGTTAGGGTTATGGGCGGGAGCGGCTAGAGAGGCTTACCCGGAGAAGCGCTCCATCAGTACCGATTGAATGAGTACATTCTGGTAGTCAAGTAGCAGCATCTTGACTGCTCAACTCTGCGTGAGTATAGATAGGTTGTAGACTCAAATCTGTGGCTGACGTGGGGTTGCCTTAGCATAATTTGAGCTATTCGCTCCAGGCCATGCTCAGATCGGCAAAACCTCGGAGCGCAGGTCCTTGCCCCTGCTCAACTTTTTATTCACCCCACGCATTTCTGAGATTGCACAACCAAAGATGGTGAAATCGTACCTGTAAGTCTGTTGATGCTTTGCTCGAATCCTCTACTTACAGGTTATGCAGAAAATACGAGCACTCGCAGTCACTTGGGGTCGTCACTTCCGCCACAGCTAACGTTCTCTGGACTGCCGATGCTTCAAGCTCGTCGACAAGGATCACTGGATCTGGTCGAGCAATCACCGCAGCAAATGAAGATGTGTTATGTTGGGATATCAAGAAGGGCGAGCTGCTCAGTCGGTGGAGAGATAACAATTGCAAGTCGCAGGTCACAGCGATAGCACTGAGTGAGGTGGATTTAGATGTCTTTGCTGTTGGCTACGAAGATGGCAGCATAAGGCTTTGGGATTCGAAGATAGCAGGAATGATAGTGAGCTTCAACGGCCATCGCTCTGCAATTACTGGACTTGCATTTGATAATTCGGGAGTTCGGCTAGCTAGCGGTTCAAAGGATACCGATGTCATCGTGTGGGATCTAGTTGCTGAAGTCGGACTTTTCAGATTGAGAGGGCATAAGGATCAGATTACTGGACTACAATTCCTGCAAAACATATCCCAAGAAGAGGATGAAGAGGGTGCGACGTCTATTGGCCAACCCAACGAAAGCACGAGCGAGTCTGAAGGCTTTCTTCTGACAACTAGCAAAGATGCTCTGGTTAAGCTGTGGGATATTGCTTTGCAATACTGTATCGAAACACATGTAGCACAGACTAATGGCGAATGCTGGTCTCTCGGAGTATCACCAGACGGAAGTGGCTGTATCACAGCTGGGAACGATGGTGAGATGACAGTATGGTCGATCAATAGCCGAGGCTTGTACAGGCTCTCAAAACATTCAGTCCATGAAAATGTGCAATATCTGCATAAGAGAGGCACTCTACATCGTCAAAGCACCGGTAGAGCTTTTGAAGTTAAGTTCCACCCTCGACAAGATTATTTTGCCCTACACGGGGCGGAGAAAGCCATTGAAGTATGGAGGATTCGGACAGAAGACGAGGTCAAGAAAGTTCTAGCTCGAAAACGAAAAAGAAAGAGGGAGAAGCTTGGAACTGCTAAACCAGCGAATGGAGATATGCCAGTGGAAGAGGCTGAGGATCTCTCAAGTGCTTCGATTACTGACTTCTTTGTCCCTCATATCATCGTCAGAACGGGAGGCAAGGTGCGCTCGTTCGACTGGATACCTAGCAAGGGCTCGAAGCTTATTCGGCTTCTCGCAGCGTCGACAATCAATCAACTTGAAGTCTACGAGGTCCCAATACAAGAAAAGATCAAGAAGTCAACCAGCGTTGAAGTACAAGACTATACGCGCACTTTGTCAATTGATATGCCTGGACATAGGGCTGATATCAGAGCTTTGGCGTTGAGCTCCGATGACAAAATGCTTGCAAGTGCATCTAATGGTGCTCTAAAGATCTGGAACGTGCGTACTTCAAGTTGCATCCGAACTTTCGAATGTGGGTATGCTTTATGCTGTGCTTTCCTACCAGGTGATAAAATGGTTGTCGTCGGTACCAAGACTGGGGAGCTGGAGCTGTTTGACGTGGCTTCTGCAACATTGCTAGATTCTGTCAAAGCTCACGAGGGTGCAGTCTGGGCATTGCAAGTCCACCCCGATGGGCGGTCCCTCGTTTCTGGTAGTGCCGACAAGTCCGCCAAGCTTTGGAATTTCGAGGTGGTTCAACAGGAGATACTAGGGACGAAAAGAACTACACCTCGACTGAAGTTTGTCCATACAAGGACTCTTAAAGTGGCAGATGATATCCTGAGCGTGAAGTTCTCACCTGACGCTCGATTACTCGCGCTTGCTCTTCTCGACAACACCGTTAAAGTATTCTTCGTGGACTCGTTGAAGCTCTTTCTCAATTTATATGGTCATAAGCTGCCTGTGCTCAACATGGATATCTCGTTTGACAGCAAGCTCATAGTTACTTGCTCGGCTGATAAGAACATCCGACTATGGGGTCTCGATTTCGGAGATTGTCACAAAGCTTTTTTTGCCCATCAAGACAGCATTCTTCAAGTTGCCTTCGTGCCTCACAATCAAGATGGGAATGGACATCACTTCTTCAGCACCAGCAAAGATCGAATGATCAAGTACTGGGATGGTGATAAGTTCGAGCAAATTCAGAGACTTGATGGTCACCATGGCGAGATCTGGGCTCTAGCCGTCAGCCGCGTAGGCAGCTTCATCGTTAGCGCAAGTCACGACAAAAGTATTAGGATCTGGGAGCAGACTGACGAACAGATCTTTCTCGAAGAAGAGAAGGAGAAGGAGCTAGAAGAGCTGTATGAAAGCACCTTGACTACCTCACTGGAAGCAGACCAAGACCAGAATGACGAGACCCAAGAAAATGGTCCTGCTGGTAAACAGACAGTCGAGACGCTCATGGCAGGGGAACGAATAGCAGAAGCGCTGGAAATTGGGGTAGCAGATCTGGAGGTCATCAAAGAATGGGAAAGAACCAAAGCTACCCAATCGAACATAGCACCACCAGCCCGGAATCCGTTGTTCCTGGCACTGGGGGGTATCAGTGCAGAAGCTCATGTCCTCTCCGTGCTGCAAAAGATCAAAGCCGCCGCCCTTCAAGACGCTCTATTCGTCCTGCCCTTCGCTATGATACCAATGCTCTTCACATTCCTGGATATATTCGCTACCAAGTCAATGAACATACCAATGACATGTCGAATCCTCTTCTTCATGCTCAAAACTCATCACAAGCAGATTGTAGCGAGCAAATCAATGAAGATTCTATTGGACGGGATTCGAGGGAATTTGAGGAGAGCTTTGCAAAGGCAGAAGGATGAGATGGGTTATAATCTTGCGGCTTTACGGATGATTGGGCTTCAGGTGAAGGAGAGGGCTGTGAAGGATTATGTTGATGAGGAGACTTGGGAAGAGGAGGACGCCAGGCAGCAGAAGAAGCGAGGCTTTATTCAGATAGCTTAGACGGCTATATGACCAAAGAGTTTTTGAAGAGCTTTGAAGCTCAACCCCACCATCCCACCATCACGAGCCGAGGTACAACCACACTTCGTACAACATTAGCTCACAGTCTCCACGACTTGTACCTCGTGTTTTCTCCAGCATGCTTTTCAAGCGTTATTCAACCAATCAAGAATGGCTGGGCCCATGAGACAACCCATTCCCCTACCCTCTCTCTCGTCGTACCTCTGCGTTCACCTCCCTCAATGCTCACTGCCCATTACCATTGAACAAGTACTCATCTCTTTCCTACACCCTTCTCATATCCTTCCCGTCTTTTTCCTAAGAGTCTCATAGTTCACGAACGGCCAATCCAACCCCACATATCTCCTCACGTCCTCCACCCATCAACGATACGTCTTACGCAAGAAGCCACCAGGCACCCTCCTCTCCCCAACAGCCCATCAGGTAGAGCGTGAGTATCGCATCTTACACGCTTTACAGAGCAAAGATGTACCGGTTCCGAGGACATATTGCTTGTGTGGGGATCAGGGTGTGATTGGGACGGGGTTTTATATTATGGAATATCTTGAGGGCAGGATCTTTAGAGAGCCGGGCTTGGAGGGTGTGGGGGTGGGGGAGAGGTGGGAGATGTCAGTATTCCGTCCTGAAAGAGCCAAAAAGGAGAGGCCACAGGAGCTGAAGGGACTGATAAGTATAGGAAAGGTGGCACGATGCCATCCGCACCCTAGCCAAACTCCACAGCGTCAACATTCGAAATGTGGGATTACAGGACCTCGGGAAACCTTCAGGGTTCTATGACAGACAGATCAGGACATTTGGGAAGATCACAAAAGCACAGGCTGCTACGAGAGACGTGGAGACGAATGAGCCTGTAGGCGAGATACAGCGTGTGGATGAGATATTGCGATTTTTCGGAGAGGCGAGAACTCAGCCGAAAGATAGAGCGATATTGATACATGGTGATTTCAAAATTGACAATTTGGTGTTTCATATGACGGAGCCGAGGGTTATTGGTATCTTGGAGTATGTCATCATCCGTTCTGTCTGAATGCATAGGAAGAAGCTGATGAGAGCAAGCTGGGAAATGTCCACCATAGGTCATCCACTTTCCGACCTTGTCAACCTGCTCATGCCATACCAGCTCCAAAATCGAATCCAGCTGAAGAGTATCCCGCAATTCAATGAAGATTCGACACGTGGATTGCCGAGCGAGCAACAGCTCATCGGCTGGTACGCTGAGGAATCGGGCTGGGATCCAAGTCCGGACTTACCTTGGGGGATTGCATTTGGTATGTTTAGATCCACATGTATATTTCAAGGTATTGCGGCAAGGTATGCTTTGAGACAAGCGAGTAGTGCTTGGGCGAGAGATATTGGGGTGCAGAGGGTGCCGATGGGGGAGTTGGCCTGGAAATATGTCCAGATGGCGAGAGAGGAGACGGAGGCGAGAGCTAAGCTGTGAAACTTCCAATTTGGCGCTGGGAAGGTCCTATATGTCAGCAGCCGTCATGATTGAGCTCGATAGCTGCATCTATGTGGATATCCCGGCTTGATGGGATACTATGCACTTCGAGCCAAGTAATTAGAATCTACGACATCGTTAGCTCATAATGTCGATGGAATCCAAGACAGATATAGTAGAAACAAGCCAAATATAAACCGATCAGAAGTCCGTTGAGATCATTGTCCTCCCCGCAGGAAGTCCTAAATCAAGAGGTACCAGAAAATGTAATATAGTATCATCATTTGTGTATAATTTTGGTCAAGCAGAAAGTAGACGGACGAGTAGCTCACCTCAAGTATGCAATACTAGCTGAGACAGTCATCTAGATAGACTGATAGCTACAAATCCCCATTGAGTGATCTGTAACACAAATGTTGCCATGTACCATGTTGTATATAGCTTCAAGATGCCCCATGGATGTTCTTGGGAGGTTGATCACCAAGAAATTTTGAGTTGTCAGCTTGACTCCTAAAGTGGTTAGCCTGCGTTTCCCACGCTTGCACTAAGCGAGCGCCCACCACGGATTTATCACGACGACCTTCGAAATCGAACGAGACAACGACCACACAACTCAACACCGAGAACTATACTCGACAAAATGGGTCGCCTTCACAGTCACGGAAAGGGCATATCAGCCAGTGCCATTCCCTACTCTCGAACTCCTCCAGCGTGGTTCAAGACATCCAGAGAATCAGTCGTGGACAACATTTGCAGACTTGCAAAGAAGGGTGCGACTCCATCCCAGATTGGCGTCGTACTCAGGGACTCGCATGGTGTTGCGCAGGTGAGGGTGATAACTGGTATGGATTCTGGATCAAGACCACCTCCAAAGAAGCAAGGGCTAACGTTGTACAGGTAACAAGATTCTGAGGATCCTCAAGTCGAACGGTATGTGTGCGCCCATGTGGAATGAACCAATGCTATGAACTTGTGAAAATGCGCGATCTACAAGATTGGAAGTGAAATACATGCGACGCTGCCTCTGCTTGGTCTCAGACTGACAGAGTGACATTACAGGCCTTGCTCCTGAAATTCCCGAAGACCTCTACATGTTGATCAAGAAGGTTTGAAGTCTCCCTTCTACCTCATCTACTCCTACTGATGGATCTTGCAAGGCTGTCGCTGTTCGCAAGCATCTCGAGCGCAATCGAAAGGACAAGGACTCCAAGTTCCGTCTCATCCTCATCGAATCACGAATCCACCGTCTTTCTCGCTACTACAAGACCGTTGGTGTCCTACCGCCTACCTGGAGATACGAGAGTGCCACGGCTAGCACTATGGTGTCGTAGATGTGCTGAAATAATGAGCGACTTGTAGTTTGGTATGGAATTGTGATGGGTGATGCATATGGATGAAGCTTCTTCATTCTTCATTGCTTCCCGTCGCTCAGGCTCTGTATAGCAAGAATGACAACCAGCTAGCAAACGATTCACAGTGCACTCTGGCCATTGTGATTGTTGATTGACTAAGCCCTCGGCCTCCTAAAACGCCCTTCAAATGCCGTAAATAAACTCCCAAGAAAGCACCTCCATTCCGTCCCACTGCTCATGTCCCCTCCACCTCCTTCGACCTTTGAAGTAGATACTCCCCCAACACCCGTAGTGGATCTTTCGGCCTGAACACCATGTGATTAGCTTCCCCGTCTGTTTACGAGGTGCTCCATAGACGTACTGCTCCTTAGCGAGTAACTTCATCCCCTCTAACAACGGCCCCGTAACCTTCCCATTCAGGTACTGTCTCACCGGCGCACCATGCGGTTGTGCTTTACCAGGCATCGGCGCCGCCATCTCCGGATGCTGGGACGTAGATCGAGAAACCATATCGTTGCCGTTAGTGTTGCGAATGGGTGTGCTTGTTCTTTGGGGGTGAGGTGAGGGTGCGCTAGGATTGACTGCTGGTGACTATGTCTTCTCAGTCACTGTTTCATTTTGGAAGAAGGGGAAGGTGAAAGTACTGCTGCGCGTGCTGGATTCCCATCTGTCATCACAATATCCTTCAAGGCTTCTGGAATGGGCTGCGGGCCTGGACTTTGCACGGAGGTAGGTATTGAGGAGGGTTCACTGGATTGGTGTACATGTGCGCTCGCGCCCATAGGCGGGACCCGAGAGGGATCAGCCACGGGCGGAGCATTGGGGTTGTCGATGTGAGACATGGTGGATGTGAGAGTGATCTCTAAGTGAAGCTTGGACATCAATTTCAGCTGTATGCTCGACACGTGACCGCGTGCTTCACTGGCGCGACTGCTTAAGATGTGACGCGAAGACATCCTCAAAGTCGTCGATACGGCATCTCATGGTCTTACTTACCAATGTAGAAGCTTCCACTCAAATTGGTCACTTGAAATTGAGATGCCGCTTAAAGATCGAGGAGAAGCGTCTCACAATACCATGCTAGGACGTCGGATACCTCATCCAACGTCAACAAAGTTCGAAGAAGACTCGATTCTACCACCTGCAAAGCGGCTGAAAACGTTTGAAAGCGCAGACGCCGATGATGATGCATCCATCAGAGATTCAGGCGATGATGATATACCCCGAAGCCCAAAGTCATTCAGAGAAGAGATTCCCGATTCAGAAGAGGACCCGGAGTCAGATTCGGATGAAGAGCCTAAGGGTCAGAGAATCACGGAGTTGGAAAGTGCCCTAGCACCAGTGAAGACTGATAAGGAAGCAATTGCTGAGTATGAAGCTATGAGGCAGGATGAGGGAATTATACCTGATGATCTGAAGTCTCGCCTTGATGAGAGGAAATGGACGAAGGGCAAAACATCAATCTATGTGGATGCTTTCAATCTGGCGTTGGACACGGTACTGGAAGACGAGGGGCATCTTTTTGATGAGAAGGAGCAGGAAGTCTTCAAGCAATGGCGAGCTCTCGAATATGAGCAGCAATATCTGTAAGCTATGTTAAGGCTAAGGACCGACCAGCCATTGATGCAAATATAGCTACGTTCGTCTATTCCTACGAAAAGCATCTACGTGGCATCGTATCAACCGTCTTCGCTATTACAGCGATATTGCAGATATGCCAGCTGCTGTAAGTGCGCTTCAGCAGTCAAGGGACCTGCCAGAGTCTACAGCTGCTGCTCTAATAAATCCAGGAGAGCTTGATCCTCCGGAAGGAACGGCGCTGGAGGTGTCATTCAGCTTTGCGGAGTCATCAGAGGAGGTGATCACTACTTTGGAGGAAGCATCGAGCTTACTTAGTCTGGAGGAGCTCAAAGCCATGGCTAAGGATGCCAGAGTGACTGGAAAGAATAAATCAGAACTTTTAAAAGCCTTTCGACGAACCAGTGGTCGTCAAGCGGGGCTTGGCTACGTTGGTCTGAAAAGATCTGACAGCGAGCAGACTATTGCGTCTGAAGGAGGTGATGATGAGGACGAAACCGCTACTCCAGATCATGATGGGCTCTCGGATAGCAATAGAAATACTCATTTCCTGCGGAAGATTACTGCTATTACTGGTCCCTGCATAAGATTGTCTCTACCAACACTGAAACTATTCGAGCGAGTCCATCTTGTCTTCTACAGGTCGACAGAATGGACCGACAAGTCACTCACAACCATCATCCTCGCCCGAATATCTCGCCGTAACTTTCCGTCTTATATCGTTTCGCGATCAACCAACATCTTCGCATCCCGCTCATCACTCCTAGAGTTTGAGGCTTCCCTCCGAACCCAATTTCGCATCGACTCCATCTTAGAGATGAACGGTAATCCAGGGAGAGCAGGACTCGAAGAGGTCCTGTCCATCTTCGAAGCCGTCCATCCTCGCTGGAAAGTCCTTCTCGCCCACGAACAACGCAAAGAAGATCGCGAGTACGAAAGTGGTGAGGGAGCTTATCTCCGTCGATTCTCACCAGCTTGGGTATACACCCGTATCATTCACAAAGGCGTCTACGTGCTCGGCCGATTCAAAGAGCATCTTCGCGAGCATACTGTCCTGTCTGAGCTCTTAGACCAGAATCTCTTCCACGCCGCCCGCCGCGGAGCATGGTATCAGCGTAAGGCGCTCCTCGAAGAGCACTACATGTACCTCCTGTCCCCTTCTCCATCCCTGCCTACCACCGCACTCCAGCAACAGAAGAAGCAGTGGAAACGCATCTCCCTCTCTACCTGCGAGCAAGGACTTCAAGACTCTTCCTGTCATCTGATCTACCACCATGATCTGCAAAAAAGGATCCGAAAGCTCGAGAAAAGCCTGAAGATCCCAAAAAGAGAACAGCATGATTTCGGCCATGTGCTACTTTCCAAACCCTTTGAAGTGGATGTGGAGGGCATACAGATCAAGAAGATCTACCCCACAGCCACGACCATCCGGCGCCGCTCAGGTATGCTCATTGAGCGTCCCCGCAGCACGAAGACAATCTGGGTAGACGAGCACGAAACCTCTGGCGAATGTTCAGTCGAAGAGATGGTACTTTCCCACTACCGCCACATCCTCGGATTCAAAGGCTACCACTCTGAAGGTGGGGTCTTACGCACGCTTTTCGCATTGTTATTCTACGACATCCTCTTCCTTTACCTGCCCAATGTCTTCCAAACAGAATATCAAACATGTCCGCTGGATTTACATACCGATGCTTTCTACGCCAGTAGAATGTCGGAGGTCAACCACCGGCTGGTTGAAATCGGGAACGGCAAAGCTGGGGAGCTTATAGAACAGGTGTGGAGGGAACAGGAGGAGAAGCGGACAGCGGTGGTAGGTTTAAGATGGGATTTCGAACTCGATGATCTGCTAGAGATTGTCCAATGCTTTGAGGGCGAAGCACTAGCCGCTGTGTGTAGAGTACTGGCTCAGGAGTACAGGGTGAGAGGTGGGGGAGTGCCGGATCTATTTCTGTGGAAAATGCATGACATGGAAGGAAAAGATGGCAATGGCAAGAAGAATGGGAAAGCGGAAAAGAAGGGAGAAGTCAGATTTGTGGAGGTGAAGAGTGAGAACGATAGGTTGAGTGAGACGCAGAAGTTGTGGATTCACGTCCTTGTGGGTGCGGGTGTGAGAGTTGAGTTGTGTAATGCGGTTGCGAGGGAGGTGAGGGAGGTGAGGGCCGAGAAGTAGTGGGGGGGGAGAAAAAGGGTGACAATTAGGATAAGTAGCTTAATACCCTGGGTATGCCTGTATCATATCTGGTGTATTTAGAAGAAAGCATTGTGGAAGCTGACGACCCCTCTGCATCTTTCTCAAAATCCTCTGACGAGCATGCGGACCGCGGCCAAGGTATATGCAAAATTCCGTTGGCTTGGACAATGGATGTAGTAAGGTAGGCTACCGAGACTAGAAGTGGCCATCTTCACAACGTTTGAAGTTGAGGAGTGTTTGAGCAAGCTAAAGACGATGATGACCATTCTGCTTATGGATACCAAGCGCTACAAATTTCGGATGAGACCAAGCATATAGTTATCTGGACAACGCGGGGTTTGAGTCGAGCGATCCGTACATATTATGAACTCCTTGGGATTCTACCTCCATCCATTATCTCACAAATATCTCATTAGCCTTTCCTATACCCAACTCCCTGCTTGAGAAAGCCAAATCAAAGAAAGGAAAGTATATACATCAAACGCTAATTCGCAAGAGAAGCCCATGACATCTGCGTCCTAGGCCAACGATGCACGTGAGTGCAAACCATATAGTCCTTACTATCTATACAATGTTGTTCATCCTTGGTGTATCTACCTTCCTTCCTTCCATCCCCGTATAACCCACTGTTATAGTGGTAGGCTTCGCATACGTATGACTTGGATCCCAAGCTGGCTTCCACTCATGCTGGCCGCCCGGAGTCGTCACCCTCGTCAGAGAGACTGTCCTAGCTTCTCTCCCAAAGTAATCGGGTGTTGTACGCCCACTCTTCATCATCGGTGGGGTCATCGGTGTTTCCGCTGGTGACAATAGAGTTGGCGGAGGCGATTTGCCCATATCTTGTTCTTTGCCAAGCATTTCGTACGACCTTGGATCCATGGTTCGGACATCTGCACTAACGAATTCATGATTCGGTCGAATCCGTTTTCTGATCAGCTCGTACCAACCGCTGAGCATTGAGAAGCGGCCAAGAAAGATCAAGGCCCAAAAGCCATTCAGCTGGTGCCAATGTTAGCGGCGATATCTTGTTGTGGGACAGCAGCACTTACCGAAAGCAGTAGTAGCACTGCAGTGATGGTCTGCTCGTTTACGACCAAGGCATCGGCTGACGCCATGCATTTGTGCTTGTCACCCTTTGCTATTATCAGGCATGTGGTCCAATCCTGTGCTTTTGACGGATGTCGTAACAGGTTTGTTTCGATATCGTCCATGAAAACAAATACAATCGCGAAAAATATGACGTCTGCGATGATTAGTAGAACGACTGGGATGCCTCGCCATTGAAGCTGGATGACTTTGCGTATCCTTCTGTATGCTTGGCTTGGTGTGATGGTCGTCCTGATGCTGTTGGTATATGAAGGCAGCGCGCCCGAGCTGTTTGTAGTAGTTGAAGTGTCTGAAAGAGACGCCAGGTATACTTTGATGCAATATGCAAATGTTGAGAATTGTATGACGACCGTAGCCCCTGCGAAGACGAGCAAGGGAATCCAGAAGTCCGCCAAGCTGTTTTGGTGATTGAGATGACATGTGTCCCCGAATCTGAAAGAGACGCCTGTGAAAACAAGAGATAGTGTCAGGGCAATGATCGGTATGCCCCAGCCCGTGGCCAATGCGCCCCACATGAATAACTTTCCTATGGTCATTTGCCAACATATCTGTAAATGCAGAGCCAGTGCTCGCAAATACACCCATATAACACAACACCAACCCCCAGCTAGCAAGAAAGCTCCTGAAAAAGCGCAGGTGAGACTGCTGTGCATATCATTTGGCGTTATCTCGTTAAAACATTGATTAGGTCTGGCGCCTAAGGGTATGATGAATCCGAGCTGGTGGTTATCGTCAACATCTATCCAGCATGAGCATCGAAGCAAGCTTACCTGCATCATGACCGTAGCAATGGTTAAGCAGACGCTGAGATAGTGACGGTGGGTCTTCTCGACAGGCAGGCAAGCGAAAGACAGAAGGAGCGACATAGAACAGATTATCCCTGCTACATTGATCCAATCCACAGCATATGTGATAGTGGAGAAGTTGTCCGGATAGAACCAATGTGTTGAAGGACATGGCAGGCAACATTCAACTCCCAGTGTTGGTGAGCAGAATCTTCCTTCGACGACTGTTGCCAAATGTCAGCTTCGAAAGCTAACAAGGGGGTAGGGTGGGAGACATACACCCTCCTGTGGTAGGAAACAGATCTGCCTGCAAGAAAGGTGTAGGGCACAAGCCTTTCCCAAATGTTGTAGAGTTCCCAGACATTGTGATCTCGATTGTATGGAATTTTGTGCCTAACAGTATGTATACAAGCTCCTTTATATTCTCCAACGGGTCAATATCTGTGAGATAGGACCTGATACGCAATCTATACGCGTTCCGTGCCTGCGAACCGAGACCAAAGAGAAGTCAATTGCTTGTGATAGCTCTGATCTCGGCCCTGCGAGTATTGTGCACGAGCCCGTCTGAGCATGAGCGAGATATGTCATGAGGCCATTGCCGGATCTATTAACAAACTTGGCAAAGGCATTGAATGTCTGAGAATTACTTGAATAGGCCAAAAGCGGAGCATTGAAGAGCAGACAGGCAGTAGGATGAACGGCGTCAAGATCAAATCAACCAAATCCTACCCCCACTTGGGGGAGGCTTACCTTCATATAAGAGCACGAATTGGCATTTGGTGGAGCCAAAGACGAGGCCCAGAGATTGCAAAATTCTCAGTCTCGTCATATCAGTCTATTGGTTCTGTCATAATCGAATAGAAAGCTAAAAGGGCAGTTTGAGCCCCTGCCCTTGGTCATACCGAGGATAGCCATGATAGGCCTTCATACCGTAGAGGAGCACCAGTGACGACGCAGTACGGCTTCGGAAGCTCGAGGGAAAAAGCAGTTGACGATTGTGGAGGTTTGAAGGGCGAAAGCGTAGGCGCTTTTGGAGGCTGATTGGGGGAGGACAGAGAGAAGCTGTGGTCGAATTAGAGCTCAGTCCGTCGCCGAGGCACCCCGGACGGGGCCGCCTGAATCAAGCGCGCCTAGCAAAACGCACAAGCTGTTCCGAGCTCTGAGAGGACAACTAGAAGATGGCCCAGGGGATGGCCCAGAAAGCCTCCAAGGTCATCCTGGGTCACGGTCACGGTCACGGTCACGAGTTGCCGTTTCCCGTCATCGTCGGACCATTAAGATGCAGACCCTTCCCCTTCAGGGAATCTGCTCAAATCCGGAGAAGGGCTCTTTCGCACATCCGCCGTTTTGGTGCGATCAAACTCGTGCAGGACTGGTCGAATGGGGTAATGTCGAAGATTAGAGAAGGAGGAAGGAACCTGATAATGTTCGACTTCATGCCTCCTGCCGACCGAGCAGAACGGGTCTTCAAAGTGCCATGGCAATTGGGACGCATAAGAAAGGAACGATGTGCAAACAACTCTCGTTGAACAATTCCTGCAGTAAGCTCTCTCGTGCATCTAATCGCAATGGCAACGATTCGGACTTGGGATGTCAGAGCCTCAGAGGTCGAGAACCTTCTCCAGGGCTGACCTGACAATACGGATGGTAGCACAGACTTAACCTCAGAGGTCGGCGACGCGTTGCAGCCGCACACAGACTTCCAAACTACAATGTCCAGTGTAGGCCTTGGAGTCTCGTGACGGAACCAATTGCTGAGTAGCGATCATGTATATAAGGAGGACGATCCCACATACGCAAGACATCCCTTCTACATACAATCCACGGTCCGCAGCATGCAGCACGCGATTGTGTACCGATGCTCCACATCTGTCACGGCATCTGCATAACAGTATGTAGAACGTTACGGTGCAAGGTAGGGAGGAGGGAGAGATCACGACTGTGATTGAGGCTTCCAAAGTACTCTTTCTTTCTCCTGTGGGTATTTTATCTCATCGCAATTCTTGCCTATTGCCTCATTCAGATGATAGTCTCTTCTATTCATAGCCTCTTAATCGCCCTGAGTCACAACATCATTTACAAGCTAGTGTGGACTCGTCCAATGAGAACACAACATGAGCGCAACAAGCTGAGTACCTCTATCTACATGTCATTGGCTTGCTCTAAATGAATCATGGTATGGGTCCAACTAATTGTGCAAAACATCCGCGATTCGGGACGACGCGAAGGTTTAGTGAACTCAGCAAAATCTGTCAATTGGCCCTAGCAGTCTGTCATATTTAACCATAATAAGGGTCGGCTTCCAATAGATCTCCTCGAAGTAAAACTTCCTATGTTTGTTTTCACAAAGTTTTCTTTCAACAGTCCTAAGTTGTTGACTCATTTGAAGGCTGGCAGAGTCTGAGCCTCTCTCAAAATACTAAGGACTGGTCCGGGGTAAACCTCGCCTCGCGAAAACTAAGGGATGTCACCATTGAGAACTTGTGATCAACGTTCGTTGGCGGCCTTGGAGCACGGTGGAATTGGATTGTAAACATTGAGTGGCGAGCCATAAATCTTGTGATGGTTCTGCTGTATATGCTTTATCCAATAACAACACGTTCAATTGCTCGTACACAGGATGCAAATACCACCTGTCATAAAATGGATTACAACAGCTATGGTTCGTCGAGGATGGCTATGATCTGGAGAATATGGCAAATTCGACATTACGACAAAGGTAGCCTTTGTTGTTCCAATCAGTGCTTAAAAACATTGCATTCATGTTTCCTCAACGCTACATCAGTGCAGGAACACTGCGTCTGATCGAATTATACTGCACTCGGCGAATACGTCTTGGTCTCAAAAGGGGCAAGATGATCACAACGGACGCCGTATCATCAGACTTCCTCACAAGGAGCAGAAGTAGCATCAAATCCGAGACTGGGCGTCGTTGGAGGAGCAATTCGCGGCCTAATACTCATTGGCAAGAGCGCTTCAAGATCGTCTCCCATTGAAAAACATCCTTCACGCATGTTCGCAAGGTATCATATCACTCTAGGACTATAACGACATTAGAAGCTCGGCACAAGCTACTGATCATCAGTGGTCTTGGTCAAGTTTGATGAACACAGGCGCATTTACCCTCACGAGGGGAAGCACCAAGCAATGCAAGACTGATCTGGTATGGAACCCGCAGCTCGTGGCAGTACATCGATGCAACGTTCCGACGGCTGGATTTGCTCCACTTCAGTCTATCCACTGGACGAATAGCGTAGTACAAGAGGTTGCGAAGGGCTTCTCACTTACTAATTGCCAGTTCAATGCCAAATCATATGCTCAGTTTACTTTATCGCGACATTCGGTGTAGTCACGATACGTCCACTAGTAGTGTGATCTTTGGTTGTATAGGCGTTCGCCAGCGCAATTGACCTCAACGCTGATCAGCGACAGAAAACTCTTTTCACCCTGGAGGGTTGACGTGGGAACACAGTGCAAGAAGACTTCAAGACAATAATGCGACTTTCGCTCGCACAAGTTGAGATGTGAGGTTACATTTTCCCGGTTTCAACAAGGTAAGCAGATACTTCGTGCACGGTGCACTAGAGCGCAGACTGACCGGCCCGCGTCACCACCAGAAATGGGTTTCGATCAAGCAGAGCTCGCGAGAGCTATCGCAATATCTATTGAAACTCACACCACTAAAGACAGCCAGGAACAGCTTCGTGCTATGCTCGATGAGCAGAGTAGGCGAGACTCTGTACATCATGCGGCGGCAAAGGCCGGAAGGATACATATCTATTGCCCAATTTCGCTGTCGTCGCGTATTGTACTACCTACGATTACATTATTGTCGTCGTCTTCTCAGCGTCTCGCAATATAGCAGAGTACAATATAAGTGACATCCATGAGCTCTGTCATCCGCTCATGTATGCTCTCTAGAGTTCTCTTGCTCGTTGGACAGGCTGTGGATCATGGCGGCGCAGCTTGCCCTGATACGCTTAGGACATCGATTCGCCGTCATCCTCGGAGTCAAGTGACTCAAGTCGCGCATCAGGTTCATTACGCAGGTCAAGTTGTCGAGGTGTCTATAGAAAGTTCTATATCCTTGACCAAGCTTGGAGTCGCCTGTGAGTATAGGGACCCCAAGCAAATGACTCCTATGTCCTCAAGCTCTTCGAGCGGGAGATTTCCAATTTGATGCTTATATCTTGTCCTAATAACACTAAAGGCACTTAGATGCTCATACTTGGAATATTTAGCATCGAAGCTAACACTGGTGGTCGACGACCCTTTATCATTGCTACTAAAGTTCTGAGGCCTTGAGTGGGTTCTATCTCTTACATATCCTGCTGCACTCTTCAAGCTTGCCTTTTCGGGCGTTAGCAATCGACGCTTCCGCCGGGAAACTGAGGGTCGCCATTCACTATACACTATTCGTCATCATTGTATTTGACACTTAGGTCATAGATATGCTACTTGTGTGAGAAAGTCTTGCGCAGGTTGCCTATTTTGCTATTTTCTTTTTTGAACAGGGCACGATTCAAGCCCGTTCAAGTCGTCGTTGACAATTGCTGGGTGTATTTATTTGCGAAAATTGTGCAGATATCAGCGACACATAGAGTAATGCGGATATCACTCGTGCTTGCTCCACCATATGTACCGCATCTACTTGGACTTTTCAATGTGTCATATCGAGCTAGTACATTCAGCTTGCTCTGAGATAACAGAGAAGCAGAAGCTACGAGTAGATATTCGAGCTCCTACAGTGTAAGTCGAATGCTTTCTGGAACCAGACGTCCATTTCTTGACTTGGCAATGATTGTAAGCTTCGCAAGGTGCACTATCAACGCTAACACGTACTGGTGCTCATTTGCTGCACGTCTATCCCAAAGATGGAGTAAGAAGTGAAAGGGGCTAGAAACACTTCTGATCGTTGATTGTTTGACACTCGCATCTCGGCAATGCTTGCTTACCCGATCTGTCAGCATGAAATTGGGTTTAGGCTGACTCGCAGCCAGCATTCATTAACGCTGCCCCTTCACACTCTGAAAAGGCTAGCTGAAGATCATGTAGAGATGAGTGTTGAATACCCCTCCCTATTCGCTGCATATGATAGAGTACATCGTATCTCACTACCTCATAGCCGACATTTTGTTATATAGGAGCTTACCTCCACACTGGGCATTGCCACAGTCATGTCCTCCACACTTTGACCAAGTCTTTATTTCCTCAAGCCAAACTCTTCTTACTCTGTCGCCATGATTTCATCTTTTGTGACTCTCCTAGCACTGGCCTCATCCGCCACCGCAGCCCCAAACTTATCCGATCTGCTCGCCGGTGCAAATTGAACCCCCACCAGCGGTTCGACGCTCTTCACGCCCCAAACATCACCCTTCCTACCGATACTAGCTCTGAAATCGCATGGACACTGGGCAGTAACAGCAAAGCAACCGATTATGTGAGCATCTCGCTCATTTCGGGCTGCGACTCCAACAATTTGAGCCCCTATCCAAGGAATGGCAATGTTAACGGCATCATCACTGGTATGTTCAATTACTGCTCAAATGAAGATTCCCTTTATTTAAACGATCTATTTTTGCTAATCAGTCTACTTGGTCAGATACCCCAATCTTGAACAGTGTTGGCAAATTCGAATGACTTCCCACTGATGTAGGCGACGCTGTGACCTATGGACTCATCATTGCCGTGGTGAACAGCGCCACTGACCGTACGTTTCTCCCAGAATCCTCTAATTTATCCTTTGGGGTTTCAAGGTAAACAACAATACTGAACTTGACACAGCCAACGACTACAAGACCGATCCTTTCACTTTGCAATATTCCAATGCCTTCATAAATCCTCGGCAACGGCGCTGACTCCTCGACATGTACCACGACCACCACGACTAGCAGCGCTACTACTACCAGCTCTACTGCAAGCACCACCACCGTCGGCTCGTGTCCGGCTTGATCCCACAACTGAGCCGAAAGGTATGGATGGGATTGGAACTTGTTTGGTATGCTTAGGTTCACTGTGATTGTTCTGCGACCGGTTTTGGCCCTTTGGCTCGTCTCGAAGTAAATGATGCCGGGCGCCTGTAGTAGGGAATTGCCTGTGTGAGAGGGCGTGTTCCTAAATGAAACGATATACATGGATAATGCAAAGCTTTAAGTATTCTGATCCATTTCCTGAGGGACGAGTGTCTCATGTCGGAATCGAACATTGCATCCATCTTGCGATAGTTGCGCGCACGCATTTTGAACCAAATTGCAATGGATTTTTAACACGTACCACTTGACGTCTTCTGTTTTACTACCTCCATCTTGTTTTTTCCGCCTGTATATGCGCTACTTCACTTGTTGAACCTGTGCTCCCGACTTAGTCTGTAGGCGCAAGATGTGTACATTATAGATGCCAATAAGCTTTAAACTGATACATACGACCAAAGATTGAAGATCACAGATAAACCAGTTCGATCTTATGTACTTAAGCTTCAAATCGGCAGAGTAGTAGTTGGGTCGGTGACGACCAGCGAATTCCTGCTGTTGTATGTTTTTTTTCTTTTGGCTTCCTCACCTTCCCACGCCCTCTTTAATTTTTGGGCAATGTTTGCTTTGCATTCGTAGCTTCCATAACATCCTCGGCAATCATTGACACATTCTGGGGACATATCAAAGATTACACTAGCAGCTCAGATATTTTTCACTTCTCCTTCTCCGCAGACTGAATCTCCATCCCGAATCTGGCGACCAAGGCATCGGTAAACTTCAAAGCTATGTTGTTTTCCCACGTTTGGTAACACGTTGCGCACGTTGACAGCGGGTAGATGCTCAAGGGAGTTGAGCGGACTTTGGAGTGGCACATGGGCGAATACTCTGTTTATATAGATCTACGGAAGTAAGCGACAGAGGACACCCTGGACTGAGCTAGGTACGAATAGGTGCTTATGACATCAGCCGTCACCGTGACCTTGACCGTAACCGAAACCGTGACCTTGACCGTAACCGAAACCGTGACCTTGACCGTAACCCGAAACAGTGACCGAGCCGGGACCGCGATTATGAGCATAGCCGAACCATCGACCGTAACTCCTGTGTAAATCATGAAATATAACGACCAACTCATAACATAAACAGAGTCTTTGGGAAAGAGCAAAAGATTATATACTCCTCTCGGATGCGTGAAATCAAGGGATCATTCTATAACCCTCTACTCTAGAAGCCCCTTTCCTAGATCTCTCATTGCTCCGTGCCTTTCGCGACTAATCTTTTGGAGGTTCCTCCCTCATGTCTTTTCATATGATCATCGTAATTATCCTGACGACGAAAGGGCTCATTCCCACGCCCAAAATTCCTTTTACAATTAGGAACTTCACACCAGAGTTCAATTGTTCCCTGCCCATGTTTCGACCTCTTATGTCGGTCTACATCATTCTTTCGTGTGAAACCATGCCCAGGCTCACTCCGCGGACAATCTAGTTCGGTGCAAAGAAACTCTGTGGATAAGACTCTTGACTGGGGCGTAGGTGGAATAGGAAGCTTTAATCGCTGGGCCGTAGGTGGAATGATTAACTGCTGTAACACGCAATTAGTTACTTTGGGTTTCTAATAATAAGAGCTGGGTTTAATACATCACTCGTTGGCTGTCCTGTAAGTGTGGCTTGCTGTGTCGCAGGTGGACTCTGCCTTCTCGCAGATGGACTTTGCGGTGTCGCAGGTGGATGCTGTCTCTCAGGTGAAGCTTGCAATCTCGCATCTCGGTATTGCTGTGTCACAAGTGGAGGCCGTCTCTCAGGTTGCGATCCCGCATGTCGAATTTGCTGTGTCGCAGGTGGACTCTGCCGACTCTCAGGTGATGCTTGCTGTCTCTCAGGTGAAACTTGCCGCCTGTTAACGGAAGCCCTTCGTCTTTCAGGTGGAGTTCGCGATCGTGATCTCTCATGTGAAGCTTGCTGTCTCGCAGGTGGAAGTTCCGAGCTCGCACGTCGACTTCGCGGTCGTGATCTCGCAGGTGACGTTCGTCGGCTCACTGGTGGAGGAGGGGCAGGAGGTATGGATTCCGTTGTGGCTCGCCACTTCGGATCAGGAGAGGTATATCTACGTATAGTACGTATACCCTCATAATCGTGCTCCAATCCGTCCTCGCATTTTTTGGAATACGCATACGGAGGTATATTGCTTGTCCAGCGGGTGTATCATATGTGCATCAGCAGATGGGCCTTGTACAGAAGAGTCCATTCAGTCAAGAGGCTTAGGGGGTATAGACAGCGTGGATGGATTGCATGACAGAAGGTTCTCTGCTTGACCACAGCAACAGAGCGAGCGTTAGAGTACAACTGATCAGCGAGAGATGTCATGGAGGGGATAGAGGAAATGCATATTTGTATATAAGGGTACCGTTCCACAAATCTCTCTATGCGGTAGGGCAAGGCCCCCTCTCAACTGCGTAATCCACATTCATGACGGTACTGCAAATATTTTGAGCTCCCTCTTCTTCACCTTCTATATTCTTCTTTTTCTCTTCCTCTTTCTCCTCCTCAAGCACCAGGACCTCCACCTGCGCCCCCACCCAGCGGTCCACTCTCACTTTCAGCGTTTTCTCAAAAAGCAATACCCGGGAGGGGTGTTTCGAAAATGAAACATCAGTCATTATGTGGCTACAGTCTTGTCTAGGTCGCATGTGCGCCTATCTAGCCCAGCCAAGGCGACTTGACTGCGCCTAGTTACGTCACTTGCTGTTATAAAATCTCGATGACTCCGTCTAATGACGAGATCAGTCACTCCTGGTGCAACAGTGGGTCGGGTCGGCCTCAGCGTGAGTATTGCTCGACTTCACACTGTGTGATTTTCTGTGAAATCACTGTATGGTCTAATTTCTGGCCAGGTCAAGGTTTTGGCCAGGTCTGACGTCTGGCCAGTATCCTGGTCAGTATAGGGACCGACCCAGAATTGAACCAAGGGCGTGACTCAGGAGTCAGGAAGCGCCCAATATCCAACCGACGCTTGGCTTCTATTTATGGCCGAATGACACTCACCCAGAGGTCTATAAAGAAGCCTCTCGTAAGACGTTTTTTCGAAAAATTACTATCTTCATACATCGTACTGCAATTATACTATACTCTCTTGGATCTATATACTCTTTACGAAACAATATGACTAAATGTCGTAAATGCGGAGAGGATGTACCCGGTGATTTTCGCTCTCTTTCAAGAGCCTCGATATGCTCAGACGGATTGGAGCACGATTATGAGGGTATACGTACTATACGTAGATATACCTCTCCTGATCCGAAGTGGCGAGCCACAACGGAATCCATACCTCCTGCCCCTCCTCCACCAGTGA
>Ga0181467_100437_pt1 | contig 21333 bp, 19 predicted proteins | sample InSIn5gowninarea_2_FD_119079 | JGI IMG/M metagenome (GOLD analysis project Ga0181467, IMG submission 119079) | Clean room microbial communities from NASA Spacecraft Assembly Facility at Jet Propulsion Laboratory, Pasadena, California, USA -... ... | reverse complement strand
TCGGCGTTCCCCTTGTGTCCCTTTCCAGCACTTGTCCAGATCGCCCTTGAAATCTTTCGAGACGTAACAGCAGGCTTCCTTGATCTCGTTGACCAGGTAGGTATCGTTGCGCATGTCGTATTGACGGAGTGAGAGGAGTCGTGTTAGATAGTTGGTCATGAGCTTGCCACCAATGTCGAGTCTGCGGATAGCAGATTGTAGTGGGCGGCCTTGGAAGATGGGTGTGACTGTCGTGTGAGAGTAGCCTGAATCGATAACCATGATGATTTCAGCTGGAAGGAAGGGCTTTGTGGGATCGCGTGCCGGTCCTTTAAAGGTGTCCTGGATATCATTATAGGCATTTAGGGAAGGACCTGTGTAGGAGATCCCGTCAACGCTTGGTGCTGAATGAAGGACCGAGGGGAACCAACCAACACAGCGGTAGTAGCTAGCAAAGCCAAAGTCCTCGAAGATTATCTGATCACAATTTGACTGCAGTATTGGCAGAGCATTGGGCGCCTCTGTCAAGACCAAGCCCGTCTCCTTCGGATCACATCGTACTTGTGCTTTGCTATCAAAGAACTCGTGCTCCCATATTTCCTTCTCCGTCTCCCAATGTACTATATATCCCTTCTCGACAGGCCTTCTGAATTGTATTTCCCCAAAATCCTTACACTTGGTTAGTTCCGACCCGATGTATGTTTTCTTGTCGCGATCGCGTGCCATGCAGTTTGGTATCGTGTGGGGTTCGGAATCTGTCGATAGCCCAGCCTTGATGGTATAGGCTCCATTGTCGACTACGAGAGTCTGTGCTGGCGGTGGAGGGCCTGATGATCTTGACTGGTGTTTGGAAGGCGACATCTTCTGGACCACATCTGACGTTTACGTCCGCAGCTGTTGTGTATGGGAAGTTTAATATCGAGGCCATGCGGAAACATTCCGCAATTGTTCGCCCTCGAAAAAAAGAAGATTCAAGGTCCAGGTCGTACCAACAGCAAACTTCGTGACACATGTCATGCCTCAAGAAGCAGCTTTCAGTGAAAGCCTCAAGGCTCTTGAAGCTACAGTGAACACTACGAATGCGCTGTTGGGATCCCTGCAAGACATAGGTCATGGAGATCAACCTTCCATTTCGACAGACGCGACGATCAACGCGTTGGATCTTGCTTACGATACCACGAGTCTTATCAAGGCCCACTCCGCGAAGCTCTCTCTGCTCATAATCAATGAGCCCTTTACTCCGACTGCAGTCATTAAGATACTCCGAGAACTTACAGCAGGACCAATCCCTGGACTTGCATCCGCTGTTGAGATCTGCAATGCCGAGCGATACACGAAAGCTATGGCGGAGGAGCTGCACTGGCGGGCAAACAAAGTCTTCTCGGAACTAGGCACTCTTGTCAAAGCCATACCCTTAGATGGGCGCAAACTGGATGATCAACAGAAAGAGGGAGGGAGAGGAAGCCTGGCAGCCACAGGAGTACTCTGGGATGCTTGCGATGCCGTGATTGCTCTCAAAAATCTGGGCATAATGGAAATACTGGTGAAGAAAGTAGAAGAGTACCAAGCACTCGTGAAAGATGCGCTGGAGGAACTGCGGGAGTGGGGAGATGAAGCCGCTGAGGAAGCTGATAATCTACAGGATGACGAGCAGGATGTTGACGATGCCCAAGCTGCATTCGATGACATGTTGGGCTCACAAAAGCATATTCCTACAGATGATCCAGACCAGATCAGAGAGCGGTTGGAGTCCACATTGAAAAAATTGAGGCTTATCATACTCATGTATCAAGCTGTGGTGAAGCGGCGACTCAAGACATTGCCATCCATGCCGCATTTATTGTTGCCTCCGAACTTGGAAGATCAATCCGCACCTGGCATCATCAAGTGTCTCGATGAGCTAATGAGACTGTTGCGAGAGATTCCAGATGTTGTCGACGACCTCGCAAGCGCGTTCTACGACTTGGATGGAGTAGAGATTGATAGCAAGATGAACGAATGCTTCCTGGCTGGATCCTCAGCAGCGATATTACTAAGGAAGAATTGGGTAGACGAGGAAGATGAATACACCGCATGGGTAGGTCAACAACTTCACCATGAGCATCCAGTAACTAAACATCCCAGGCGCATAAATTTCAGCTTGCCATGCAATAAGGCTCGTAGTGCTTCAGACAAGTTGCAGACAATTCCAGTGCTCGGCTACAACGTATTAAGACCAGCTCATGAGCAAGAACAAGGGCTAGTCAAGTGAAGCTTTCAAAGTCTTTTCTACCATTCTGCTGATGTTCATGATAGATTAGTGCAAAGTCATACTAGGCGAGAACAGGTAGGTCTGCTATCTTGGTTCCAGTTCATATCTCGTTACGAAGACTCGAAGCCTCCCTCCGAATGCCGGGATGACCTTCGTCAATCATCATTCGCAGGATTGCGATGAAGACATTGTCCGTAGCTGGACTTGATTTTCCACAACCCTTTTGAGCCACTTCTATTCCAAATTCTTTGCAATCGTTGTGTTCTGTGCTTTCTGAATGTAAGTGTTCCGAAACGCGGGCAGTCTCAAATGAAACGGAGCCTGCTAGTACAAGTCGCACCTCACAATGCATTGATGTCTGAGCAGTCCAATCACGTTAAGATACCCATCCATGCACAGGCCAGACGTATCGTCTAGAAAATCGTTCATCGTCACAGGTGCTGTTCCAGCTCTGCAGAATGTGGCCGTTCTTATTACTTTGACCAAGTCGGGACACCAGACTCCAGTTTTTGATCGCTGTTTGAGCTATCACCTATCAAAGATGCAACTTGACTCAGAAATCACGCTCGAGAATGTGGTCAACTTTCTAGCATGCCATGCTTGCGTCGCCTTCTTGCTTCAACCCAGCACAACAATTGTTGATGCTGCCGTTGTGATGTTGCGCTGACCGGTGACAGTCGTGATGGAATAAACTTCAGTTCTTTTCACCCATAGATTGGGTTTTGTGATTTAATCTGGCTACTCCAACGCCACAATGGCCATTTCAACTGCTGCGCAAACTCTGGCAGCGGCTTTCGTCTTGTAAGTGATACTCGAGCTCCGGTATTCACAGTCTGACGAGCACACAGTGGTATACTGCTGCAGGCGGCAGCAGGCTCTCTAGGTGTATTCCTAAGCGGCCATGGCAACAGGATTTCCCAGGATGGCCGACGGCTGGCCCTCATGGTCTTCTTGATATTCGTCATACTTTGGGCGCTCACGGCATGGCTCAATCTTCTCGTAGCGGTTGATAATCGATCGCTTTGTCAGGTGGGAGTGGAATTCTCCACGACATTCGATCAACTCGCTAGAGTCGGAATGGAGCAGTTTTTGCTTGGGTCATTGAATCGAAGAGCGAGACTATCGACCGGACAAGCTACCATGCAGGCGATATTAGTTGCTCGACTGGTTATAGGAGCAGTGCTCGTTGGATTCGTCAGAGCAGACTTTGCGCCGGCGTGCGTTGCCCAAAATACTGTCGTCCCACTGGCCGTCGTAGCTCTGGTTCTTGATTTTCTGATTGGGGGAGTTGTCTTCGCTGGAGCTAGCATCTTGAGTGAAACAGCAGCTGGTCGAGACTTGGAGAAGCAATCTGTGAGTTGGGTGGCAGCTGGCTTGATCATCTGGGAGGGCTCTAGTGTGGTCATGCTGCTCGCACTACACAATGTCCCGCTGCTGTTGCGAACATTGTTACCGGCCATCGGACTCCTTATGCTCATCTACCTCATCACCGTTTTATCAAGCACGTTAATCGTACACAGTGTGCAGGAAGTTATTCCCGAGGCACGGTCACCTTTTGGAGATTCTCCTCCGATCTCTCAACAAGCTTTGCGAGACGGCTCTCCGGTGGTTGGAGTTGCCTATACCAATAGCCGAAGCCTTTTCATCGTGAATCCATCGGCCACTCCATTTGATTCACCAGTCCAAGCTCGAGAGTCGAAAGGCTTTCTGTTTCCAGAAGGGGCGGTAGAAGTCAATACCAGAGCCATGCCTGATGGAACGTACCTTACGAAAGCTCCCACAAATCATGTCGACAATGGCATCAACGCACTGGCCATGTCGAGTCGCTCGTTTACGACTGTACCCCTGGAGCAGAGCTTAGGGAAGGTGCCAACAATGAATGCGCCTGCTAACAAAGGCAGACGGTCATTATTCAGTCGCACAGCGTCGCCCTCCAAGACGAAAGGACTCAACATCTCCGGACCTATCGTGAAAAATGATCAAGGCTTCCCCGGACCATCCCCTAGAATGCAGACCACAGATCTTGCAACTGCCCTTGCTCTCGACCGCGATCGTCGACTACAAGCGGCAGCTCGGTCCCGACAGTCAGCACTGTTTAAGAGTCCCATCCAGCAAGCAACAATCACACCGCAAGATGATCTACAAAAAAGCGTCAGTGTGAAAAGAAAAGCAGTGACCTTAGGCTCAGGCAAATTTCAGGGTACTAGAACTGTGATGACATCTACACTGACACCTGCAAACGCTACGTCCACATCAAGGTCCTTGTCTCCTGGTCACGATGATGTACGTCGCAGATCACCGCGGAGTCAAGAAGATTTCGAACGCATGATTGAGGAGAAAGAGACTCTTGCATCTCCCCCTAAGAGAGCCTTCACCGGCGTACCTGACAATCCACGGCAGGAGTGGATGGCAAAGTCGCAGGAACAGACGGTCATGTTGATGAATGATATTGTTTATGATGACCCTGTCATGGTCGAGAAGATCACCCGTGAAGCTTCAGGAAAGTACGCAGCAGCGAAAGCGGTCAAGACAAGTGAAGGGCTTGCGCCTGAATCCTACGCAGGCGGGCTAAAGTCCTCTGGGTCGATCATACACAGGCCAAGGCCATACAAACGGAAGGCTGACGATCGGGGCATCTTCTCCAGCGAACCTTCTCCGCGCCATAGGCGCAGTCGATCAGGATCTTCCAATAGCAGTCGAAGGTCTCTCCGAACGACTGAATCTGAATCGCCAACGGGGGCCCCACCACTACCACCTCCACCGACCAGTGCCGCTGGTCTTACTCATATTTTATCGGAAGAAACGAGGGCCATGACGTTGGATGAAAGAATTGAACTACTATTTCCATTGCCTCCCGCTTTTCCTGTCAGGAAAGAACGGAGGTCGTCAGTCCCTGATGTGCCACTACTCCCCTTCCTTTCGCCTACCCCTGCACCAAAGACGAGTCTACAGCCGATTGGTCGTGATGTTTGGGAAAGCAGAGCCTCTAGACGTTCCACTATTTCTGGTCTTGCCGGTCTTAGCGGCCTTGCACAACAGATAGAGACAGAGAATCTCAGCGACCAGCAATCATCGGATCAACCGACGTTTCGTTTTAGCGCTCGTACATATCAGACGCTTGCGGCTGATGGCGCTGAGGTACCTCATGTCAGACCTCAGGCACAAGAAGGTGGTCTTTTGTCGAACGGACAGCTTTCTGAGGCTCTGAATACGAGAGGAATTGAGCCCAAGTCAGCCTGGACTGGCACATCATTCGACGAGACCAGCCCTCGTTGGGACCTTATGCCTTCAACAATGCCATCTATAGTGCTCAGTCAATCGATGTTTTCTGCAAACCAACCCTGGATAAACAGGGAATCCGTATATTCACAACACAGTGCATTGGGCGAATATCGACGCTCGCAGATTGGCTCTGTGATTGGTGGAGAGATCATGACTGTTATGCTTGATACAGCTCCCGCTGAGGTGGGAGCGCAATCCGGGCATGAGCCAGCAAGAAGATCCATTGAATACGACGACAGTTCTATTGTACCCACAAGTCGCTCAACTTCGACACAGCAATGGCACCGACGCATTGGCGATACGCTTCCGACTTTCTCGGAGCCTAGAGCCGATAGAAGATCTCGTAAAATACCTCCGCCTACGCCTTTGCGCCTAAGTTCCAAGGGTATTCCAAATCCTACCATTGTTCAACAGGCCGAACTCTCACCATTAGAGTCACCTGAACGAGCATTACAGGAGATCCAAGCACAACTGCAACACTTGGAAGGTCCAGAACGGGACTCATTGGGGTCATTACAATGTCACATGCCGGAGAGGACCTCTCTCAACGTTGAATCAGATGTCATCAAACGTGGGCGTCTGAGCCTCTTGAACAGTCTGGAGAATGAGCTAGGTCAACAAGAAGATTACTGGCAGCAGCTACACAAGACTCTTGATCGCGATTCTATCTCGACCACAATGTCTCGTCCTGCGTCTATCGACTCCCAAACAATTCCCTTACGAGAATCACTACGAATTGCTGCTACTCCCTCGCCATATGAGGATGGAACTCAGTCAAGATCAAAGCTTGTGAGTGTACTACCGTCAAGCAGTGATGATGACTTACCGGAATCTTCACTGTCGACTCCAAAAAGACTACGTGCAAGGGGTTGGCGACGACGACTTGCGGAGGCAGAGAGTGAGTATGTTGAACGAGCTCCGTGTTGTCTTCGTAAACAGGAACTCAACTTTTTCGCCGTCCCAAAAGCTGGACCAACTCCTCCTGAGAGCGACATCGACACAGCCTCAGAATCAGAGGCCGAGGTTCAGCAGCCAAAGAAAGCATTGACTTCAGGAGCCATGCTTTGGGAGCCCAGAAAGTATTCCCTAACGAGGCCGACTAACGACCTTTGGTCTCCCAATTCGACATTGGAGAAGCATGCTACATTGTCTGAGCCACCTGCTTTAAGTATTAGACCGGCACAAAGGCGAATCCAAAATGTATTGCAGATCCAAAGCACGAAATTATGGTCCAAGCCTTGTGCCACCATTGTAATGCCTTTTACCTCACTTTGGCGGCCTAAAATACAATATCCTGTGGGTATCGTGAGACCTCCTCGTCCTGTGACACAGCGACCACTCAGGAGGTCTAAACGTATCACTGCTTTGCCAGATATTGGTGAGTCACTTTCAGCCCAACAACCTCAGTACTGACATAATGTAGTCGAGAATCCTGTGCCTGTGCCGAACAAAAGAGACACCCTTGGTCTATTCCAATACCCGTGGGGTGAGACATCAGATTCCGCAGTATATCAGACTGCCTTCAATCCTGCTTTAATTCCTGGGCTCGTGTCGAACAATGCGACGCTCAATGCCACCTTGGACCGAAGATCTCGCCAACTAGAGGCAAAAGAGGCTGACGAGGATTACTCGAAATCCTTCTTTGATGAATATGAGGACGAAGACAAGGATTTGGATGAATTAGATGCCCCGAGTGACGATGACTTCGACGAATCGACATTGTGGGAAATCGCTAATCTGCTGAAATCGAACGAGGTTCCATCAAAGCACAGTCTCTTGCCTGCTGAAAGGCCAAGGAATCAAGCGGTGGCGGAAGACTCTGACTCTGAGTATGAGGAAGAGGCGATGATGACGGTGCAATACCTAGAGGTCAAGTTGCCTATTATGCCTCTCGCAAAATCGTTACCAAGAGTGGAGCTGTTGTGGAATTGCGCTGCCACGATGACACGTACCAAGTCAACCTATGGCTTGATTGAGCCCAAACCATCGGCCTGGCAAGCATGCCTCGATCGCTGTCAAAGCACTGTTCGATCCCGCCTCCGTACTGACCCTGTATTCCAGCCCACTTCTCTGAAGTCAAGTCATCTTTGGACAGCGTCAGCAAAAAGTCAGACCCAACATCACTGGATATCAGAATCTTCTATCCTACTGAACTGTTCCTCGGTATACTCTGCGGATTCTTCCGCCAGATCATCACCGACCTCTGAAGCTTCAGATGTGTCCTCTCTTCGGTCCACAAACACAAAAGCCTCTTCAATCCCCAGTTCCGGCATTACCGTTCCCGCTTGGTGGGACAAAAAAGGTTCCAAGAAGGGCGCATTGAGTCCAGCGCCAATAGAAGACACGAGGCCCGGTTCCAAAATTCCAGTGCATCTACAGCCAACCAAACCTCTGCCCAACGTCAGAGAGTTCAATGTCCTGACTTCTCGGGATCAGGGGGAGAAGCAAGCTTCCATGTCGGAAGACAATCTTCCAAGGCAATCGCGTATACTGTCGTCTGCTGCAAGTCTTAAGGTAAATGGTGCAGTTCCCAAGGCACCTGAGGTCGCGAAAAGCACCGCCCTTGAAAGTATCGAATCAGAGTCGACGAGGCCCAAGAAGCTAACTTCATTACGAGCCCCGAAAGCCGACTGGGACATGGCACTAGTCCAAGCTATCAGAGCAAGTAAGCCAAAAGTTGATCGCATAAGAGCAAGTAGCGAAGACGGGAATAAGGCTTTAAACGAGGCAGTAGCTGCTAGCCGACCAGCCAAGCAACATGTCAAACTCGATTCAGCGGTGCTACATCCAGTCTTCTTCGCCAGGACCATGATTTCTAGTACTTCTGAGGTCCATCCTGCTGCTACTGGCTATATCAAGAATCCAGTACTCGCATCTGCTCATAGACATGATGCAGCAATCAGGCATCCTGTGTTCTTTACTGGTAACTTCTCTACCACAAGTTCCAGCACTCACCCAGCAGCGACAGGCTACGTCCCTGATCTCTCCAAGGATAACAGCCTACCTAGAAGCTCCAAGATATGGAGATCTCCTGCGATAGAGTCTCACACTCCCAAGCTTGTACGGCAAGGATCTCCTAATCTCTTTGCACAAATTGAAGATACCGAGACACGTTTCAAGTGATGTCTACAAACCAATCAATCGTTACGCAACCACTAGCTTCAGATGTGCGTTTTACTCCCGAGTCCAAGACCGATTCCATCAAGCACTGGCTACATACAACCTCCAACGCCACAAACCTTCAACCCACCCAGACCCAACAGGAAGCACTAAGCTCTTCCCTACCTTCAAAATGCCAGAAACCCACCTACATCCACTTCCCAGAACCAAGCTGCGATGACAACATGGAAGCCCACACCCCTCGAGACGTCAACCAAGCGTAACGAAAACAGCATCTCTTTGTGGTCCGCGGAGACTCAAGAGTCAGCACTATCACCAAAATTCTTCACCAATCCAACACATCGAGCGCTGTTGTTCAAAGGGACGAGAAGTTGAAGATCCTTTGGGGAAGAATTTAGGTATCAGAAGTTATGGGCTCCGAAACGGCCGACGCCTCGAAGCCCGAAGCATTGGTTGTTGATGAGGCAGAGTTCGAAGGTGGAATTTAGGTATTAGATGAAGGGGCTAGATGGCAGTGGCAGTGACTGTCTTTTATAGAAGAAAAAAGTATTATTTCTAATTTTCTTTTCTGTCCTTGCTTTGTTGGTTTGGTGGGTATATACCCCTGCACCTAGGGTGGTGGTTGTTCAGTATGAAACGTATCTCGTGTTAGTATCATCAAAGATTGAACAGCTATCATAGACACGCCACACAATGCTTGATTATGCAGATGTGATCTTTGTCTGCAAAGTGATCAAGTGAATTTGGAGGGTAAAATGTGGTATTTGTTGATTTGTTGATCTCGCCTAACTACTTTAACCTTCGCTCACAGCTAAAGTTCAATCTCGCCTCTCCTATCTCTCCTGTTCAAGCCTCGCCATCTTCTTCCACTCTCCAGGTTCTTCCACCTCTTCCACCAACCCTCGCTTGCCTCATCACCCTCCGGTCTCCATCCCTCGTCGAAAGTTCTAAACCACTGCTCATACCGCCTCCTACTCCTCCACTGCAAGGCTCTGATGATTCCCGTCGCGATCCCTATCTGCGCTACGAACCTTATCAAGAACTTGGTGCCTCGATGGCTCTCCCCTTGCTCCTGATCGTCAGGTTCGGATGGATAGAGGACCCGAATGAAACCTTCGGCAATGGCGATGCCGAGGAAGATGGCGTAGAGCTGGGAGATGCTGTAGGTGTTTGTGCGTGGAATGAGAAGTGGACGGCGAGGGAAGGGGTGCGTCCATTTGTTGGGAGCTGCGGGAGTGTCAGTGGGTCTGGTGGGAAGGCTTTGGACGAGTCTAGGATGGGGCACAAGGCGAAGGCTTCTGATTAAACTTACCGATTTCAAGGAGGAGTTTAATTTGCGGTTGGATTACCAGGACCGAATAGCATATCAGCTTATCTTGAGCAGATTGAATGTTTTGCTCATATTGACTCAACGCCCAGAAACGCAACTGGGCATGAAACTGCACTCGATAAGTTCGGCCTGAGTCCACGATCTCAGATACAGCCAGGAATGCACCGCGACCGGTATATCCGTCTATGGAGGTGCTACCTCCTCGTTTGTCCATGATGATACAAGTGCAAATTGCGTTTGCGTAGGCCTGCCTCTTCTTCGTGTTGATTTCGTCATTTGAAGATGATTCCTCCTCCTTTTCCACGACATACTGGTGGCCTGTGTCGCTATCTAGAACTTGGAATATGCTTGCCTCATGGGGAATCTTGACCTCAGACACCCATATCTCCACCGCATCTCGGTCCACATCTGCCAGGTCAAGCATAAGCCCTGCTTCGGTACGTTGAAGAACACCTCTGTCATGTAATGGAAAACCATCGATACTTAAAGGTATCCAACAATCTTCGATAGCGGTTGATTCTTCCAGTCTCGGACCGACGTTATAAAGAAGCGACATAGGCAGCTCCTCACAGCTTCTTAAGATAACTACCAAGCCGTCATTAGGATGTAGTCTCGATATCGAGCTAGCATTGAAGTCTAATATGTTGGCGAATATTATCTGCATATCCTTCGGTTTTGACGTGGTTCTATTGAGCAAGTTGTTCCATCCACGTACAAAAGTCTGTAGTCGGATCCTCTTCAACTGTTCCTTTCGTTTGCGACTCGACATCTTGTACGCCCTCTTGCGTCCCTCACTAAGCATATCTTCGACGAGACTAGGGATGCTGTTCTTGAATCTCGCGACGGCATAATGGAGTGGAGTCTGCGTTTTCCAACTAGCACGGGTGGATCTTAAAGAATCCACTATCCGTTTGCCTAGAGGATCGATGACTTCAACATTCGGACGAAGTACTTGTAATGCATTGCCGACTACGAAGTAACACTTCCGAGCGAGACTGCCTTCTTCTAAAGTCCAAGCTCTTTGCATCCATTTGGTAGCAAGTACTCGAGCAGCTAGTACCTCGTTATGTATTCTGCCGTACTCATCATGATGTTCGGGACCTAGCTTAGCGAGCTCCGAATCGAGTACTAGTACAGCTTGTGCACCGTCAAAGATGGGCGTGATGTGCTTGATTGCTTTCATACGTAACTCTTTGACCCTAGGATTCTCCCTTTCATCGCCTGTAGGAATGCACAAAGTGTCCAGCCAAAAGTACACCCGGTGCTCGGATTTCTGGCGGTTGAAGATGCGTTTGATAGGACCCACAATCCCTCCCCTGCTTGCCCATCGCTCCCAACTGTTGCCAGCACTTTTGCTATTGTACAGAGTCTCTGCTTTTTGCAGAAGATCTCGTAGCCGTCGCAGTTGGCAAGGTCGTATGCCATTTTGAATCGCGTTACCTAGACCATCGGACCAGACGTGTGATATAGCAAAGTAGGGCACAAGATAGGTAAGCTCATCCATGTAGATCATTGGTTCTACATCTTTCAAGTTGATGCAGAAGATGGGCACTTTTCCTCTATCGATGATCCCAGCGAGTTTTTCTGGCGGCATATACACCATTGCTGCTGGATGCTGGTACGAACAGGATGGAACGTGTACAGTCTGGTACGATTCTATTTCGTTCTGCATGTTGAAAGCTAGGCACTTCATCTGACCCTTGCACAAATCGTGGTTACCAGATGGAGGAAGGTTTCGAGGAATGAGAGCCAAGTAATTGGCAGTTGTGTAGTCGTAAACTTGGAACATCTGGAGAGCTTGGCTCTTGCACCACCCATTGTGCATGAAGATTCCCAGAAGAAACCATACCGCAGGTGGAAGACGTTGAGTGCCTGCATATGTTGGTAGTGGTAGCTGGACATATCCAAGTTTGTGTGAGACTGGGATCTCCTCATGATCGGTTTGCCGTTGGAAATGATGGAATCGAGATGGTCGAGCGTGTCGTGGCATGAACGTTGCATTAGTGATAGATATAAGCAACTCAATCAGCAATTTCACAGACAAGCTCACAGCACCTAAGGCATAATCGTATTGTTCAGTCAGCGAATCAAAAAGCTCACTTTGCTCCTGGGCGAATGTTAAACATGATAGTGCCGCCAGGTGCTTACGCTCCGGTTGTCTTTTGGCCTCTCTTTGCCAAGTTTGAAAAAGGTTGTGCGAGTAGTTGCCGTCAACAGCAAGTGCCAGTGGGTACTGCTTTCCTGTGTGGCAGAAATTCGAAATCTTGATGCTGCAACCAAGAAAGTTTGAGAGTAGACCAAAGAAAAGCCATTCTTGAAGAAACTTAGTGCAATCAGTGATAGGTACTTGTCGAAGGAACTGTACGTCAAGTGGCTGGCCTCTGTTCAAACCAAGTTGAGCACACGACTGAGGGAACGATTCGAGATCCGTAGCCAAATATTCATAGTCTAAGTCGACTAAGACAGGTACTTCGACAGGAAAAGACTTCGGCGGTATGGGTAGGAAGCCATCCATTACTGGTGTCTGATTTAAGAGTCGCAAATATACCTCAGCACGCTCCGCTAGGTTTCGGGAAGACCCACGCCTTAGGGTCGGGCCGGAATAGCCACGTGGGTCATAAATAGAGCAGGAGGGAAATTATGGTGCGATAGAAACATAGAAGCGCCTACGACTGTAGGATCTCTGCTACATGTATCTGGATGATATCAAGGGACGTCGAGATGATTGTGTATAAACGACCGTCACAAGTGCACCTCAGCTAAGTCTCATAATGCCACTACTCCCTATCTGGTAAGGCTCTAGGGAGCTGCTATCTGATAAGCTCATGGGTCTTAGTCCGTAACCTTACTTTAACCACCACCTTTGCAAGGCCATGCAAAGAGTTATAACAAACTTCGAGAGGGAACTCGGCCGAATATCAGCATGCCCAGCTCATGGGGATCAATATCATGTAGTCATACTAGTACCTGAGCCGTTGAGCATCGCATCGTAACGGAAGCGGGCGGAGGGGGGTCAAACATCTCACGGTACCAGTTATAGGAGCGCATTGAGAACTCTGGGAAGGTTGAAGATCAGATCATTCCGGTACACAAACAGACTTCCAATCAATACCTGAAGTTGGACCACTACCTGCTGCGGTATCTGCTGCCAGATGTAACAAGCGACGGCTCAACATAAGCCGACTGATTCCCTGTCTCGAGCAACGCACCAAATGTCATCTTTGCACACCGTTCATATTCCTAGAGTACTCCAAAGGCACCAGCCATCATTTATTTTCTTACCTACTCAAGAACACATATCTATCAAGCACCATGGCTCAACCAGCAAGCGCTTCAAGAGCAAAACCCACTTCCTTCCCTCACATACAACTCATCCGCGACCTCTTCTTCGACATCTACCCAAGCCTCCCCATCATATTCGCTGCCATCTACCAACGTAGCCTCCTGTCAGCTTACCTACCGGAGTACCTCTACCTTTCTTCATCTGGTCGTTCCCAACCATTTGCGCCATATTGATAATGACCCACCTAAGTCGCACGGTTTCTCACTATGCTGTCAATAATGGGCAAAGTGACAGCAAATTCGACCTTAAAAATGAGCTTGTACTCATTACGGGGGGTTCAAGTGGGATCGGTGAGGCGATAGCTAGAGGGTTTGCTGAGAAGGGTGTGAAAGCTGTAAGTTGGGATAGGAATGCTCCTAGAGAGGGTCTATGTACGTCGCTCAGCTCAATACCTCCATATCTAGCAAAGTACCACTCTTACGCACGCAATCTTCTCGATGTTGTTTAGATTCTAATACTGCACCAGCACTCAACGTCCACTACCAACAAGTCGACATCACTTCATTACCCAGATCTCAGACGCAGCCAGGACCCTCCGCGCTCAACACGGCGACCCCACCGTCCTCATTAACAACGCCGGCATCGGCACTGTAGGCAGTATTCTCGGCACTCCAGAAAAGCTGATCAAACGGATCTTCGAGGTTGGTACTATTGCGCACTTCTGGATGGTGAGGGAGTTCTTGCCGGCTATGGAGAAGACCGGGGAGGGTCATGTAGTCACTGTTAGTAGCTGTATGTTTATCTCTGTTACTTCATCTCACTTGATGTTTTGATGTCTGAAGGGACAATTGAAGTAAGAAGCTGCTGATGAAGGAATAGTAGCAGGATTGGTACCAGGAGCAGGCAACGTCCCATAGTCATGCGCTAAGGCTTCTGCGATTGCTTTCCACGAGGGGTTGGCTCAGGAGTTGAGGTTGAAGTTTAAGGCTCCAAGGGTACGGACTACGTATCTTAACTCTTTCCTCTTCCTTACTTCCTTGCCCCTTTTGCGTGGTTTCCTCCTACGCCGATCTTTTTCCATCCCTGCTCACCCCGAATGAAATCACTATTAAACCCTGACACACCGAAACAGGCTCCTAACACCATCTTGGGTTCGCACCCCTTTAAACAGCTTCCTCTGGTCCCGCCCAGACTGTAAGCTAGCTTTCATAGAACCAAGTGTAGTATCAGACGCAGTTAAAAGCAAGTATTCTCAGGTCGAAGCGGAAGTATCGTTGTGCCGGAGAGGGTGGGCTGGTTGAGGGGATAGAAAGCTTTCCCAAATTGGATGCAGAACTATATTTGGGGGATTTCGGGGAGGCAATTAGGGTCTCTGACGTATGAATAGATTGGTGGGAAGTGTGTAGAGGGAGGAAGGAAAAGCCGAGGTAGGGGGAAGATATCTAAGGAACAGGCAGCTGCTGGTGAAATTCGGCAAGATAATTGCCATATCAACAGGCTATGAATGTTAGATGAGGAGTACAAATCGATTGAGGAGACAATACATGTTAGCTATGTCTATGTGCGTATGTTCAGGGTGTGAATGTGCAGCCCAACTCTGCCGCCCGTCAAAGAAGTTTCTATGCACGAAAGGTAACATATGTACAAAATGATTCAAGCCAAAAAGGCGAGTTCTAATACGATGAAGCTGGTCCGGTGGGGCCCTGAACTTTAAATGGATGCGCTTCAGTATTGAAGACAAAGTCATTAACACCACCATTGTTGACTTGCCACGCGGCATCCTATTTGCATTAGCCTCTCATCCCTTAGCTATTCCATATTCAAGGATCACTTACATCAGTATGAATCAAATACGCATACTTCAACACCTCCGCGAACAGAAAGCTATCTTGGAAGTCATTATAGCTGCCCCCATTCGCGGCATCCACATCCGTCAACTCCGCAAACCCACTTCCAACTTTACAATTAATGCTAATACTTTGAAAAGCTGCCCACGCCCAATCTCTATACTTCTGATCTCCAGTGATTCTATAAGCATAATAGATACTCTCCATGACTTCGGGACGGAGGATGTAATCCGAGTTGGTGATCCAGAAGCCGTTGTGGTTGTAGAACGTTGCATCAGCTTCGGGTGGTTGGGGATTGACGGTGTCGGTGGTAGCGGTGGTGTTTTCGACCCATTGGAAACCCTCGGGTCCGATGCCTGTAGTGTCGGAGGTGTAGGTCTCGTGGCAGCCGTTGGTCAGTGCGATGCCGAAGTCCTTATACTTTTGCTCGTTGAGGACCATGCCGCCAAGGAGGAAGCTGCCACCGGCGAAACAAGCCACTGATTGTAGAATCAGCGAACGTTCAAACCTATTCTTTCCCAGTGCTTCCACGTATCCATGAGAGAATGACAATCTCGAGCCCGTTTCTGAGCAGTCTTCAAGGCATACAAGCCAACTAATAAATGATTGCGTCTGACTTCTGGGGATGATTATCAAGCCACATGTTTTCGTGACTGCCTGTAAGACGCGAAATGATAATTACTTACAATGTCCAGATTGAAAGATCCTCTCCTGCCCGTTGAACTCTGCCAAGAACGTAATATCAGGTCGAGTCGAAGGGTTCGACGCCAAGTGCTCAATTGTGCTATCGGCAGCAGCGATCCAACGGTCTCTGTAGTCCGAGAAGCGAGACTGGTCGTAGACATACATCTTCAATAAGTACTCATAGAACGAATCATCGTCGCCAATCCATCCTCCTTCAGCGTCCTGAAATTGACCAGTATTGATATCGACAGTGGTTCCGACGAGTCCAGGCCATGGCTCTGATGTTGTGGGCTGAGGATTGAGGAGATAGGATTCGCCTTTCTGAGATAAGGTAGCGTAGGTATCATTGCCAGTGAGGTCGGACAAACGCGTCCATTCCATTACCAAAGTTCCTATTTGAGCGATAATATTAGTAGTTGCTCCATCGGTGGTATGGGCAGCGAGATTCAGGTAGTTGCTAGGAATTCCGGTAGGAGTATCAAAAGCATAAGCAAGGTTGTCGGCAAGACGCTGAGACTGTGTGAGTAGGGCATCTACAGAATCTACAGCATCACCATCTGATGCAAGATTCGAAAGCGGTCCCTTCAAGAGGTCATAGCCTGGCTACAGGTCAGCTGGATGTTTGTCAGTGGGTTCATACACTCACCTGCAAGCATGCCACCCAAGTAACGAATAGTCGTCTCAAAGAGAGAAACTTGAGTATCTGTGACATCGAAATTGGTAGTGGAAATGAGGTTGAGGATCTCCGCGACAATATCGCTTTCTCCCATCACCAGAGCGGTAGTGAAAGCATCTACTGCGCTAGCTCCCCATCCATTCCTAGCCTTCTTAGCTTGAAACATTGCCATCCGGCAGAACATCGTACCTCGAGTCACTGAATGAATTGCTAAGAGGCTTGAGTTCATCATGTCCGAAAGCATATTGCTTGTAGCCATTCCAAGCATACTCAAAGGCAGCCTTGACTGCGTCGGCCCTATCAGACTCAGATGTCACATCTTGCCTTCCTGAAAGATGTTTGCTATGAGGAGTAGGTGAAGCAAAGCTTGAGGAGCACAAGGTTATCAAGACGATGAGGATACTGTGGTATTGCATTATACTCAATGAGGGATGTGAACGCTATGCTCACGAAATGCAGACCATGAACGGAAGAAGTAAAGAAAGGCTGGGTAGTAATATGTTTGAGGGAGTGACGTGAAAACAATGTTGTTTATCTATTCAACAACAGAAAGATGAGATGCCGTGGGTACTACACCCAAGGTTCGGAGCCTCCTGCCGTCATCCCTCGCGCTGGTGAAAAGAGGAAGGTGCGATGGAGGCTTTTTAGAAGAAACAGCGCACTCAAACAAAGCAAGCATCGAGATCCTGAATCACGACTAAGTCCATAGAAATGCATGATCGAAGTACCAGCGCGCAGGCTTGGAGTCATGGAATGGAAATGAGGTCCGCATGAGAGGTAAAGGATGAATTTGATTGGCGCTCTCGCTCATCCATAAACTATGCAAGACAGCATTCCGAGCCAAACTCTCCCCTGACAAGGATATGCACCGGTGTTGTCGTTTTGTGCATCTTATTTGATTGGGCCCGGTGGTGGCTGTGTGGTGTTCTTGCTTTGCGGGCCGGGTTTGGTTGATTGTAGCCAAAAGAGTTGACGATCAGCAGATGCTATTCCCTTCGTAGATGGGGCCCGGAAGCCATCAGCTGGAGAAACATTGTCCACTGTAACCATCATGCGACCCAACAATATTAAAGACATATGTAATCTTGACAATACGTTCGTAGGAAGGTTGAACATTATCGAAGTCTGTCGGAGCAAGACATTTCCGCATTAGCCTCGGCAGTGCTCAGGCTTGCAAAATCCCCGTGATCACCCTTCGTCTCCAAGGAAGAAAGTACAAGACTGAGCAGGGCGCCAGAAATTGGCACGAAGCAAATCGTGGTGCGAAGGTAGATTACTGTTAGTCGACACAAACCCGGAACTCTTCTCATGTAATTCTCCTATCATGCAGCATATCTACCATGCAATGCTTTAGCAGCGAAGGTAATGCTCTACAATATTGTGTGTTCTGGGGTCCCGCGCTTCATGTCTAGAAGGCTCATACTTTTCATTGCATGGAGTCTAGTCACTGGGCTAGATCAGCTTTACCTCCTGCTGACCCAGAGTCCACTAACATGCGATCTTAACATCAAGACTCATGAAGGCATCACAGTGCGGCCAAAAGACGGACCCCCACGTCCTTGACTGGCTTGCTGCTCCTTGAAATTATCTCAGCCAGCCCACTCGACCTACCGTAGTGTCTCGACCTTGGTGTGGCTCAACTCTAACCGTGATCTTGTCATCGAGCCTGCAGTACCAAGGTACTGCATACGGCTTGCCTGGCACTTGGTGTTGAAAAGGGCACCTTTTAACCCATACGTAAGTCGCATTCACGATTCATACTTTGCAGTACCCTTTTCGTTATTTTCGAAAGTGATGGTTTGAGCATGCTCAGCGGGTTTTCAAGAGCGACTGTGGAAGTTGGTGATGTTGTAGAAAACCCAAGACGTTCCTACTCCAAGTCGTTCCCTTCTTCGGTACAGGTGTTACCCCATTGTCTGTTGAAGCGACGCTCTCGGCAGATAATTTACCGTGAGTCTCGGTCCTGTACATCCTGACCAGTAGATCCTGTGTGCCCAAAACAATTTTGTAACAAGCGAGTCCCAGCAAGGCGACGATGATAAGAAGAAGGTTGACGATCGCAAGCAGACATAGCTGAATCGTATGCCAGAGCTGGACTCTCCGTGGACATCCTGTGTTCTGCTGTAAAGATGGAGGAGTCGATGAGGTAATTGATCTATATACGATGGGTCAGCATCAGCAATGCAACAATGGTCGTTACTTTGGCCTAAGCGATATAGAATTGCTCGCTTGGTAAAACACATTGCCCGAGATCGAATGGCTGGACACTTATTCACTTAATCTGACAATAACATACAGGACTCAACTCGCACCTTGTCGACTCAAGCTGATATATGACGGAAGACATTTGTACTCACACTATATCACCATCCTTCTCCTTCTTTGACCTCTTGACGCCGTGCGAAATGACAACATCGAATGTCGACGTGCGCAACTATTTGCATAATGCTTCTCCTTCTTCGACGAATGCATAGCGAAGCTCAATAGATTCGACATCTGTCATCGGTTCGAAACTAGCGAATCATGAGGGAATCTCATCGCCATACAGCTGTCGTATCGCCAATGCTGAGGTCGTAAGTCGTCGAGGTATCTTCTTACCGTCCTACTTGCCATTGACTAGAGCAGCCTGACCACTCCTCTCCACCCAATGAGTATAGCTCACGCTATGGGAATCCAATGCATAAATGCTTGGGTCTAATGAGTCAGTGGTGATAGACATTTGAGGTGTTTTGTTCCTTGAACAAGGCTGAATACGTGGCCCAACCAGTGGAGACGGTCATACACCATCATGGAACACGTAGTGGTCAAGCACTCTGGATATTGTTTACTGATACAATATCTGACAGCTGGAATCTCGGTTTCTAACGACCCTAGCTTGCACCGACAGATGCCCAAATATGGATGATGCATTTTGGACTGCAATCGGCCCTAGCTACGACAGCTGGTGTAATTCGACAATGACTTGGCTTGGTTGTCCACTTAGACAAAGCTGCCTACATCATGCATATACTTTGAGCGCAATGAGTGGGATGAAGTAGCAATAACACAGAGTTTGGACACCTCGATGGTATTAAACAAAGCAATCAAGCGCCAGCGTATGAGTTCAAGAATCCTATATCGATCGCCGTATCAGGACTGCATTGAAGAGCCTAATGCAGAGCTGCATGTGTATCTTACCTTACCAAGGGCGGAGACTTACGATCTCGACTTCAACGTGCATGTGCATGAGCTCATGTTGGATTTCTCGAAAAAACGATACTTCCCACATGTAGCGTTAAGACACGGTCAGAACGCTTGGGTGTGTGAATTATTTACATTGCGACGCTCAAGGATGGATAGATCTGTAAGGAACAGTCAATCATCAAAATACTTATCAGACAAATACCTCCTGGACATATCTGCAACTCCTGTCTTGGACTCCGTCTGAACAACGATAGCCCATATAGCATCATCGACGAGCACCGTCGCAACCATGAAGACGTAATTCTCTGTCTGCTCGGAGACACCCTTCATATTGTGATGCCATCCATATCGGCTTTCGTAACGATCCGGATTGGAGGAGAAAGCTGGTCTCCTCTGTTCATGATCCTGCTTCCATTTGGTCCGTATTGGTCTGTGGAGCGACCTTGAGAGGGAGTGGAACTATCGCGAGGTAAATGCCCGGCGTCCGTTTTGATACTTGATAACAGAGTCTTTAAAGGTCAAACTTGACTTGTCTTACAGACCCCCATTATCGATGTTGGAATTCCAGAATCTACGAGACGTCTGCCGAGATAAGTCACTGCCTAAATGATTTTGCAGATATGTGTCTACAGCTGACTTCAGGTTGTGATACTGAAGTATAGACTGCCAGCTATACGTTGCACATCTGAGTTATCCCCAGTAGTAATGTATAATCTGAGCTCGGAATGTACGATTGTTGAGAAGACGTTGAACCGTCCATGGGTGATGATTCTGTGGTAGTAACAACAATTCTTTACGATAGGTATAGATTGTGGAAGACAAGCATTAGGCTGCAGCCTGATGTGTAGATGATGCCGCGATCAGACCGTTGCGCGTACTGTATAAAGTTTTCTCGGATGGTATAGGTTTTGACCAAAAGGAATTGGAAGACATAGAACGAATGGCAATTACTTTATTCTGTCAAGCACTTATTATACCTCCCAATCGGGCTTAGCACACTAAGAAACGTCATTGGTCCATAGACTTTCAACAACTGATCAAACAATTAACAACTAGGAGGCACTACACCAATTCCTGAGCCCTCAAAGCTTCCCAACACCATAATGGTCCTCGAGGACGTCTCTGACGCCTCCAATGGCAGCATGGACGACGTGCCCACCTCCGACAACGACCCCTACTCCGTAACCAGCCCCTCCGAGACGTACCGCTTAGACTACAGTCTCTACCCAAAGCCCGTCCCTATATTTGGCGCACTCTACGGCATCAATGAACGAGCCATTGAACACAGGACGCGGGGTGCGCTGCGCGTTGCTCAGGAGTATCTTAAGAGGCCGCCAACACAGGAAGAAGCTTCCGCACTGGCATTTTGGAGCGCAAAATTCTTGGCTGTGTACTCCTATGGAGCTCCGCTGGGTTTAGCAGGTGGGCTTTATCGAGCTTGGGCTACGAGAAGTTCTTTCCGGTTCCTGTTCTACAAGCCAAATTTGGAGACATTCAACCCTCAGATATTCCCACCGAAACTTGGCTTGTTAACGGGCAATCGCGCCGTGTTGGGATGGCATGTACTGCGAGGAATCTTATATGGGTTTATCGGGAAGACGGTAGGACAGGGGCTTGTAGGGGCTTATGCCATAAGTGTTAGTGACGTGGGGATCAGGACGGATCCGAGATTGAAAGAGTATTCGGAGAAGCAGCAAG
>Ga0181467_100436_pt1 | contig 21416 bp, 15 predicted proteins | sample InSIn5gowninarea_2_FD_119079 | JGI IMG/M metagenome (GOLD analysis project Ga0181467, IMG submission 119079) | Clean room microbial communities from NASA Spacecraft Assembly Facility at Jet Propulsion Laboratory, Pasadena, California, USA -... ... | reverse complement strand
ATTGTTTGAAGCGAAGAGGTCTTCACAAAGAACACTGAGATTACTTCAGCGTGCCTGGTTCGAAGAGCTCGCACCCAGTCGAGGAGGATTGTAGAAACAGGAGAAGCTGGACCGCAGCTAGAAATGAAGGGTATTAGAGCTGACCTTCCGTTTGATATGCTTACAGCTCTGACAGGCTGTACTCGCTCTCTTTATGCCTGATTTGGCGACTTGTGGATTCGTGGCACCGATCACGAATGATGTATCGTCGGTAGACTGAAAAGGCGCAGGTGCTAGACGTCGAGCATTATTGGTGGGGGGCATCAGTTCGGAGTCGTCAATCAGATGCTTGAGACAAAAGGTGTCAAAAACATTGTTTGAGAAAGAAATGCGGATGGAAAGCGTGATACAAAACGGTCATTGCTCGGTGGAGAATGACCGTGATAAATGCCAACGGCGTCGGATGGGGCATAGGATCACAGCAAGCAGACTCGAGGTTGAGGGGCGAGAAATAATGATCCAAGTCTGAGGACAACAGCTGTTGTAATGCGAACAAAAATGTGTGAATTCCACTGCATTTCCTGAGGTCAAGCCCGACTCTCGCGGTGCACAAGTAGCAGTACGCAATGCCGGTATTGAGTCGTCGATGACCGAGCGAATCAAAATGCCATGCGGAAACAATCGCCGGCGCCCACAGTGCTCTGGGTGGATCATGGAAAAAACAGTTCCGATCTGCCACTTGTTAGAGAATTGCCAGAGATCAGGGCACGTCATCTACTTGTCCACACTTGCAGGAGCTACTCCATATGCTCTGCGGCGTATTTAGTTTGCAGAAGCCAAGTTGAACAGCTTCTGAGGCCGATCCTCATTGGCATACAAGTATTGTAGTTCCATGCATGCTTCCCGCAAGGGATTGCTGAAAGAACGCGAACCGGACTGGTCCTCTGATGCAAAGTGTGTGAACAACAGACTCTGGTCCAGGAGCACAATACACGAGACATCGGTCCAGTATGTGTTCTGCTGAGGATATGCAAATACTACCAAAGTGTACCTTAGCACGGCAATTGATGGTGTCGAAATCTGGAGAATTCCTTTCTTACACGTCGACGACCGCATACATATACGTGGGATATCGGACCAGCCTGTCGCGCCTCAGGCGCCCCCATAACTGATCGAGTCTTTTCTCGGTCAGCATAGATAATCGACAAGCAGAGTTCAGGCTCGAGCGAGGCATATCCTGTAGCAACGGAAACGACTTCCAGGACTGCATGCACCTTTAGAATTTGTGGACCTGCTATTGGATCTTCAGCTGGAACAGGCGAAATGACAATCCCGCCGAATGCCTGCTTCTGGCTATGCGTGATATGGTGCGTTTTACTCAAACTTTTCCCTAGTCATGTGCTGTGCTTCAGATACTCTTTAACTCATGAAGCCACTGAGTGTGTCTGCTGGCATCCTGGCGTGTAGATCATAACGAGTTAGCTGCGGCCGAACACACCTTGGGTATTGCAGTTGGATAGTCGTCAGCCTCTCTTACCCTGCTTCCGTGTCGCACACGATGATTATTCGTATTAATGCTTCTAATGCAGAACTTGGCTGGCATTTAACTGCGAAGAATGAACTGGACAATACATCAACTTCATTTCTTCATTGTCGCCAAAAGAACGTTGAGACACGGCCGACAATGTGTAAGTGATTTGCATGGAAAACATGCTGCTGCTTTGGCCTCGGTCACATTTTGCATGCATCGCAACCTCTGAACTTGCCACGCACTTCGACTTGGCTTAGAGTAATGCCGTCCATCATTGGGGGGTGAAATTTGGACTTGTTTAAACGCCATCGTGTTTCTGTACGGCACATTGTGCAAGTGGAAGATGGCAGGTTTGTCCTAAGATGACAGAGCGGCAAGTCGCTGTGAACTAGAAGTGAAATCACAGTCTGTGCTCTTTTGGCACTCTGGATGTAGGGAGACAATGTAGCACGTGTGGTCTTGGACCTATGCAAGGCGTGACCTTGCACTACCGAATCGTGATTCGTAAACTCCGAGCATCCGATTTGTGCTAAACAATTTGTCGGTCGATTGGTGGAGGGAATGTTAGCTTGATGGAGAGGTAACAGAGTTTCGGGGAAGGACTTTACGCGCGACTGGGAAAGCTGGTAATCGTTGGGGCGAGGTTGGAAAGGGAATTGCGACCAAGCTCGCTTTGAAGCAGAATCGAGACATGGAACAGGGGTCTGGAGAGAGTCTAGGATTGCTAGAACTGGTAGGACTCGTGGTTAAGTGCACGTCGCTATCACGTCAGTGACAAATGATGAATTACTCTCATAGAGCAGCCTGGTTATGCTGTTTCATATCAATGCTGCTGACACAGCAGTCAACAGTCCGTGCTAATAAGTGCATTCCTGCTATCCGGGGAAGTCATTCCTAGCCTGTTTCCGTGGAAGAGCAGAGGTACCCAGGCAAGCCTTGGTGAAGTACGAGCACCGTGATGCTGGATTGGTATGTTGGTGCGTCGCAATTTGGCGCACCCATCCTTGTGTACACTCAAGTGCTGATATCGACTTTTGTGGCTACGCGGCATCATCTGAATGCTCCGAAACACATTTTCCGGGTCCAAGGCGGGCTGCAATCGATAGGCGATGGTACCGAGGACTAGTGTTTGATAGTGGCTTGAAAGCTAGGGGATCCGTCGGAAATGGAAGACCATACGATGTGGTCCACGCCACACAGGTTGGTCCAATTTCAGTCTTCCGCGAGCGGTCCAAAATTGGCAGGAGCACGAGCCCTTTTGACATGAGATGGCTCGCTGACTGACATGGACAGCGTGCAAGCCGCTGTGCATGGCATATAAAAGTTCTCGTTGTACAACACACCAATCTCACTGTAGCACAGGAAGTGACCGGCAGTCCCAAACAAGTTGAGGCAATTCGAACTACGAATAAGAAATTCTCGACTTGTTTTTGTCGCGCTGCAATCTCGGCATACTACTTGTGTGTCAGAGCGGATCAGTAAGCATCGACTTGCTCATTCCAAAGGTGTTGCCTAGTCCACCTTAGCTTGGCCGCGGATACTCGACCGTTGGGAGAGCCGCCTTCTAGCATCCTTCTAGTGTTCTGTAGGAAATTGTATTTAACACATATCCGTTAACCCCCAACAAACCACAGCTTCTATGATGACTCAACTTTACGGGACATGCAGAAATGAAGGCCATGACTAGCCGAAACGGCACTCACGACTTGTGAAGGATTTCGTGCACATTCTTGGCAGATGTGGTTGCGTTTCCCACCATCAAGGAAGAAACTGCGCCGAGATCTAACCATTGAACCATGCATAAGTGACAAACGAGGCATGCTGAGTACTGTAGGATACGATGAGGCACGGGCCCTGTCTGCCAAGTATGTTGCCTTGAAAATGTGATTGATACACATTTATCTCCAACTCGATGCTGTTTCGAGGCTGTTGCGGTACCATATCGAGTTTTGCAAAAATTCACTGCAGGTAACACCAGATGTCGATATGCAGTATACTGAATCACATTGCCCTGGTCGGGGTGAGAAAGAGGTACAGATCGATTTGGTGCTACTGCATCATCTCCGGTTCGACGTTCTAACCTTTTTGGTCTACGGTTGTTACTCAAAGGTTTTGCTGGGTGTGGCTAGATACTGCAGGTACATCAACACGTGAAGCATTCCCGGACAAGGCGCTTAGCCCCAAGCAGAATGAGAAATCGTTGGAGGCGTCGTTCACACGTCGCGGAAGAGTTCAAGGTGGAGTTGACATGGAGAAAGTTCTAAAGCACACACCTAAACTGGGCTAAAACATCCCAAGCTTATGGATAGGCAGGGGCTGATGGAGCGTCCTTTCCCCGTCTGCACCATGACGGTCGATCTCAGCCGAAACATCACAGGTTTGACCCATCGTCTTTTGCACATCGGATCTGCTTAATATTTGTGTTCCACAAACGTTATGATGCTGAAGCCCTTCTGGGTTTTTGTCACTTGGTTCATAAGGATCTTGGTTGGTACGAGTCTGTCGCTATATGCAGTAACATAAGTATTCAAGACTTAATCACAGAAGACTCGATTTCAAACGTTACACAAAGCTCATCCTTCCATGGTGTATCGATTCAGTTTCGCGCGTTCTTGCTGTGCACACGGCTGACTGCCAAACAAGATCGGCCAAGTCTCCTCTTACTGGGACCCTAGTCAGTGAGGTCTGTGACCGTTATTTGTGGCGCCGTTGGCTAGTGTACAGTATTATGGTCCCAAGTGAAAGGACAGCCAAAGCTGGCTAATCAAAAGCACCATCACGGTGCCATTTGTTGACTGCAAGTACAAAAAGCCACAAATGCTGAAACTCCATCTCCAGCAGTGGTCAGCCATCTTATTCTCGCCGCGTCATTCGTTATATTGTTACGTGAGATAGTGACTAGACTTACGGTTGGCTAAAGCTAAGATCCCAGGATGCTTTCGGGGAAACACACTGCGGCGTTAGAGCGAATTTGTTATGGATATGAAAAGGTTCAGCTCTTCAACAGAGGTTTCGCTGGCGCACCCTCGCTACCTCGGATGGCGTCCCGTTGCGGGTGTTAAACTGTTTACCTCCTAGCAGCATCCTTTCCTGCCTGTGGTAGCGACTCTCCACCCATACCTGACCTGGTCTGTCCGTGTCTTGCTCCAAATGCAGGACCCATTTCTTACGATTAGACTAAAGGGGTACCTGCAGCAGCTTAAAACTGCTATGCTCCCACTTACAACTTTTTTTGACCCGACAACTTCACATTTACAACATCAACAGCTTAGCATTCTGCTGATTGTATTCTATTATTGTAACCTTAGCCAGCTTTTGTCTTAATCTCTCTGTCAGTCCATCAGTCAAACCAGTCATTTGCGGCATTCCTTTCCGCGTCGGCGCTTGCACTTGGATTGGTTAATATCCAGTCCTCTGCGATATCACATCCCTTCGCTTGGCCCGGTCAAGTTCCAGCACTCAGCAAAATCGCCATCCTGTCAGACGATTTGCAGCTCGTACGAAGCACCTGTCGTATCGACAGAACGGAGACCATTGGTTTACCTGACAGGGTCAAAATCCAAATAGTTCTCGGGTGGCTTCCTCCTGCTCACATTCCGACACATCCCTGTCAACTCAGCGGCCTTGCGCAAATAGTGACACTTGCTTGTTTCTGCGCCTGAACTTCTCTTGTTCACGCTTGTGTGAGGGGACTTGTTACTGGTTCAAGAAAATTGATTCCGAAGAAGAGTGAGTCAGCTCCTATGACGCCCTCGAATATTCCTCCGCCTATATAGACGAGGTGTTTGGTCCTTCACCACTTGGTTCTGACTTTCGTACAGCACACCGAAGATGATAGACTTGCCACAATCCTCAGCTGTCTGCAACATGGGTAGAGGAGCGTACGACACGACAGGCGTGCCTAAACCCAAGCCGCCACCAAAACCGAAATAAAGACTCATCGGTGCTTCGGAGGCGTACATAACCACGAGCCACCTAATCACATCCTCCGTTTCCTTGCGGCCACCAGGCCGCTGCTCATCACTGTACGTTTATCATGAGAAAAGATGGAAACACCACTCTAACATACCTCTAGTTTCTTTTGTGATGCAGATCTTCATGAGATCGCATACATCAAGTCGCACCGGAGCGACTGTAGCAACATACCTTGTTTTTGATATTTGTTTCTTTGGCACCTCTAATTACCCTGTACAATTACATGATCGATCAGTCTTCAGCGTTTTCAGCGACTTCGACATTTTCGGGCATCATCGGCGCATATTGAGTTTTTCGGGCCACGATTGTTATGTATTACCATTGTGTGTAACAAAAGCATTCCGGAAGTTGTATGAAATAGACGGATATGGACAACACCAGAATCAGGCGAATTGTTCTATAGACAAGACCGACGCAAGTCATCATGGTCAAGGCGTTATTGGGTGAAATCGTGGATCGATGATTTGGATTTTGGCATAAATAGGTGTCGAGAAGGATCTTCTGTGATTCATGTTAATGGTGAAGGTTTACCTATTCAATAGGTATCACATAAGTCGATTCAAGCTGCACAGTCATAGCAGCACTGACTCATTGAGAAGGTCGAAATGGAACACATAGTCATCTCGACATAATTCAACCTCTCAAAGTCCAGATCGCACACTTCGTCTTTATAACTAGTTCGTGCTAAATGACTGTAGAACAGACCGCGTAAGTGTACAGATTTTCACAGGCCAGCAGAATCCAACAGCGATTCGGATCGGTAGGTCGTCGGAATGTTCAGTGTTAGGAGAGATGTCGAATACAGCAAGGTGAGACATCAGTATTAGTAGAATGGTCAATTTTGAATGCGAATTGGCTGTATACACGGCCACTGCGGCTGCCACCTCCCAATAAGATGACGCGCTAGTTCTCATCTCATGCCGCAGGTTATTGTCGTTCGTACACTCCTACTTCGACGACACTGTCAATCGATTTGAAGTCTGTATATCTACATTAATGATCCAGCTTTTGCAGATACCCGAGTCACTCTGATTCATGATCAAAAAATCTGTCTTGCATTGAAACGTGCGTTATACAAGACTGCGCGGAATCCAATTCACATGAAAAGTTGCCTGCCTCAATCACCTCCATTGCCTACATTTATCATATTATAAGAGTACAAGGACGATCGACAAAAGGCTTCTGATAAACCATACGACATGTCAACTGCAGCCTCAGCCAACACGGCGAAGCCAAGCAGCAGTGTGAAACTGGTCTTGCTTGGTGAAGCAGCTGTCGGAAAGGTAACCACACCATTTTCTGCGCTCACAGACAGTTCAAAGAATATCTCTTTCTTGGACGTACCATACACAAACATCCTCCTTAACCTTCGAATCCGACGATGGCAATGCTGACATGGCTGCTAGTCTTCTCTAGTTTTGCGATTTGTGAATAACGACTTCCAAGAGAACAAGGAACCTACTATTGGTGGTATGTGTAGCCAGACGCAGTGAACAGAACATCTTCTGCAGGGAGATCCTCCTGCCGTTCACTCTGCTACGAATATGTGAGCTGACATGTATTATTAAGCTGCCTTCCTGACGCAAAAAATCCAACTTCCCAGCCGAGTTATCAAGTTTGAAATATGGGACACAGCAGGTCAAGAACGCTTTGCCTCTCTGGCACCGATGTATTATCGAAACGCTCAAGCTGCACTCGTCGTCTACGATCTCACAAAACCCACGTCACTTATAAAAGCCAAGCACTGGGTTGCTGAACTCCAGCGGCAAGCCTCACCTGGCATTGTTATTGCCCTTGTCGGGAATAAACTCGATCTCTGTGATGAAGCTTCCAACTCCGACGCAAACACTCCCACACCCTCTGAAGGTGATTCGGAGGCAGCCGAGGCAGAGGACACAGATGTTATAGAAAATGGAGATGCCAGAAAAGTACCTACCCGCGAAGCAAAGGCATATGCTGAAGAGGAGAGCTTATTGTTCTTTGAAACCAGTGCGAAAACAGGAACAAATGTTTCGGATGTGTTCACAGCGATTGCGAATGCCATTCCTGAGAAGGAGCTGAAACCAGGAAAGGGCGCAGGTGCAGGCAGAGGCACAGACTCGGCTATTTCAAACGCGGCTGGCAGTGCAAGTCAAGCTACCGTCAACCTGACCGACCGAGCTAAGCAACAGAAGGACAACTGCGCTTGTTAGAAAGACCAAATTGTGGGTATTGAGCATGGACTGCTTCGTTTTTGGTTGTGGTCGAGAAGGTGCTGGTGTTCTGGAGTCTTACATCAACACAATAACACAGGTACATTCCCACCAACGGCGCAGATAGTGCTTTTAGTAGGGATTTTAGAGGACTGTATTGCCGGGTATGCAGAAATCTGACATGTGTATGTCATATTGGACCGTCTATATGTGGAAGACATCATTCTAATCTTCCTAAATGTATCACAACCTTCCCAATATGCTTCTGGTCCCATTGATATTGATATGCTTTCTTCGCTTGCTCGAAAGGAAATGTCTTGTCCACCACGGGGTGAATGTTGTTAGCGTCGATCGCCGCGTTCATATCATTGAATTGTGCTTTTGAACCAACCAGTATACCACGGATGGTGCACATATGTGTCAATGCATCGAGCGTGCTCGGCTGCTTCTCACCTGGTCCACCTCCGACAAAGCCAATCACTGAGATCACTCCTTCCATCTTGATAGCCTTCATACTTTGTGCCATAGTATTCGGCCCACCGACTTCAATCACATGATCGACACCAGCACCTCTCGGTGAGAGTTTCTTGGCTGTCTCACCCCAGTTCGTGTCTTCACGATAGTTGATTGTATGGTGAGCACCCAGTTTCTTCAGCACATCGCACTTCTCCTTGGAGGATGTGGTTGCAATGACGATTGCACCCGCAGCGAGCGCGAATTGAACTGCAGCGATAGAAACGCCGCCAGTGCCCTGAGTAAGTACCGTCTGGCCCGGTTTCAATGCCTTGCTTTCCAAGCCGTACAACGCATTCCAGGCCGTCAGTGGGGCGCAAGTTAGTGTCCCAGCTTCAGTGGGCGTAATATTCGTCGGTGCAGCGACGAGGCCGTGCTCAGGGAAGACGCCGTATTGCCTCAATGTGCCATTGATCGCGCCACCAAGACCTGACGCAAGGGCTCTCGGGTTGATAGGACCAGCTTGGTGGAGCTCGTTAAAGAGCGTGCAGACTTTGTCACCGACTTCGAATTCTGTGACTTTCTTGCCGACTGCTAGGATGTTGCCGGCGCCGTCGGAGCAAGGGACTATTGGGTATTTCATGGGGAAGGGGTATTGGCCTTTTGAGATGATGAGGTCGCGGTAGTTGAGGGAGACGGCTTGGATCTGGACTAGGCAGTCATAGTCGCCGAGTTCGGGAATGGGCGAGTCTTTCTCGATCTCTAGAGACTCGAAGCCTTTGGATTCTCTGAGGACGTAGCGATCGGTTGTTTTGGGAAGCGACATCTTGAGGTTTTCAGATGGTGTACTGATGTAGATGCGGCGATTGCAAGAGCTATGAGTTACGGAACTGTTCACTGGGCTTGTACAGGCAGGAGTTGAAAAGGAAATGGGTCGTACTTATCTCACTGAAGCTGCTTGATTCTGAGCACAAAGCTTTCTAATCAGATATTCATAAAGCATTGCATTGATGTCATCACGAGGTCGGCACTTGATGGATAATTCTCATCTCCCAAAGGCAATGAATTGATATCACTTATGCTGGTACAAAAACATGACGTTTGAGATGTTGAAAGTTTTGAAGATCAACATCCTGCCGAAGAATCCTTGCATCTCGTAAGCCATAGAGCCCTAACCCTAAAATAGCCTCGTGGTCGAGATATCTTGGCACGAGGCTGTGGTCGCACCTGCCAAATTATTTCCTTGGCGTTATGCCACAAAGGTTTGTTGCGAACTTCCGACACCACACCTCGCTGTCGACTTCTGGAATTACAGGCTCTCCTCTGACAATCTCGAGACTCGTCGCCAATATGTCTCAACCAGGTATCAACAAGATCGCGGCTAACAGCCCTTCAAGATCTCACCCAAATGAGACCGAAGTTGCTGTTGCAAATGCTCTTCACGAACTCGAGACCAACACCCCAGATCTTAAGTCTGCTCTACGACCATTGCAGATTCAGTCTGCACGCGAGGTACGAGTCAAGAACAAGGAGAGTGTGTAACAGTAGGATCTAACAAATACTACAGCTCGAAGTTGGCCATGGCAAGCGCGCTGTCGTAATTTTCGTCCCAGTTCCTCTCCTCCCGAACTTCCACAAGGTCCAACAGCGACTTACCCGAGAACTTGAAAAAAAATTCTCCGACCGACACGTTCTCTTCCTTGCTGCCCGCCGCATTCTTCCTCGACCAAAGCGATCTAACCGATCCCGAACCTCGCAGACACAGAAGCGACCTCGTTCCCGAACACTTACTGCCGTCCACGACGCTATCCTCGCTGATGTGGTCTACCCTGTTGAGATTGTCGGCAAGCGACTGAGAACTAAGGAGGATGGAAGCAAGGTGTTGAAGGTTGTTTTGGATGAGAAGGAGCGAGGTGGTGTGGACTACAGACTCGATACCTACGCTGAGGTGTACCGAAAGTTGACTGGTCGATCTTGTGGATTTGAGTTCCCAATCAGTGGTGGTCAGGAGTACTAGATGCACCAGGGATCGTGTTGATGCTTTCTAGACGCATGTGAATGAGAGACATCTAGCAGTTTGGGGAACAGTTGCCGCTCAAGGAGGCACATCCATCGTGATCGAAAAGTGTTACAGATTCAAACATTCGTGATGGTTGGAGCAGTTGACATGTTGCTCTTGCTTGCCAAATGGAGCACGGCTTGTTATTGCGCTCATGCCATGTTATGTTACGAGCAAGAGGATACCATAAATGCAGTTTCAAATATTCAAAACTTCTAAAACAGAAGTCGCTGATCTTTCTATAACACATACGGTGGAGAGGAAGAGTGGCATTTGAGATTGGTACCAGTTCTAGCGACCAAAATCACCACCTCCCAAAACATCTTTTATGTTAATCTGCCCACTTCCTCTTTGTAGCGGTTGCTGTTGCCCTTTGCCCTCCTTCCAACCAATCATATATATTATTCGATAGGTGGCTGGGATCCTATCCTTCTCATCTTCCTTGCAGTGCAGCTCCCTGTAGATGGCTTCGTTCGCAAGTAACACATCCCTCGTCATCGGTCCTCCAATACTCTTCAAAATGGCATTGCCCTCACCCATAGCTTGTATATCCTGCATCAACGCGAACGTATCCGGATATTCCACTATAATGTCATCGATATCGACAGTAAGTAGCTTGAATCCAGCTTTGCCTAGCAAACCACCGATATCGCGCACATCTGCGAATGGTGATATATGTGGTTGGACACCTCCTCTTCGTTCCAGATCTGCCAACTGCAATGATGCTCGGAGCTCGTATAGTGTGTCACCACCGAACATAGCTGCAATGAAAGGCGAATCGGGCTTGAGGACGGAGTTAATGCTTGCAAGGAGGGATGGGAGGTCGTTCACCCAATGTAAGGCCATTGAAGACAAGACGGCATCGAAGGATGCAGGTTCGAAGGGTAGTGTCTCCAAGCTTGATAGGACCGTTTGTGTTATAGGCACGACCGGTTCCTCAAGACCGTCATCGCGGTGAAGCATAGTTGGGGACGTATCCGCGCATACTAGCTCGTATATCCTCTGTGAGAGCGGTGCTTTTGGTATTGACATCTGAGGAGCATCCTCTGGAAGTTCGGGAGTTGGTAGTGGGGGCTGTGCCAGTGCTCGTGAAATGTTGCAACTGTTCGCGCCTAGGTCGAGGACTCTAGGAAATTCGCGACTGATATCGAGAAGCCGATCGACCAGTCTTCGGGCGATCTCATCCTTTAGGTAATCTGCCTGTCTGCTCTGCTCGGGATTCAAAGCAGCTCGCTCTTTCTGTATGTACTTGACATTGCTGTCGAATACTTGGAGAGTCGGAGCACCAGGGGCTTGGACAGCATAATTGCGCTGAGGGTAGCGTCGAGTAATGCGGGAACTACATCGTGGTAGTCGGTGGGCGAACGATGTCGCCAACAGTCTCATGACGGTCGATCATTCCAGACAAGTTAATGTCTGCAAATTAGCACAACAGCGCATTGTTAGCTGTAAGAAAGCTCAAGAATTATAGTTTATCGAAATGCTGTCCATGATGTCAAGTATTTCTCGGTGAGTAAAACACCGAAGACTCTCGTGTTGGTCGAACGCGTTCCTGCTCCCTCTTTATACCATTGATGCTGTGAATAAACATGCTTGGAATAGACGTTATGAATTTAAGCAAATACTGTGCTTCTTCGACGTGCTACGTGTCGAGGACAATGCCGGGTTGGTGCGTTGATCTGCTTTTCATCAACAATGACACTCAATTTTCCCTACTCCTATATTTCATGTCCCTGCTCAGATGAATCACGCAGAGCGGTTTCTTCAAAGCGTGCTTCCAGAGAGATAAACATCGACGATGCTATCGAGCAAGACGAGTCAACTTTCAATCCTCGACATCCTCGATCAGCGTTCTCCCTTTTCCCACCCGAGCATCTTTTCTACTGCGAGGGCTGCCGTGATCTGAAATGTCCTCGATGTGTCAACGAAGAAATCATCTGTTGGTTCTGTCCACAATGTCTCTTCGAATCAGTACCATCCTCGGTGAAATCTGATGGCAACAGATGTCCTCGAAATTGCTACATGTGCCCCATATGCCAGTCACAACTTACCACTTCCAACATCGATACGCGAGGCACAACAGCTCCACGATATGTGTTGAATTGCCAATACTGCATGTGGACGTCCTTAAATATTGGCATTAGCTTTTCAAATCCGCAAGGTATTCGAGGTCAACTGGAAGGAAAGATCGCCAATCCTCAAGTGCGACCGTCCGGCCTCAAGCACGAATATTCTGAGGAGCAAGTTCCTACGAGCAATAACGCATCGGCTCATCCACAGAAGCTGACGGAACACCAACACTTCAATGCTCTGAAATCTTTCTACAAAGAACAACTGCTTACCTCAGACGCCAATCAATCGTCCTCGGCACTAGATGTCGCCTTCTCGTCCCCTTCATCATTAGCACGCCTGATGAACCTATACGGCACTGGCGGCGGCCTGCTCAGCCGGAAGGCGAACAAGAAAGCATCTGTGATGCGGGAGGCCCTCACGCAAGCAGAAGGCCTACAAACTACCTCCACTGAGACACAACAAGCACTCCGATCCAAAGACCAAGACTTCTCATACGACGACACCCCCACACCCTCCCAACTATCCTTCCAATACCCATCACCAATCGGCAACCCACACGCCACCCACATCTCCCAACTAAAACCAATGCCAACCCTCCTGCGAACAAAACGCGCCAAACGCTGCGCAGCATGCAAGCACATCCTCGTCAGACCAGAACTAAAAATCACATCAACACGCTACCGCATCAAGCTCATAGCCCTCAACTACATCCCCTACATCACTCTCAAATCCGTCCCGGGATCAGACAGCCTTATCCTCCCCGCCGGCCCCGACGGCGATCCAAAAGTCAGACTCCCACCCGGCAAACCCAGTCAATGGATCCTAACGCTCCGCAATCCACTCTACGAAAATATCACCGTCTCACTCGGCTCGCCCAGCATCACTCCCGGCAAACACGCACATAAAGTCACGATACTATGTCCAGAATTCGACGTTGGCAAGAATAGTGACGCATGGGATGACGCGCTGAGACCAGAAATTGGCTTGCCAAAGTCAGATACACAGGTCTCGATGGGCTTGTTGGGTGGCGAGCAGATCGCGGGGAAAGTGTACGATCGCGGACGCAATTGGACGAGTATAGTGATTGAGGTTGTGCCGGCGAGTATTGTTACGGCGAAGGGTGAGGTGGTGGAGGAGGATGAGGATGTGGTTGAGGTGCCTATTCGTGTGAGGTTGGAATGGAAGGTTACAGATGAGCAGGTGTTGGAGGATAGTAAGACGAGAAGGAAAGATGGGGTGGAAGACAATGAGGAAGTGGACGATGGCAGTAGAGAGTTGGCTTATTGGATGGTTTTGGGTATCGGACGGGTTGGTGTTTAACAGTATGTAGATGCTTGTATGTGCGGTACTCGTTGTGTTCCTGAAAGTCAAGAATACGGGTTCGCTTGCTGACCATATGTTCATCCGCCCATATGTTCGAACATCCATCACGGAAGTCCGTGCTTGCTGATCGAGTATTGCGATCTGCGCCTCTCATTGACCACACCACGTATGATTCGCTCCCATGCCAATCTTCACTACCTGTCTAAACAGTCCTCCGATCACTCATAACCCTCACAATCCCCCCGACACCCACCAACTCAACCAACTTCTCATGCCAACTCAACAACACACTCATAGCCTGCCCACTCCCACCTTCCGCCACATTCCTCGCCTGCACCTGACTAAACCCCCTCCCCACCCCATCCACACCCCCCCGTACTCTGCGGACTCATACCCCTCGACGACCCCGACCCACCACCAACCCCCGACCCCATCCCCTTGTAAATATATTTCATCAATGTATCCGCCAGCGCATTTCCTCCCGGCTGTCTCAACATCTCCTGCAACACACGATTCACATCAGCTTGTCGAATACCCTGCAGCACTTCCAGTACGGTCGTCAGATGGACTTGTTTCGCCTGTTCGTCACCGGCTAGGGGCGCGGTTTCTAGGGCCGAGGATAGGGCGCCGGAGGAATCGCCGGCTCGGAGCAGTTGGCGCACTTGTTGGGCTATCTGGGCGGATTCGCTGGAAGTGGATGGGGAAGGGTTGGAGGCTGGTTGGAGGGAGGTAAGGTCGAAGTTGTAGGAGGATTCGGGGTCGTAGGCGTCAACGTTTAGGGTGCGGTAGTTTATGTTGGCCATTGTTGTGGTTGTGGACAGACTGTGTGGTGGGTGCTGGTGGTGTTGTAGCGATCGCCTGCTGGAGATGATTGCCGTTAACTGTGGATGGTGGGGTGGTCTATGTTGGTTTTGTGGGTGTTGCAGTGTTGAATTTTATTGTGATGTAAGCTTGGACGAGAGCTTCTGGGTAGTAGTTGGAGGTGTATGAGTGTCCTTAGCCTGAGAGATTTATATTGTGTATAAACTAATTTGCTGCAGGTACATGGCAGGAATATGCATGTCTACGAATGCCCGCGACCTGACGCAGCTGCCAAGGCTCTATTCAGGGTTAGGGCTATTGCTCTATACTCTGCTCATCCCCCGGTTCATTTCACCTCTCGGTAACACAAATCTGAGATGTAAATGAATATGATCACTCTATACTGAAACCTCGAATCCACAACTTGTCATGCTGAGCACAGCATGAGCGCAATTCCATTGTGCATGTTGAACACGTCTTGGATTGCACGACTCACAAGGAGATCAGTGGGTGGATGTGCCACTCTACAATAGTCGTTTGAGTGACAGAGTATCATAAATTCAGTGCATCGAAGTTCAACTTGACAAGAGTTTTTCTCCCTGTTACTGCAAGCTGTAATGAATTGAGGTTCGGTGCTCAGCTCACTGGTAGAATTGACAGATGTAGGATTAGTACTTGCCTTACAGTAGCTGTCCATGAGAAATGGTGTGATCAATAGTTCGTATTCAACTCTTGTTAGCTTTCCAGGGGTCACTCTGGCATATCTAGTACTCTAATGCTCAGCTGTGCCAGTGTCTGACTCGGGTATTATTTTCAACTGCTGGGTTGAGTGTGGAGTGTGGAGTGGGATGTATTCACCACAAAGGGACTTATCCTTGCACGTCACACATGGCTACTAATGACAGGTACTGCCATAGCTCACGTCTCAATATAATTGCCCCGTGCTTATTTTCCTTTTCGTAGAGCGACCGCAAGCTGACCCCAGAAAGAAAGGTGTACTGTGGATGCCTCGGTTGGCGTTGGTAGCCTGAAGAAAGATGCGATCCCTGGCTTGACCAAGGTTTATTCCACACTGAACATTGTCGACAGCTCCCGGAAATATCGGGGCCAAGTGCTGTACGAGGCTCAAGAGCTACAGTATATTGCATTTGATAAGCTGACGACGTCTCACAGTAGAGTACGTAAAGCTTCGCTGCTTTGGTGGCAGTAATGATAACAAAGCTGGTCCAATATGGCCATATTAAGGAACCAAGTTGAAGCAAGCCCTGCCAGTGCTCACACTCATCTCCATGAATGTCAGCGGCTAGCGGGGGCCATTCCTGGCCATCCGCCGGTTCCCATGGCACAGCGCGAACCTTATTTTACTCGAATTGTTTGGGGAGAACGAACGCGCCACATCGGTGTTGATGCAACTTGGGAAGTGCGCCAGTCCCAGCTGGGCCGCATCATTGCGCACCGCAGCGCGCGCGAGCTCGACCTCCCTCCCTGCTCCTCAAACAACTTCTCTCTCTTCTTACTTCCGCCACAGAGCTTCTTTTGCTTCCATATCATATCCTTTGGGTCGCGTGTACTTTGCGATCTTATCTGAACAGCTTCTGTCTCATTCTACATCAAATTTGATTTTTGGGAACCGTGTTTAGTTGACGTCACTGCTGTCGCGATGGCCGGAGACGAGATTGAGAAGGGCGATAAAGGTATGCTGACAAGATGTGTTCCCCCGTGTTCTCTATGATTACGGCCGCGTTGTGTCTTTGGAGGAGCGTGTTCTACTATTTCTGCCATGTGGGCGCTGCGCTCGAGCAGAGTGCTTGCTTGCATAACCTAAGGCTGGCGTACATCCATGGTTCACTTGGACGCGATGCATGTGAGACGATACCTACACGCGCCCCCATGTATTCTGAGGAACTGGCCTTCCGTCTTCTCCGAAAATGGTTACAGATTGTCCACGCGCTGTCATTCAGTGTTTACGCGTCCCCCCACTGTCCTCAATGGTCGGCTCGGCTGAGGGAACCCAGCTCAGCTATAAAGTGCATTTGTGCTAACATCATGCGTCCATAGTCTCGTGGAATTGGGGTCAAGGTTCACCAACCGGCAAGGTCGTCGAAAAGAAAACCGAAGGTGAAATAGCCATCACCTCGAAGCGTGGAAACAAAATCAAGAAGAATGCCGAACCCGAAAACCCAGGCATCCATATCACTCACTCCAGTGGCAGCGATGTTGTCAAAAAGGCTTCTGAGCTAAAAATTGAGGAAAAAGGTAGTGGTGATGCAGGAGACAAGAAGGAAGAAAGCAGCAAGAAGCGCAAGGCTGACGATGACCACAAAGATGACAAGGAAGAGGAAGATGCTGGCGTAGACAAAGATGAGGACGCAAAGGAAGCCAAGAAACCTGCTGCAAAGAAGGAGGCTCCTGCTGCTAAGAAGAAGAAGCAGGAAGAGAAGAAGACTGAGGAGAAGAAAGATGAGAAGAAGACAGAAAAGAAGGACGACAAGAAGGAAGACAAGAAGGAGGACAAAAAGGAAGAAGTAAAGGACGAGAAGAAGGGACGTGGTAGGCCGAAGGCTGCTGAAGGTGCGAAGGCTGACAAAACTGCCACTAAGGAGAAGAAGACGAAGAAAGTTGTTGCAGCGCGAGAAGAAGGTGATATGGTGTCTACCAGGACGAGAAGTCAAGGTAAGAAGTAGGAACAGATAAGATGTTGATTGGTATCCAAGAGTTTCTGTTGCCAGCACTTGGAGTTGGTTATCAAGTATTGGAGACTACGCGAGCAACGAATATGATTATGATGGTTAGTGGTAGGATTGCATGTACATGTATCGATAGGCAATAAATATTTTTGGGCAGGATAATGGCCGGTTTGGTCACGTCAGATCTTGCAAGAATGCACAAAGGATCAATTGTGTTGGATGCATATTATTTCGTAAATTTCTAGATAAGTGTTGTTACACAGCGTTGTCAACACGCTTGATATAACGCGTCCATTAACATTGACAGATCATCTATGCGCCACCAGCACCGCTGCTGGTGCCATCATCTGGACCAGGCAGCCCCTCCTCATCACCTGGCTCCTGGTAAGTGCCTTGTGCCTTGCTAGCTCCTCGAGTTCGCTCATCAATAATGTTGTTCTGGTCGATAGCGTCCCTTTCATCAGCCTCTGTAGGATATTAGTACACTAGCCATATCTGTGATCATCAGTTCATATACCTAGTTGCTGGTCGCTATCAGCCTGAGCCCGGTTTGCATATCCACCTTCTTCGACCTTGGCTCCATCACTCTGGACTGGAATTTGGCTCTGACCAGTTCGAGAAGCGTACTCGCTTTGATTGATGTCAGACATGTTTAAAGATGGTTTTGAGGTTTGTGGTAGATGTCTTGATTTGATGAGCTTTCTGTGGTAAGATGTGAAGGTGTATGAGTGCCCTCCACTACTATACACGAAACGAGGTGTGTTAAGTACTCGATATCAGTATTGACGTCAGGACCGTGAATTGCACCGTGTGTAGATTCCAACGGCATAGGACGTATCAATGTCGACATGGCCTTGTCGTCACCATAACAACCGTCCTTACCAGCCTCCCTAGAAAATGAGGTAGGTTCGGGGTCATGTCCTTCTGACTACTTGTTTCCATTGGCCATAGTGGCAGGTTCAAGCGAATCAAAATACTGGCTTGAGGCTTCGGTATGCCATACCACGACTCCGATATCTCACGGAAGCTGTTTCAGGGATCCATGCGGCTTGGTAGAGATCTTGGGATCCAGAGCTTATCGGAGACCGAAGTTCGATGTTCAGGAACGGGCAGCTCAATGCGCAGATCGACGACATCATCACTTGCTCTAAGCAGTAATTTCGTGAGGAGTGGACCTTGGGATAAACAAAGATCAACAATATGAAGTTGATTTCTGATGCTGCAACCACTTAAGCGCGTCATGTTCGTGACGTAAAAGCTGCCAGAAGCTACTTCAACCGCACCATTAACCCGAACGCTGACGTTTGGATGGATCTAACAATTCTATGTCAGGGCCCGTGCCCGTTCGTGCGTCTGCAAAGGAGGGATACCACTCGGGTGTGAGGTTTTTGCTGTGTCGCTGAGTCTTCCACATGGAATGATATTCATGCCCAAAGAGAGCACCACAAATGCTGTACAACATGTCCCACAGTGAAAGTGCCTGGAAAGACGAGCATTTGAGAAATAGCCAATGTCCTTTTGTACACGTGACTACGTGCTGATGTGGCGGCACGACGCGTTCAAGTCAGTAGACAATCAACGACCATGTCTCTGGAACTGCCGGTGTTCGCGCTTCTCAACAGCTTGCACCCATCGATGGCGACTGGGTTGTGGCCATTTACTGAAGTGCCGTAAGAGAATCCATGCTTAATTCCTGTATACCAACTATTTCCGGCTTGAGATGGCCGAAGAGGGTGCCAATCCTCTCCTTTTGGGATGGTTGAAAGAATGGATGGACGAAGCTTATGAACGCAACAGCAAAGGTTATGTAGTGTATGTTGTTTAATGACTGTGGGGGCTTCATCACTAATGCTTACAGCTATAAAAAGGCCTTCCAGTCTATGAAGGCCCATCCGACCACATTCAATCATCCTTCTGAGGCACAACAGCTTGCTGGAATAGGTCCGAAGTTGTGCGACCGACTCACGGATAAGCTGAAAGCATACTGCGTTGCCAATGGTTTACCAATACCAGAGAAGGGCCGTTCTAAGAAGAGTCAGTCATCTGCAAAACCTGACGAGGATGAGCCAGAAGCCACGGAAAATGCAGCAGATGAACCTCCAAAAAAGAAACGTAAGCAGAAGGAGTATGTACCTGCTCTTCGATCTGGTGCATACGCAATTATCATGGCGCTCTCTGAGCTCGACCAAGAAGGAATGCAAGCACTCTCGAAACCAGATCTGATCACAAGGGCACAACCATTCTCTGACTCCTCGTTCACTGCGCCAAGTGACCCAACTAAGTACTTCACTGCATGGAAATCGATGTCTACACTAGAGACCAAAGAGCTGGTTTGCACAAAAGGTCATCCAACCAAGCGTTACTATCTTTCCGATGAAGGCTGGTCAGTGGCTCTCCGTATGCGAGAAAAGGTGAACGGGAACAATCCCTGGACAAAGGCCAAATCTGATCAATCCAAGGCTGTCTCAAAGTCTACTTCCACCAAACCCTCTTCTTCCAGAAATGCGCAAAATCGCGCCAGTGTTGACGTGTCAGATCTGTCGTCCAGTCCTGAGCCCGAAACCGAGCCGAATTTAGCGGCTACACCGTTGCGAAAATTGATCCCGATCAGAGATAGTGGTGCGTCTGGCAGAAGAGCGTCACTCCCTTCTCACCCGACTTCCGATCCCATTGTTGTCGAGCCTGGCACATTCGAGGTGAAAATGCTGCTCGACACCCGCGAGATTCGCACAACAACGGACCGTGATTATATTGCGAACGAGCTTAAGAAACAAGGCGTTGTTGCCGAAATCAGATCCTTGCCACTCGGCGATGTCTTGTGGACTGCCAAACTCAAGCCAGCTTACGCTAGTGCCTTCCAGTATAAGAATGCTGGGGACGATGACGAAGGCAGCACTGAAATAGTCCTCGAGCACGTCCTCGAGCGCAAACGGCTGGACGATCTGGTTTATAGCATTAGAGACGGACGATTTCATGAGCAGAAGTTCCGACTCAAGAAGTCCGGTATGCGCCATGTCACATATCTGGTTGAAGACTATTCAATGTCAGCAGAACGTGTTGAGAGGGTCGCTGACTCTTTGGAAAGTGCCATTGCTTCCATGCAAATGGTCAACGATATCTTCGTCAAGCAAACAGCGAAGATGGACGATACAATCAAATACCTCGCTCACATAACCAAGTCTCTCAAGGAAATGTATGAGGGTAAACAGCTACACGTCCTTCGCTCAGAGACATTGGATGTAGCTACCTACCTAGCCACCCTCGGGTCACTGAGAGTAGAATCACCATCCGCTGCCTTTTGCATCACATTCTCTGCATTCTGCTCGCTTTGCGATAAGTCTAATAGTCTGACGCTGCGCGATGTGTATTTGAAAATGCTGATGTGCACGAGAGGTATCACTGGGGACAAAGCAATCGAGATTCAAAAGATTTGGTCAACACCGAACGCGTTGATCGAGGCATATGCGAAGCTGGGTCAAAACCAGGCAGCTAAGGATGCCATGATTAGTGACCAGCTCAGCAACATGATTGACAGGAAGAAGATTGCAAAGACTCTAAGTGCGAAAGTTGCAGAGGTCTGGTCAAGTTGATATGTCTGTTTGCGTTAGGTGGTGCAAGGCAACGACAGGCGGTCTGGAGTGGTCGCTTCTTGAAGTTCAAATCTGACGCGACTATCAGATGTGTTGGTACGAATTCAACGACTGGCTCTAATGAGTTTTGTCGTTCTCAGGTTATTGCAAAGTGTCCTGCATATTGTAACTGCCTATTGGTCAAGCCTGCATGATCCGGTTTTCCCCATGTGGACGATACAAGCGATGTCACCGCGACTTCACAATGAATCTGGAGTGAGGCTCGCATTATCTGTTCGCTGGCAGCTTGCTGGCCAAGCTAGATCAGTAACTTGAACAACGCTACGTTGTTCCATTGGTCAATGCGTCACGAACTTTCCGCTTAACGCGTAACTCTCGTCGTAGACGTTCTCTGTATAAATTCCGCTAACCCCGCCAGACTCAAGCAGTACCTACACCACCCGCGATGCCCAGGACTACAGCCACAATCTCAGCATGTCAATACAAATCCGACGAAAGTCACTCCTCATAGGCATCAACTACTTCAACTCCCAACACCAACTCCAAGGATGCATCAACGACGTCCAAAACGTCGCCGCATTCCTCGTCTCACGCGGCTACTCCTCATCCTCAAAAGACATGGTCTTCCTAACCGACGAGCGCTCAGGCCCATACTACCCAACTGGAGCCAACATCCTTGCAGCCATGGACTGGCTAGTCGCTGAACCTGGATGCTGTCTGTTCCTGCACTACTCGGGCCACGGGGGGGGCAGG
>Ga0181467_100432_pt1 | contig 21484 bp, 19 predicted proteins | sample InSIn5gowninarea_2_FD_119079 | JGI IMG/M metagenome (GOLD analysis project Ga0181467, IMG submission 119079) | Clean room microbial communities from NASA Spacecraft Assembly Facility at Jet Propulsion Laboratory, Pasadena, California, USA -... ... | reverse complement strand
ATAAACAGATGAATGTGACACCCCAAAAGCCACAGCTAGGCCTGGCTAGTGCCCGAAGCAAGGATCCCCATTTATCCACATCGACCAACCACCTGCTTCATATGTGCGTCGTCCCTGGCAATTAAGCCTATTATCAGCTGCCATATCCTGCAAGAGGAAAGGTACGCCTGTCGCCACTTGCATCTCGACCTCGAACCACCCAGGAGTCCAGTGCCGGAGTCCTCTCCATCGACCCCAGAATGAAGATGCTCCATCTGTCCATTTCGGCACGGGGTACCGAGCTCGACCCCATACGAGGCTGGGTATAGATATGGATCGAGCTCGTGTGAACTTGACCCATCTCTCTCCTGCACACAGACACCAAGACACCAAGGCGCTGATCTTCATATTACCGACAAGATGCCTACAGGAAAGCGAGTCTTCAACTGGTGAGCTTCTATCCCGAGAATGTGTTCGAGCGACCATACTGACTGATGGGAAGGTACATCTCGCTGGTTGCCGCGGCGTGTATGGTTCTTTATGGCTACGATGCGAGCGTTTACAATTCTGTCCAAGGATCCAAGAACTGGGTCGCGTATTTCGACAAGCCAAATGACAACTTGATCGGCCTGATCAACACAGCGTATACTATTGGAGCCATTATTGGCGGTTTCTTCTTCGGAGGTCCCGTCGCCGACTACCTTGGCCGCAAGGTCGGCATGTCAATTGGTTGTATCCTCGTTATCATCTCCACCTTCATTCAAGCGTTCACTCCTCGTCACCACCTCGGTGGCTTCATCGCAGGCCGAGTCATCATTGGGTTCGGTCAAGGGATCGCTTTGACTTCTGGACCCATCTACATTGGAGAGCTCGCTCCGTCCGAAATTCGAGGAAAGATCATGGCATTTTGGCAACTGTTCTATAGTGTCGGCTCTTTCATTTGCTTCTGGGTGGCTTATGCCACGGCCAAGTACAAGAAGAACATCGGTGATTGGGACTGGAAGACAGTCGTCATGTTCCAACTTCTCGTCCCTACCCTGATCTTGATTCTGATGCCCACACTTCCTGCCACGCCTCGATGGTGGATCAAGAGACACGGAAATATTGAAAAGGCACGAGAAGCTCTTAGACGTGTCCGCGATACCGATGAAGATGTCGAGCGAGAGATCATGGAGATCCGTGAAGCTCTTGAGTTCGAGAAGGAGGCCATCTCAAGTAACTATTCTGCACTCTGGAAGGATCGCTCAGTCCGGAAGCGATTGCTTCTCGCATTCATCATCAATGGTGGCCAACAGATCACTGGACAAGGTTCGCTCAACTCTTACTCAACAAAGATTTACCAGAAGGTGTTCAAAGACGCCAACACAATCATGCTCATCAATGCTCTCAACGCCACATTCGGTATCCTTTTCACTCTCAATGCCGCATGGACGGTTGATCGATTTGGTCGAAAGTTCTTGTTGATTGCGGGGGGCATCGGTATGGGACTTTGCATGATCATTGCCGCTACTGTTGAGACACAAACACCGACCCTTGCTGGTGGCGCGAAGTCACACGAAGTTTCGATTTCGATTGTCTTCTTACTCTTCCTCTTCATCTTCTTTTGTAAGTTCTCATCTCTTAAACCAAAGTGAGACAAGAAAAAGACTTGCTAACATCTAATCAATAGACAAACCATCCTGGGGTGCCACAGTCTGGATCTGGACTTCCGAAGTCTTTTCCATGAACGTTCGAGCCCAAGCTGTGGGCATGGCCTCCCAGTTCCAAAATGTTACCAACCTCATCGTCAACCAATTCTTCCCAAAGTTCCTCACCAAGTGTGGATTCTATGCCTTTTACATGTTTGCAGGCATCAATTTTCTACTGGCTCTCTTTGTGTTCTTCTACGTCCCAGAAACCAGAAAGGTTAAATTGGAGGAAATAGACGTCCTCTTTGGCGGTAACAACCACGTCGAGAAAGGAGCTAACCTTATGAACATGGCTAGCAGAGATGTCAGCATCGCTGAGCAAGGAAGAGGAGCTGATGACATTCGTGAGGCAAGAGGGCCGATGCATATGGATGACACGAAGGAGGTGGAGACTAGAATCGAGAATGTCCAGCGGTCAGCTTGAGTTGGACGAGAGGATGTTGATGGAAAACAGTGACGCATTCATTGTCATTATCGTGTAAGATCTCACATCTAGTATCGGAGGAAGGTGCATGTTCTTGAGCAGGCAGGAGCAGTCTTGGTGAAAGCCTAGACCTGCTGCAATCGGAATTGCTTTCACTCTTCCGTCCTAATATCCTAATGGCTTGAACACTACCTGCATCAGTCAGCTTTATAGCTTTCACGTACCGCTAATGGACAGTCATGGATATCTGAAGAGACGAGGCAGACGTCAGTCTCAACGCTGCGTTAACGTGAAATCTCTAATGCGTATTTAGGCCAGCGACAGCACATGCCTCTTCACGACCTCTCGCTCCGGCTTCCAGCTGTAGCTTTTCCACCTTCACTACACTCGGATCCCATCGCAGGTATACCTTATTATAGAAACGCTGACAACTTACCTCAAAGCATTGTGGCCGGCCAATCATCTCACAATTCTTTCACCTCACCACCTCCTGTTCAAGTAAGGTTGCTTACGTCACCGAGGAAAGACAGAAGACATACTGATTCGTTTGCTAGTTGCTCAATAACATGCTAGGTGCGAAGGCCAGGGCGGCAGAGTATCATGCAGCAAAAGCTGCTTCCGCCAGACAGCAGGCCAGCAGAGAAGCTGATGAGCATAAGTTGCCGCCTAAGCCTGCTCCTGTGTCTCTTAGCTCTTTCACCAGAACTGCTGCATACAATCGAAACAAAGGACAGAAGAACTACAAACCTCTGATATTATCAGAAAAGGAGGACAGAAGTGCTAGCAGTGTCGAACTTGAGACCGAACATACAAAATCCCCTTCCACTCCTGAATTTTCTGGACCACGGGCGGCCTCTCTGCCACCACCACGGAAACTTCAAAACAAGTCTGCTGAGATCGACCACAACATACAGACGCCTTTTAGGTACAAAAATCCACCTTCAGTCGTGCCGTTTGTACCGCGAAATATTCTCCAAGAGGATGCCTACCAATATATGACCCATCGCCATATTCCTTTCGCTTACATGTCTTATGCACATCCTCAACCGATCTTGAACCAACCGATGCCGGCCCCCCAATTTGGCTGGTACTACCCTTCCTACCTCGATGACTACGACCACTTATACGATCAAGCAGGCATGTCGTCCCTGGACCCATTTGATGAACGACCACACCCAACCCTTCAACACAACAACTCAAATGATTTTGATGCGGAGGTCAAAAAAGAGTTTTTCGAGGTTGCCCGGAACGTGCATGAGGTGAGGCCATATGTACTGCCAGAGTCAGCGTCAGAGAAAGAGTCATCTCCTTCAAGGCGAGATATGAGAGAGCCAGGCCTGCACATTTTCGGACCGGACGATATGACACCAACAAAGATCGAAGTCAAAGATAGGATACGACGCGAATTTTTCGCCAAGCAAGCACTGACTTCTCCCACACGACCTACTGTAGTGTCTGGCAAGCATGTTAGTACTCCTGAAATGCGCGAAGCGAAGGACAAAGAGAAGTCAGTGAATTCAATCCAGAGTCTTGCACAATTTACGAAAGACTCAAATGAAACCGCGCCGTTTCCCGAGTTCGAGGATTATGCTAAAGCTGCACCATATCATCATGGAACAGAGGCAGATTGGCCTTACCTAGGTCGAAGTGCAGATTCATACAAAACCACAACTGATGGATTGACACACAAGTCAATTAGGAAGGCGTCCTCTGAAAGCACAGCAGAAGAGAGGAAAGAGCTCAAACAAATGTTGTTGGACAGTCTGCTTCAGGAATCTGAGACGACTATTCGACCACCACCTGGTTTGGAACATGTTTCGATGGAACATCCTAATCTTAGCGGAGAGCAACCACAACAGGTCACAAACATCAAATTCCCATTGGTGGATGTCCGTTCTAAGGAATGGCTTGAGGTTCGACCAGTTACTGTGGCAGAACGACAGCGAATGCGTGATGTGATGAGAACCGTTGCTGTTTCGTCTATGTCTGACAAGAACGGCAACTCAGCTGCCAAAGCAGTAGGCATCGAGCGACAGGACCTGAGAAAGTGGCTGGAAGACAGCACTAACGCCCAAACCATTCGACGAGCTCGGGTCAATGAATTGGCAGAGGAAATGCAAAAGAAATGGGAGCACGGCGGGGCGTTTCGGTATTCGACTATGACTAAGGATGAAGCCAGTGTTCACGCCGGTACTGTCAAAGCCGTCACAAGCATCTTAAGCACTCTCAATTCTCATTCTGGAGATAGCAATGGCTCGCGCTCTTTAGGTTCTCGACCTTACTGTCAGCCACCAGAATACGCGATTGCGCGAGGGGTCGGACTCAAGGGCAAAACCGTTACGAGCCTGTTCGAGAATGACGGCGATGTCAGTGTGACAGCACCTCCAAGACTTGCCAGAGATCCACGCTTCCGACCACAATTAGAAGGGATGAAGGTTCGAGCAGACGAAGATCGAGTACCAAGATTGCCAGTCTATGCGGCCATCCGTCGACCATGCGAAGCAAAGCTTCGCAGCTTCTGATGGCACCGTCGATGAAGGACTCAATAGACGGGTGAGTATTAACAAGATTGACGGCGGTGCGAAGTAATGGCGACAATGGAGGGACGTAAACAGTAGTAGATACGTGAGGTCGTTTGACATACGATCAGTGGACTGTCCACATAGTAACGGAAATAGCGGAGATAAAAAATCAGCTATGATTTGTGGCGAGCACTTTCAAGACTCGTGACGCCCATGACTCGCGTTGATGTGGCCTGCAATCCGTGACATACACTCCGAATGGCGAAATACTAGTCTACGCATTTCATCTGTTCCTGACCTTGCCATCTCAAGTTTGCTTTCAATCCTATTACTGCCTTGTTCGTTCTGACGCAGGCTCTCACGACGATACAGTCTTACACCGCTGCTGCGGTCAATAGTCTACAATGGCCGCGAGCTTCCTTCGGCCAAACTTGCTGCGTCAGTCCCGAGCAGCCTACCAGTGTGCGCTATGTACATCACGAAGAGCAACCTTGGCGGTCCGACCGCGTTATACGTCGAAGTTAGGTCCATCAATATCGCGGTCTTATGCAACAGTGAATTCTGGTGACCCGAAACCACCAAAGGATGGGCAGAAGAATGAAAACAAGACGTCGAAGGATTCGCCATCCGACTCAGAGTCTAAGCAAGGCCTGTCACAGCCAGACTCTCAATCAAAGCAGACCGAAAACAACTCGTTGGGTTCAGATGCAGCAGATTCGTCGAGTGGCGACAGTAAAGCTCCTGGGTTCGTCGCCTTGAATGATGAAGAACTGAAGCAGATCAACGATGTAGCCAAAATGATCAAGAACGGTCTCCCAGCGTCGCAGGCTGAAGCAGTTAATGAAGCGGTTGAAGTTATCAAAAAGGGTGGCATACCACAAGATCTACGCGATGTCATTGAGGAGCGAAAGAAGAACCCTGACAAGAGGATGGACCTAAGCACAACCGTCAAGCTTGTTGGTATCTTCACCAAGATTTCACGCATGAGTGCGCAACAGATACGGGAGACATATGGACAGAGTCAGACTGCAAACAAGAGCACCAAGGCAGATGGCAAATCTGAGCCAAATCTCTTTGAGCAAAACACTGAGCAGGAGAATCCGAAAGAAAAGTCTCGACAGAAGAAATCTGAGTCTGGAAAATCTGGGCCGAAAGTATACGAGTTGAAATTCGATACTAGCACACTACTGATCTCAGCTTTCTTATCTTACTATCTATACCGGAGCTTGGTACCTGGTGAGGCATCAAGGGACATTACATGGCAAGAGTTCCGGACTACATTCTTTGACAAGGGGCTTGTTGACAAGTTGACTGTGATCAACCGCAACAAAGTGCGTGTTGAGCTTCATCGCGAGGCTGTGGCCAATATGTACCCCGACTCACCAGCTGGCCGGCCGAACTTCTTTTACTACTTCTCGATTGGTTCGGTCGAGAACTTCGAGCGTAAGTTAGACGAAGCGCACGAGGAACTGGGTATTCCGACAAGCGAAAGGATACCGGTTGCATATGCGGACGAAGTGCCACTGAGCGCTGCTATCTTGTCTTTCGGTCCTACGTTGCTAATCATTGGTGCTCTATTCTGGATGTCTAGAAGAGCAGCTGGAAGTGCCGGTGGCCAGAGTGGAATCTTCGGTATCGGAAAGTCAAGGGCGAAAAAGTTCAACCACGAAACTGATATCAAAGTCAAGTTTTCCGATGTCGCTGGTATGGACGAAGCTAAGGTTGAGATCATGGAATTTGTGTCGTTCTTGAAGGACCCCGGCAAGTACTCGCAGCTTGGAGCCAAGATTCCACGTGGTGCCATTCTGTCTGGTCCGCCAGGTACTGGTAAGACGTTGCTTGCTAAGGCTACTGCTGGAGAGTCAGGTGTACCTTTCTTTTCGGTCTCTGGTTCTGAGTTCGTGGAGATGTTCGTCGGTGTTGGTCCATCTCGTGTGAGAGATCTGTTCGCCAATGCGAGAAAGACCACTCCTTGCATTATCTTCATTGACGAAATCGACGCCATTGGTAAATCTCGAGCTAAGTCGAATTTTGGAGGCGGCAACGACGAGCGAGAGTCGACGCTTAACCAAATTTTGACTGAAATGGATGGTTTCAACACATCCGAACAAGTTGTCGTTCTTGCAGGTACCAACAGACCGGATGTGCTGGACAAGGCTCTTATGCGACCTGGTCGATTCGACAGACATATAGCCATTGACAGACCTACCATGGACGGACGAAAGCAAATCTTCCAAGTCCATCTCAAGAAGATTGTCACTCACGAAGACATGGAACACCTCACTGGTAGGCTATCAGCCCTCACTCCAGGCTTCTCCGGTGCCGATATTGCCAACTGTGTCAATGAGGCTGCTCTAATCGCCGCGCGTGCCAACGCTACATCCGTCCTGATGACGCACTTCGAACAAGCCATCGAACGTGTTGTCGGTGGTCTCGAAAAGAAGACTTTAGTACTTAGCCCAGACGAGAAAAAGACAGTTGCTTACCACGAAGCCGGTCACGCCATTTGTGGTTGGTACTTCAAGTATGCAGACCCGCTTCTCAAAGTCAGCATTATCCCACGAGGCCAAGGTGCTCTTGGTTATGCACAATATCTGCCAGCCGGTGGTAATGATGTCTACCTCATGAACGTCAAGCAACTCATGGACCGAATGGCCATGACACTTGGCGGTCGTGTCAGCGAGGAGATCTGGTTCGACACGGTGACTTCTGGCGCATCTGACGACTTCAACAAGGTCACACGTATGGCAACGGCTATGGTAACTGAATGGGGTATGTCCTCGAAAATCGGCTACTTGAACTACAAAGACGATGAGCAGCGACTACATAAACCGTTCTCTGAGGAGACAGCACGTAACATCGATTCAGAGGTTAGAAGAATTGTCGACGAAGCGTACCAGCAGTGCAAGGACCTGCTGCTAGAGAAGAAGACAGAACTGCAGGCAATCGCGGAGGAGCTGTTGAAGAAGGAGATGCTCGTACGGGATGACTTGGTGAGAATACTAGGACCACGGCCGTTCGAGGACCCGGGTGAGTTCTCGAAGTACTTCTCAGGAAAGAGTGCACCGCCACCACCGCCTGTGGAGGGAACTGACCCTGCTGGGCCTGAGGTTCCTGCACCTGCGTTCAAGAAGGTTGATCCTCCCTCTTCGTTATGATGAGCGATTGATGGATGGGACTTCTTTTGAGATTGATCTTTATCTTGGCATAGCGGTGGCGTTGCGAGATCTTTTAAGAGCTTTGTAAACTGCGTGAGTGGTGGTTCATAGTGTATATACCTTGAGTTTGCGAGTTTGTCACCATAAGGTGATGCTATAGCTGGAATGATTGAATCGCCACTTTCTGATCTCATGCGATGTTTCATGGTGGTCCCCGTTATCTGTCACTGCACCAAAAGCTACAATATAAGCTTGATTGGTAACGACACCATATCCTGCTGGTCAATCCATAAGCACTTTCCGGCATGCGGGTTAGAAGTTTTGGAAGCGTAACGTACGTAATGGGACATCCTCTAAGAATATAACATGAAAGTCTCATGATCTATGAGCCAAGTTGAGATTGTCTGAACACATGGTGATTCGGTCTCGAAACACCACTCACAACATGTCATGCATCCGTCTCTGTGATGAACACACAATCCTCAAATCGCGACAAAGAAGAGGCTGGAGCACATGACTTTTGGCGTTCGATTAGTGGACTTCGAGACGTCTGCTAGTCGATGATCACGCCGCTGTGGCGCCTAATAGGCTCTTCGCTTGTCCTGTCTAGGTCAAGTTGCATGCAAGCTTTAGCTTTCCCAGCCCACCAACTGAGTTCGGGTTTCTCAAACAAGGAAGACCCTGCAGAAGTGTGTATCTTGCCATTCACTTCTGACGACGCTGTACCAGCCTATGAATTTCGAGAACTAGCTGGGAATATAGAGGTGGTGGTTTGATGTTGTGAATGGTTCTGTTTGATTCATACAGAACTTCTCACCACTGATTTGTGCTCTCGTTCCAAGCTTCCGTTACCTTCATATCTTGTGCTTTCACTCGGTTGAGAACTGTACAGCATTCTATTGACTAAACAGCGACATCATCTACACCCCAACTAATATCAGCTACCTCCAATATCTAGCTAAAGATCAAAATCAAGATTCGAAGGCATACCTCACAAGCTCTTCGCGACCACCCGGATAATCAAAGCGAAACAACAGCCATCACGTTTATCTGACTCAGAGCTCAACCGCAGATCCACGTGCTCACGTTGAGTCGACTGACCGAGCCCCTCTCCATTTCAACCTAAGGGCAGGAACAAACAAGACCGAAGCTCCCTTCTCTCGACATTTCTAGAGTGTTGTGTGACGGCACCAAGAATGTTAGATTCTGTCTCCGATAAAACACACCCATGGCCTCTCGTTCTCGATGACACAAACATTCCTAGATTACTGCCACCTGTTTCATCTAGAGGACACACAAGATCCCGAACCACGATAGATCTACCACCTTTTACACCTAGAAGTTCTTCGCAGTCCCCGACGCGGTCAAGCACCTTTCTGCCATTTCTTAACACCTCCCGCTCACCTTCGCCTCAGAGAGTGTCACCTACTGAAGCAGCGGAATTTGCAGTCGAATGTACTGAAGAAGCACAGGACACCAGGCAGCGCCCTAGCAAAGTTGAAAGGCTTTCGAGTTGGTTCGAGGGAAGCTCCGAGCCAGTGAACATTGGTTTGGTCGCTTCTCCGAAGAAAGAGGGTCCTCAGCAATCGCTGTATAGTGTGGAAGGTGCAGAAACCATGTTTTCTGGAAGCCAAGAGTCTATCGATTCAAGCACGTCTTCACGGAGGCCAGCCGTGGCATCTGCGAATTCTTCACGCTTCAGTTTTTTCAGAAAATCTCAACCGGCGCAAGCCAAGCCACAAGCTGACGACCTGGCCAATGTGGATATAAAGGACATCCTCTTTCCTGAAGGACCAACTGATGAATTTTCACCTGCCGCCTTCAAGAATTTACAACAGAATGCTGAAGGTGCTTTGCGGCTATTTCAAACTGCCTATAAGGACAATCAAACTGCTTTGCGCAAAATAACATCTGAGAGGAATATACAATCAGATGAGATGGAAGCGTCAGATACACGAAACGAGCATCTGAAGATGCAACTACTTGAGATGGCAGAGCGAGCAGCAGAGCAAGAGAAGCTCATTGCTTCCCTTCAAGCTGAGGTTGCGCAAAGAAAAGTGAACGAGACAGCCCTTCGCAGCATCCGCGTCATCACCGACCACACTTCGACCGATCAAACTACAACACAGGACCACTATACGCAACGCCCACCAAGACCACAGCCATTCCGAGCGAATCGTTCCTCCGATATCTCCTATACCGACTCACTCGACTCTGCCTCTGTAGATTTGAGTACTACTGCTTCCATCTTCTCCCACGACCAAAACAACGATAGAGATCTACGCTCCCCAGGCACATCGATCGGCTGTCCAAGTCCCGTGATGAAGCACGCGTGTGTGGTCGTGACGCCAAACATCCATAATCCGCCAGAGCACTTCGAGCCTCCGATGCCGCAATATACAGAGGTTGTGCAGCAGGTCATGGAGTGTCAGAAGTGCCATGGATTAAGACCTCACGAAGCATGGGAGGTCGTCAGTATGATGAAGATGGAGAGTACGATGCTGAAAGGACGAATTACTGAGTTAGAGCTTGCACAGCATAGCGCTTTAGACCTGTTGAGCTGTTTGAGCATGGACTTCAAAATTTGACGAAAATCATGCAGATCACGGTTACGACCTATGCGACACGAAAAGAAGCAAGAATGAAATGTCAGATGAGAACACGAGGAGCGAAATCCCGCATCTGATACGAAAATTGTATGATATTGGGTTGTTTTCAAGCATGGCGAAACGGAGAATATGGTCGATATACTGAATGATTCAAGTCGTAAACCACATGGTACGACACAGCATGTGTAGGACTTTGTTTGGCGATATAATGTCTGCTATATACCCTATTTAACCAGACGATGAGTTGAGATACTATCATGCTGGTATAAGCACGAGATATATGAACATAGCATTTCTTTACTACAAAAACGCCGATATGAATAGTAGGCATAAACCATGAAATCTTTCTTCATATTCCTATGAGCCTTGACATACAGTACGTAGTTTACTTTATTACTTACATGTGGGAAAGGCAACACCGTTCCAAGGTACAGAACCACAGTACCACAAAGCCCGAGTCTGTGAGCGTTCAACGCTACCCGTAATTGCGGCGATGAAAGTCCATACGTGCCAGCTAGCATACCAGATTCACCTAAGAAAAAGGAGGCTGGACAAACAGGGTGAATTTGCACCGCCACATTGGCAACAACGACACGCATGCGCCACTTTTCCTGCCACCTTCTTGCCCAGCCTTCTTTCCTCGACTCGACTCGAGTCCACTTTACTGTACGAGTAGAAATGTTTACTGTCCACCGCGGTTTGTTTCTCGCTGACGCAGGTTGTGGATTTGCCCTGAATCGATATTTGATTGATTGATTGATATCACTTCTTGTGTCATGATCCATGATTTATGATTTGTTGTTGTTAACGATACGTGAGAAGTGAGTGAGTGATATGCTAACATCTTAACTCGTGATATCGAGCAACTACTTCTGACTCCTCGAATTTGCTTGTTTAATTTCGTTTGTACGGTGCCAGCGTTGAAGGCAGAGCGGCACATCGTACCTACACTGTTGAAGGAGAGTATTTGTTTGATCGTCTTGGAAATGTCCTTCCAAGGCCTGACGCCAGAAGCGCTCGCAGCGCGCTCAGACTCGAAGAACCCTGCCACAACATGTAAAGGGTTAACCGCTAGTGGACGGCCGTGTCGTCGTGGATTGGCCGGGACGCCGGGTACTTCGCCTGCATCATCACCGATTGAGAGCGGTGATGGAGATGGTGATGGAGATGGTGATGGGATTGGAGTGGTTGCGATTCTCGATGAGGAGAGTGCTGCTGCGTTCTTTTGTTGGCAGCATAAGGATCAGGCGGAGAGTTTGGTGCAGAAGTTGAATGGGGATAGGAGACGGACGACGGTTGTGCCGTTGCGGGAGAGGAGTAGTATTGATACTTTGGCTGAGAGGGTTGGGGTGTTGGATTTGGATGGGGAGGGCGAGAGTGGTGTTGCGTTGCCAGATATGCGTTCGCAAGGGTTGACGAGGCATGAGGTGCAACGGCTGAGTGGAAGGGCTGGGTCTCGTGGAGTTAATACTGACCGACATGGAAGGAAGCAAGTGAAGAGACGGGATAGACTGCCTCAGGAGTGGCAGCATATTCAGGGACCGTTGATGAGTGTGCCGGAAGAGGTTATGCAGGATGTTTTGCTGCAAAAGGTGGAAACTCGACCGAGACCAAGACCTAGACCGAGTCAAGTTCCGCAACAACGGAGACATGGTCGCTCGAATGTGAGGGCTTCGTGGGGTTGCTGTATTCGTGCTGATGATGATTACAATGATGATGGACTGCCACCTAGGAGACGGGAAAGGAGGGAGTACCAATCTGAGCAGAGAAGGCCAAAACCACATTCTAGTCGCCCCTCGTCCCACCAAGCGAATGGCACTATGAATGCAAAAATGAACGCAAGACAAGCTGTCCCACAAGTCCCTCAAATGCAAGAACGAGTATCGCAGAATTGGCAGCCGCATTCTCAGATATCGGAGCCTCCACCAACTCAACCTTTAGTTTCCTCACCATCATCGTCTTCACCACATACCAAAACGCAATCTCTCCTTTCACTGATACCATCCAACCTCGATCCGACCACGACATCCCAGCTCCTTTCCGAGCTCAGTAAACCACTCCCAACAGACGACGAACCAGGCTTCATCTACATATTCTGGCTAACACCAACCTCCGACCCCTCCAAGCCAGACGACGACATCGCCTCCACACTTCTCGACAACGACTCACTATCCTACCAGAACGATGATGGTCTCTATCCATCCTTACAAAACCCAACATCCTTACGTTCCCGTCATCAATCTAGAGCAGATTCATCACCACGCCGCCGCAAAGTCGAACTCACAGCGCAAGCCTTAGCTCGTTTCGCTAGCACAAAACGCAGCGACAAGAGAGACTCACCAGACAAGATCTTACTGAAAATCGGCCGAGCGCAGAACGTGCACAGGCGGATGACACAGTGGACGAAACAGTGTAACCAGAATATCACGCTTGTTCGGTATTACCCTCAGCCTGCATCTACACCTGCGGATCCGGCTAGTCCGGGTGGCGTGAAGGTGCCGCATGTGGTGCGTGTGGAGAGGTTGATTCACCTGGAACTCAGGGGTTTGGGGATGGGCAAGAAGGAGCTTGAGAAATGCGCAGAATGTGGGAGGGAGCATAGAGAGTGGTTTGAAGTTCCGGCCACAAGGGACGGATTGAGGGTTGTGGACGGTGTAGTTAGAAGGTGGGTTGGTTGGGGAGAAAATGCGACATGATCATACTCCATTCATAGAGACCAGCTCGAGTAATGCAACGTCGTTGGTTCAACTTCATTCGTTCCATGAGCCGCCTCATAGCCAATCATCTCAACCAGTAACCCTCCCCAATCTCACTTCCGCTGCACAACACCCACACCCACTCACCTCACCACTCTTCGTAGCCCCCTCACTCAGGAAACATCAACCGCACTATCCCTCCTCTCTCCAGTCTGACTCTCACCCTGACCTTTGTTACCATCATCATTATCACCACCCCTATCCTTCCCCTCCTTCTCCAACCTCTCTGCCTCCTCCTTCTCCCTACAAGCAGGACACTTCCCCGCCCGATTATCCTCCAACACCTCCTGCTCCGCACAGTATATAGCATTTGCATGCTGGTAGAGGACCACAGACTCGCTGTGGGAGGCGGGGCAGGAGGCGTATTTTGTGATCTTTATTATGCACATTTTTTCTTTCTGTGCGTTTGATCGGTTGAGGAGTGGAGTTGAAGTGAGAGTGAGATGAGAGTGTTTGATCGGTTTGTTCGTTTGTTTGTGGTTTGGACGGTTGGTTTCTTTGGGTTGTGTCTTGGATCGGTTGTGGCTGTGGTTGTGTTTGTGGTTTTGTGTTTTGGTGATGATGGACGGAGTTTGAGATGGGTTTTTGTAGGGATGGACATGGTTCATGGTGTCACTTTGCAAGAGCTCATGTTGATATCGACATTGAGATTGAGATCGGTGAAGTGGTGGGTTTTGGACACGAAACTGGGATCGATCTTGTGATTACGAGGCTGGGTGTTCTCAGTCCCAGTCATCATCTTCATCTGTAACCTTCTGCTTGCTACCTTTAATACCACGTCTGATGCTCCTCCTGCTATTGACCTCGTCAAAATCATCGTCGTCCTCATCAGACTCTCCCTCATCCGTTAACAGTTTCTTTCTCAGCAAACCCCAATCGAACATCCTCTCCTCAAGAGCTCTAGACACCTTGACATCCCTCTCCCTTCCATTCCAGCAAATCCCTTCAAATCCTACGACCTTTCCTTTGGCAATACCCTTAGCAAAGCCGATAACACAAGGCAGCACTCTAACTCCAAGCTTCTCAACCACGAATGGTGCGTGAGTGACATCGATAGTCCCGAATGCGACTTCCTCACCACCTGCCTCGCCTAGACTGTGTCTCTGTGCGATACGGTCTAGGTGTGTATCCATGGTGGCACAGCGCGCAAAATCTGGATGTCGAAAGTGGACTACTGCTCGCTCGTGCTCTGTCGTGAAGCGGAGAGTTTCGTCATCTGACTTTAGAGTTACGTAGAAATCTTGCCTTGTTGTGGTGGCGGGAAGTCTGCTGCTTCCACTTGTTGAGGGGTTTTGTGCGGTTGCTTGAAGTTCTGATAGTCTTTGTTGGTATTCTGCTGTGGTTGTGTCGTCTGCTTCTGCTTCTAGTTCGGCGAGAATTGCATCTGTGTCGTCCTCTTCATTGTCCGCTATGGACGAGTTCTGGACTCGTGGCTGTGCCATTGTGTGTGATTAGTGAGTGTTGATATTGGAGATCTAGACTAGAAGTAAATTTTAGTCAATGAGGGCGACGATGGTCCATAAGAGGAAACGAAAAAGGGGAAACTTTGAAGTCAAAGTGGTCGCTAGTGCCAAGGAGCTAGGACGAAACCAGTAAGCAACGATAATGGTAGTGAATGTACCATCAAGAAAGCTGACGTTCTTAATGCGACTTTCACTGTGAATACACAATGGGATAGCAAAGAAGAGGTTAAAGACTTGAGGCTTGGATATCTACCCTTTGGAGGTTATGAGTGTGGCTCAATTCAGACCAACTTCTAACAAACACCACAGCCTTCCAATGATTGTAACGAGGTCAAGATCGCAGAGGTAGGCAGATGTCAAAACACGTCGCTCAACGAACTCTGTGAGCTAAGATGGAAGCGTGGTCTGCAAGGAGACTATTGGTCCCCAGGATAGTCAATACCATTGTTTTGTTCCTCAAAAATGCCCCGAACCTGGTTCATCTAGAAAGTCCAATTGAGCGTGAAAGAAAGATATTGCCATAATCGCTCTTATGGAACCTGACAGACATCTCTGTCTCCTGTGCCTGCTTTGAATCAATATCAGCACACTACAACCAGCAGCATAGATCACAATTATTAGTGGTAGATCGTCTTCATCAACGTCGTGGTTCGATATCGTCACGTGGACAGCCACACTAGCAGCCGAAATTGTGGATTCTTGTAAGTCTTGGCACGAAATCCCACAAGGGCACTTTCTTGCATCCAAGAAGATTGTTAACACCATCCGTTCTAGTCACGTAGACCGCAGCAAGTCGTAGACCTCGAACATACGATACAATGGCACCTCCAACACAGAAACCAAAGGGTAAGCCACCGTCCAGAAACAGATGCGCATCTTTGCAAGCACATCTACTGCTATGCGCAATACTCGGTCTTCAAGATCACAACTGACAGACCAATCTCAGGTTCCAACCCAAAGAAGGGAAGCGCGAAGGCTCGTGATGCTGCCAAAGCCACCCTCAAGGGTGTTCAATCCCACCAAGCAAAGAAGCTCCGTCTCAGCACAACCTTCCACCGACCAAAGACTCTCCAGCTATCGCGCGCTCCAAAATACCCACGAAAGTCTGTTCCTCACACACCCCGTCTCGATGCCCACAAGATCATCGTCCACCCTCTCAACACCGAGAGTGCCATGAAGAAGATCGAGGAGAACAACACACTGGTATTCATCGTGGATGTCAAGGCCAACAAGCGACAAATCAAGCAGGCATTGAAGAAATTGTATGATGTCGACACAGTGAAGATCAACACCTTGATCCGACCGGATGGATCGAAGAAGGCATTTGCGAGATTGACTGCTGATGTCGATGCTTTGGATATTGCGGCTACGAAGTTGAGCATTGTCTAAGCGATTGCATTGCATTTCCACACAACTCTATTACCACGATCCACGATTTCGAAGTGTGTTTACGACGGTCCTTACGGACTGAGAAGAGATGATTCATACATGAATCCGGACACATGACAAGCCGTGGTCAATCAACGTGGCCAGCGCTCCAGCCGACATGCTATGCTTGAGCATGATCACAAGAGCAAGGTCGGGTTGCAAATACTTTCGTAGCACTCGATTGCACAAGAATTTATATCAAGCAAACTGAAAATCCGGACGGTCGGCTCTTTGCAAGAGCTGTACGCAGTTGGTGCCTCGAGAGAGGCTTTGTATTCCCTTATTGTTTGTCATCCTATGTTATGGGTATCAGTATCGTAGAAGTTGTTCGTAGTCTGCAGTGCGTGTTCCCGTATCAGAAGAAATTCCCTTCGATGTAAAACCATTCACCGCCCAGCCAGTCGACTCAAGAGGACAGACGTTCTGTGACGAAGTACATTTTTAAGGCCTGAAACCACGCAGGTCTTCATACCCTCAAATTGTCTTAGTGGTGGTGCAACATATGAAGATGGATGTCTCTTCGAAGCCAGACCATGCTTCCGTGCTAGGTGGTCAAGGTGTACCAGCGGCCAGTAAGTCAGACATATAGACCGTCCAGTACGAACCTGACTTCTTAGCAGGGATGGTCGAAATAATTGCTCTGCTGAGCGTGCTTCAGTCAGCGGCAAATTTCTTTGCTCCAGTAATCCTTCAGTCGATTTCTGTGCAGCCACCTCAGTCACTACTAGCACACCCCCGACACCCACAATTAACACACTGAATCCCACCCCCACCAACCTCCTTCCCACCCCCATCCTCTTCCCCGGTCTCCCCACCACCCTCCTTCCTCCTCAACCCCGCCTTCGGCACTCTACAAACACACGTCCCCCCAAAATTCGTCTCCTTAGTCTGCACACACCGTAAACAACACAACTTCTCATACCCCTGCTTCTTCCACTTCGCAATCAGATTCGCATCCGCATACCCGTTCTTCAGCAGCCATTCGTACAACTGTTTTGAAATCGCATCGCGTGTGTAGTACAGGTCGTATATGTAGCGTGAGCGGGCGTGTGAGATTTGGAATATGGGCCAGAGGGTTTCGTGTTTTTTGAGGCCGTCGGTGGTTGCGTTTTGGGCGTCGCGCATTTTGTTGGCGTAGGAGAGGAGGGTGTCTTCTATGTCGTCGAAGCCTTCGGGGGGTGCTTTTTTGGTTTTTGCCGAGCGCACTGGTGGCATGGTGAGGCGGAGGGACGGATGTATTTGTTGGACGGAGTAGTGATCGGCTGTTGAGTCGTGCGAGGACGGGGGTTGTGGTGGGCTTTTGTCGCAAAAGTCGTTAGGTGTGGAATGGAGTGTTGCACAAATGCTGTACAATGGTAATAGTGGTTGAGCGCACTTTTCGGTAGGCTATCGTGCACTTTGTGAAGGTGTGAAAACGCGAGATGAAGTGGAAAGGAGTGGCTCTTTAAAGTGCGCAATCACAATACGGCTACAGTTCGTTGGTAGGCTGCGGAGGGACGTTTGAGGCCGCAAAATAATTTGTCGGAAATAGACGTCAACCTTTGGCCGTTGGTGAGCCGCAACAGTCTTTGCCTGGCGTCGGCTATGGATACGGCTAGTCTGTATTAAGATAAGAACGAAGAGGGCGGCACGCTAGAATTAGCTAGCCCAGTTATGCCTTTCCTTACACACAAAAAAAATTCAGAGGTTAAAGCAGCAAAAAATGCAAAAACATTCAACAGCTGGGATTCGCTGGTGGTCACCCACCCAACTACTAGCCAGTCGGCAGTCGGCTTGAGTACAGGTGATCGAACGGGAACCTCTATTTTCCGGCTCCTATGGTCGAATGCGAAGACAATAGGTGGTGTGATAGTACAAAACTCTCTATGGCCGCCCGATCAATGTACCTGGAGTCGCCAATAGACCCATTCAATGGTACCATACCATCTTTGCCACTATGTCTTTAACCCCGTCACGAAGCGCTTCTGTTAGAGCGCCAAATGTTCGAAACCACCAGCTTCGCACATCCCCTGGCCTCCTTGTAGCACCTCTCATTATCTGCTTTCACGGCTCGGGCTCAGACCCGCTTCCGTCTTGGGACAATCTCATTGCAACTCTTGTCAAGTCTTATCGTGTCCTCCTTCTGGACCGTGGTTCCGAAAACCCAACTCCAGAGGAGGATTTCCCAGTAATGCTCGACTACCTCAGATTGCATGAGTTGAACCCTCCTTATGTGCTCGTTGCACACTCATATGGTGGGGCCTTTGCGAAGCTCTTCTTGCATCGACGGCTGAAAGATGTTGCTGGGTTAGTACTCGTGGAGACCGGTCAGGAAGGTGGACTGTCAGTTGAGGTGCGCCAGTTCTTGAACAAGAGATATGCTCTCGGCGACTGCCCAATAGTCGTGATCAGAGGAAATTCGCTGATTAAACATTGGAAGGATCTGAGAGTATCGGAAGTCGCTGCAGAGAGTCAGGAGGAGAAGCAGAGGCTCAGAGAGCAAAGGGCGTGGCTTGAGGCTGCTGATCGAGAGGACGAAAAGTTAAAGAAGTCGCAGCTAGCATTGTCAAAAAACGCGAAGTACGTGTATTTGCCTGATTGTGGGCATGGTGTAGTCAGGGAGAGCCCAGAAGTGGTTGTTGAAGCGGTGAATTGGATAATGGAACAACCTACCTTCACAAGTACAAGCAAGAAATCCAGATCAACAGTACCATTCTGGAAGACATGGTGGGATTTCCTCTGGTAAGGGAAGTCAGGAAGTGCCCCGAAGCTAGGTCCTCAAAACATGTTCACATCAACTCCACATTTCCCGGCCTCGTGCAAACCAATATATACTAACACCAGCGAAATTCAAGCAAAAAAGTCCCACAGGCAAAGTCGTTGCATCAAAGTAGACATGGCCCAGTCAGGACTCCCTCCAAAAAAACGAAGATGGAGTTGCAAGAGGAACAATTTAAGCAAGATTCCGCCCCTGTTCAAGTAACGGGGCAAAAGGACACGACCCGCAAAGATAAATCTGACTTCCATGCAGCAACAATAGACTTGAAGTAGGACCTTTCTCAATAAGATTGAGTTTCTGCTTTTTGTCGCGGGTTCGAATCGCAGGAGGGTAGGAAGGTGATTGTTTCTATGGCCCGATTCTGAGTACCTGCCAAAAGCTACCCACCTTCGAATAGTGCAAATGCGTCGAGCTCTGACACTGCTTGCCCAGTGCCCTGTACTCGCTCTCATGACCCTCGATCCTCATTCTGCTTCATTCGAAGAGCTTGCCCCCCCATGTCGAAGATTCAACCACCATCAGGTGCTGCCCACTTCTTTTCAGCGTCTTTACTTTTACAATTATCGTACTTCTGGCTGACCGACAAGCTTCGACACCCAAAAATGCAAATTCCAATCAGTCATATCTTATAGTCAGAGATTGGCTTGGCGGTATTGCTTTGGCTTCGAGGTTGTTGGTTTCTCAACTTCGTGGATTCCAAAGAGAGTCAGTCACGAAACACTCTCGACAGTCGTAAAGCCTTTAGCTCCATTGCTTTTAGTCCGGAGCCATAGTAGATTGGAGATTCAGAAAACGTCTGTTGCTGATAGTCCCTAGTTAGCTAGTAGTTCAGCATATCCAGAGACAATCTATTCTAGACTGAACAACAATGAGCTAAAGCATATAAAAGATTGTAAATCCAGCTTAAGGAGTAGGAACCACGACAGCCAATACCATTCTAGTTCCAGACCAATATACGACACGGTATATGCCAAGACGACCATTGAATCATTGTTGTGGCTTCAATTGAGCACGTCAAGGAGAATTGATCAAAAAGATCAACCTGCGAAGGTCAACACCTGGTGCTACGGAGTATATCTACACTGTCATCACATCTTCCATATACCGAAGTTCACCCGATCAATCGCAGTCGCAGCCTCGTCCCAAAATTCCCATATCTGCAACTCGCCGTACATCCTCACAATCATCCAACCACTGCCCCCTCCATCAGAGCTATTCAACAACAATCTATCGAGCTCACAAATACCACAAAACCCAACAACAAAAAACTCCCAACCACAACCACAACAATGGACGACGACACCCTCACCATCTCCCCTGAAGAAATCCAACGCCTCTCCCCCTCCGACCCCTAATAGAAATACGTCCGGACAAATCCAAGCTCGTCCAGGATCCTCCAGTCTTCGAAATGCTTACGAACCCAGTCCCGCACCTCTGTCTCCACCACCAACCGACACAGCTCGACGTTTTTCAACTGCACAGGCTACCCCTCCTCCTTCTCGACCGCACAACTTTGGAGCGATCTACGGTCAGCCATCACGTCCAGCTAGCCAGGGAGTTTCAGACTCGTACCATTCCTCAAAGCCAAGTCTCGAGAAAGGACTTGATGACCTTAGGAAGGCACTGAACGTAGGGGGCCTCTTCTCACAACCTCAAGCTCAATAGACCTGATAACGTATGGTCATTACTGGCAATTCTGTATGTGCTAGAGCCAGCTATGATGTCTTCTCGATACTGACCTGGTAGGGACTCACCAACTATTGAATCATATCGGATAACATCTACTGAGCTACTACGACGACGGACCTTCCACAGACACTGACAAGATATTATTTCCAAAACTCTTGGAGGATTGACTTGATTGGGACGATCTTGATATGTCTCATGCTTCACGATACAATACCATACCTTAGTTATGTCCTCTGGAGAAATCTACTGATAGCTCAATGTCATTCATTAATATTTATCTTTTGCCATTCTCAAGTTCCTGTGATGTGCGGAGATTCGTGTAAAGTATTGGTACAAGCAAATGGCTCTCGTTTGTACAGCGTGGTTCCTTCGTTGCTCTCATTCCTTCTCCAGTCTTGCACGTAGCCAACTTGGATCGTCCACTTGTGGCCAACATAAGGACCACTTTGGCCTTCGCATGTACCCGAGTTCGAACCACTAACGCTGCTGCAAGCAGATTCATGCTCCCATCAACCACGCAAGCGCATTACCCCTCAAACATAGTCGTGTAAAAAGGCCCCAGGTTGCGCATACACAAGCATCCCCCCCAAAGTGCAAGCGACTAAATCAACCATCAGTGTCCTCCTCACTCGCTGCATCCAACCCTGTCCATATTATGAAGATGTCAGGTATCACTATTGCTGCGACCGCATCATCTCCAAATGTCGCAAAACCGCGAGATTCGAATCCATAAACCTATCCACGCAGTTCCTCATACATGTATCTTCCTTCGATGTTAGTCGTCCACTCGAAATTGAGCCGCGGATGCATTTTTTGAAGCAGGTTTCTGTGAACTCGTGGATTGCTGTTTGTTGTTAGTACTTGCGCTTCTAGAGGATATGTACATGTGGAGTGGTTGGTGGAGATAGGGCGGTAGTGGAGAGGGAAAGGACGTACTTCGCTGAACTTGTGCTTCTTGGTTCTTGGTCTGAATGAAGTTCTGGAGTTCTCGTTGGTCGGTGGGGGAGAGG
>Ga0181467_100431_pt1 | contig 21492 bp, 16 predicted proteins | sample InSIn5gowninarea_2_FD_119079 | JGI IMG/M metagenome (GOLD analysis project Ga0181467, IMG submission 119079) | Clean room microbial communities from NASA Spacecraft Assembly Facility at Jet Propulsion Laboratory, Pasadena, California, USA -... ... | reverse complement strand
ACTCGTACATATTTTTTTCTTTCGAACAAAATGAAGAAAAATTGGAAACCGAGGAATCTCATATTGAGCATTGGATGGAAGTCCAACTGTCAATATGCCGAGCCCTATTCCCGATTCCAAGTCTTGTTGATAACAGAGGCTGATTTTGATTCGATTTGGGAATACTTTCGTGCATTGTTATTGAGTAAATATTGTTGTCGCTAAGTGAAGTACAAATGGTTGTTATGAGAAAGCAATTTTCCTTCGCTCCTGCCGCACGCATTTCGTAGACTTGTCCTTGTCTTTTCATCGATAGAACCGTGAGATATCCTCGTCTTCATCGGACTCACTGTCGCTGTCGCTGTCGACTTTCTGCTTCGGCTTCTGCTTCTGATCCGGCTCCGGCTCCTGTTCCTGTTCTACTCTCTCGCGCTTGATGACAGGGTCAAGATCGGGTTTCTGTGCGATCGCCTCATCGTCGAGTCTCGACTTCTCTCCTTCGAAGCTGCCTCCGTCTCTGGAACCATAAGCTGAGTCGACTCTAGACGCTTTCTCTGACCCTTCGTCCTTATCATCATCTCCATCGTCAATCTCAAGCTCGAAGCTGTCATGCTCTGCAAAATCAGTCGTGCGGTTGACTTCGTGAGCGGGTAACAATCCTGCTGTATGGCTATCCAGAGCATCGAACAACTGGATTGCCTCGGCTCCTGCTCTCACTGCGCGTGCTTTCAGCAAAATTATAGCAGCTTCAGCATTGGGCCTGTTTCTTATGGCTCTAGGCTTGTCGTTCGTGCTTCCGTGAAAGAACCAGAGGAACAAGGGGCTGTCGTCTAGAGGATAACCAAAGAGAAGTTCGTCGAGACGATCATGACGCGAGTGATGTATAGTATCAAACATGACGGGTTGATTTGACTCAAAGACGTGATAGCCTGTCCGACTCCCATCCTGTTCCGGTTGAGTACTTTCGATCTCTCAAATGGCTGTCCCATTTCACTGGCTTGTGAGCCGGTTGTTGTGGCAGATGGGCTAGGGGGCATAGACATGGAGGAGATCACAGGGAATGGTGTGGCTCTTTCTGTCATAGTGGTCCGTTGCCGTTTAGTCTGAGGCTGGTCGTTGCGATCTTCGTCTTCGTCTTCATCATTTTCGTGATTGTGTTGGAAGTCGTTCCTCTTTTGGGCCTTCCTGTGCAAGTTCATAGCTGCTATGAACTGCTGAGTAACATTCTTGCTGTTGTATGGCTGGTCTGAGATGGGTTCGGCACTGATGAATTCGGGCACAAACCACGTAGGCGGGTCCGAGCCATGTCGTTCGACGAAAAGATCGGGGTGTTCGCGGACTAGCTTCTTCTGTATCACATGGCGTAGTCTGGCCTTAGGACCGGCAGTGGGGAAACCTGCGGTGTTACCGAAAGGTTGTGTCTCCAGCTCAGTGATGGTGTATTCCCTTGCTTGGACGTATTCCTCGTACGACCAACCGAAGAAGCTTAGAAAGTAACACTTCGGTTTCTTGCTCCTGTTTTGTCCCACATAGACCTTGAGCGCCTCGTATGTCCAGGTAGTCACGTTTGTAACCGCGAATGGAATGGCGGCGCGGGCCATGATGCTTCGGGGTTTTGGTAGAGAGGGCGAATGCAGAAGATGGAGTTTGTCCCAAGACGTGATGGGGATATGCCGTAGAGAGGATGTTTCAAGGCGCTCGAAGACCAATCAAAGATCTAGAGCAGATTTTGTGACCGAAAGAAAGACAGTTCGCTCCGAGAAGAGAGACAAGTGGAAGGTTATGTGAGTCTTCTGTAGACCAAGCTGGTCAGTGTGATGTAGGGTGGTCGCAGATTCTGTTCTGAAGCCTCTTTAGGCCTTCAACACTTCTCGAGAAACGAAGGTTCAAGTGAACAGAGGTGTACCTAGGAGCTGCTAGAATAAGCCTAGGTGAGGCTTGAATCGATGAACAGCTTAGATGCAAGACGACCCCACAAGAGTCGAATGTGGTTGTGGAAATCCGGCACAGCGAGAAGTGACTTCAGAAATGCCAACGCTCACTCAAAAGCTCGTGATGAGTGAACCTTCGATGAATGTATCCATCAAGGATGATGACGAGTATTCGAAGGATTGTGTTCCACAGATGGAAGAGGGATGAACGCCAGGCTTCGGTCTCTCGGCTGCAAACGAATGAACACACATGAAGCAGTCTTTCGCGGATGGAAGGAGTGTGAGCTCTCACTCAAGAGTGTGCCTGAGTGAAAGACTTGGCTCTCTCGCCAAAAGCTGACCAGTCGACACACCGCAATGGAAGTTCCGGGATGGCGGATGCCTAAAATTTCAAAATCTTTAGATTTGAGAGAGGCATATCATAGTTGACGATCATTCTACCATTTCCGACCTCTGATGCTTTTTCTTCCAGTTTTCCCCTCCTGGTGACTGATAATGAACCAAAGATCCCGCTTGAACGCACGACAAAAATACACAAAAGCAGAGTACTAGCTTATCTTCCCTCTCTGGTGAAGCCACGAGCTCTCATTGAGGCTTCAATGGCACTCCAAATCTCTTCAACAGTTTCACGGTCTCTCCATCTCTGCTGGGCGGTCTGGCCCTCGCGGTATGCATCGATGCCGACGTTCAGAACACCTCTACCCCAGCCCTTGATGGTGTCAGGCAGTAGCTCGTTGCGCCAACCGACATAGACACCCAGAGCATGGCTGAAAAGTTCGGCAGGCTGACTCCACTTGTAGCCCTTGAACTGCCAAGCTTGACCGGTGGTGAAGACAGCAACAACGCGATTCCAGTAGTCGGGCTTGAAGTTATCAGGCGACTCGACGAGAATAAAACGCAGAGGGCGGGTGGGGTCGATCGAAGGCATGACACGGTTGACGTGAAGGATGTTCAAGGCGGTCGAAGTTGTGGATGTGGGAGGAGTGTAGACACCATCCATAAGGAATGACTTGACGTTGGACAGGCGGAGTAGAGACGAGGCGGAAGGTGAGAGAAGGATGATGGGCTCAGGGCGACGGCCGCCGGACGGCTTAGCAGGACGAATGGCAGGAGCAGGTGCGACGAGGGCTGGAGTAGGAGCAGAGGCCTTCGAGCGGCCAAGGAAGGTTTCGGCGTGTTTGCGAACATGCGAGAAGTCCTGTGAGACTGGATTAGTTTGACTAGTTGCAGAACAGGTACATGGCCAACGTACGATGGGCTTGCTGCCTCTGAGGAGGGTATTGCGGTCGCCAGTCTTGCGCTCTAGTGCGTAGATGTCACGCAGCTTGTCATCCTCGGCCCTGGCATCTTGCATAACGACATCACCGTCTCCGCTGGCCATCTTAGCAGCATCGTGGGCTTGGGCGCGTGTCTGACGGTTGTCGTCCAGGCTCTTGATGAATTCGCTGTCGTTCTCGCCAGACAACCAATTGATCAAATCCAGCTTTTCGGCAAAGACCAGGTTGCGAACTTCGCTGAGGCCATGCGATGTACGGGCTGTGTTCAACTCTTGTGTAGCAGCAATGTAGTCTCCAGTGCTCTTGTCCTTGTTCTGCCAACACCAGAAAACACTGGCCAAGTCGAGGGCGCCATTTGTTTGCGACACGAATCTCGTAGCTGTTGTGAGCGGAAGGGCGGTGTGTTGAGCGCCATCGGCAGCGGATTGTGTGTTGAAGAGTAGGTGTGATGCTTCGGTCAAAGGCGCAATGTCGCTCGCTGATGATGCATCGGCGCTGCGTGTTGGCAGAGGCGACGACGTGGCGGCCACACTGGTCCGGAACAATGTCAAGGCGTCAATGTCTCCTGCGCTCATGTTGACTTGGTATGTTTGTCGAGATGATTAAATCGTGTCACCGTGTCTGGCCAGCTTGATCGCATCCAAGTCGAGCTGCTTCCAACGGGGAAGGTTTGCCGCGCCTTGGCATTTCACCTGTCAAGCGTTCATCGACCGAGAACATTTTACTTCTTGCCTTCACACTTCCTTTCGAATCATCTGATGACCAGCTTTCTCTCATGCAGTCTCAATAAGATACAGTAGCTAGGTATCCTTATCGAACTCGCTAGCAAAAGCCATTCAGATTCCATCAGCCAAGCCATGTCAAAGCCTCATCAGCATCTTTTTGAATGTTGTCGTCTTGCCATCCCTACTCGTTCGTCGCTCTGCTACAATACTTCCTTTGCCGTGTATCGGGCACAACAAATCCCTTTTCGCGATATTCTTGGGGTGAAGAGGACAAAGCGGACTGTTGGGAAGATGTTCTGGCACATCACTTGCCAACTCTTCTTCATCCATGTCCTCTTCTGCCTCAGCTTCCACCTGTTTCATCTTTTGCTAGAAGTAGTCCGGTTTTTGCATGGCTCCCTTTGCGTTACCCATACCATTTGCTTTCGCTTCCCATGGAGTATTGAATGTCCAGGGTACATGCTCCATCGATCCTGCCACCGAGTCGCGCCGAGTCTCGGGTTCATCGCCTACTCCTGGAGGATTCGTATAATCGAAGAAGAATCCTCGTGACTTTGATCCTGGGCTCATCAGCGCTCCCCCCATCGGTGGAGTATTGACTCGCTGCATCTCTGATGGTAGGAAACTCAGTCCAGGTACAGCTCGGCTCGGATATTCTCGTCCATCCGAAGCAACATATGATTCCTTGCGCTTTGAGGATTTACCTTTGCTGGTATCTGATGTCTGAATTGATGAATGAGTGCCCCTTCGACGAGATCGAGAGCTGAAAAGGCCGAAGCATCTTGGCTCGGGTGATGGTGGTCTCGACACAGCTGACACTTGTTTTGACTGGCGTCTGTAAGGACTTTCGTTCTGCATCAACTTGGTTGCCTCTCTTCTGAGAGGAGCCGGGACGATGCTGTGCACCGTCAAGACTCGTAGGAAGCCTTGTTTCGGTGGCTCTTCGGGTTGAGGAGACGGTTTCGCTTCTTCTTGACCTTGCTCAAGTGATTCCCCGACCGAGCCGACTGTGCTGACAAAAGATACAGGATTTCCTGGATGTCCAGGTCTTCGACGTATGTCTCGTGTGGGGATGGCGTCGCTCGATCTCTGGGGTGTAATTGCAGGTGGACTGAGTTCACGAGAAACTGAACTTCGGTAGCGTCCTCTGAATGGGCCGCTGTTGGTTGGCCTTGGGATTGAAGTGGCGACAGAGGCGCCTTGTCCGATGGATGCTCTCACACGGCGATTCTTGAGCTTTGAATTACGAAAGGATACATGTCCATGGTCTGCGTCATGATGATGAGGAGAGGCAGGGCGTGTCTTGTTTACAGCTTCGGAAAAGGTCATTGATTTAGCGATTGGTTGGAAACCAGGACTTGGGGGAACAGATTGCATAACAATGGCGGGTGAAGATACAATTGAGCGAGGTGGAGCAGGTCGAGCGGGCGTGGCTAAGGATAGATGCGGTGGCGATACCATGACCTTTTTGAAGGTCTTCTTACTCGTGCGCTCTCTTCTGAGGCAATAAGCAAAACTGCTGGCTTCGGAGAACGAATCTTTTTCGCTGGAGGAAGGAGTCGGAGTAGGTGCAGGAGGGAGTGGTGATGGTCCTCGAGCTGGAGTGGAAACCGGTGCTTGTGCCGGTTTGGTCGGTGCAGGGTGTAATCTGGACATGGTTAGTAATGGAACTTCGATAGTCCATGAGCCCTCCATAGACTGACTCAATAGTTGGAGTTCGGCTTAAAGCAAATTCATGGTTGGTTTCAGGTTTGGCCAAAGCAAAGAAGTCATCGTCGTCATTGGTGTTGGTTGGAAACCTCAAATTCCCTTGAGGGTATTCTCCCAAGCGAAGGGGTCTTCTGCTCTCGAATGGATTGCTTGGGGAGAGTTGTGTCTTTGGTGATGGCTGTGGTGATGGTGCGTGTGGTGGGCGTAGTCCTGAGCCGGAGGGTAGGGATAGCGAGCCCGCATTCCATCCCTCGAAGTAGTGGGATACTGAGCTCTTCTCGAAGGAAGGGGTTCGTCTAGGCTGCTCTGACTGCTGCTGTTGCCACTGCTGCTTGACGACTCCGACTCCGACAGGCTTCTGCGGTGGCGACCACATGCTCTGTTCGTAGGCTCGTCGGCTTTCTTCTCCGATCTGAAGATGCCGCCTGGGTTGGCAAAGCACAGTCCTGCAAGTGCCACTGCAAAGAATGAGAAGATGCCGCGCTGAAAGGTTCTCTTGTCGTCAAGGTAGTCGTAGTAAGGCATTGTCTCTTGGAATGGGCGGTGGGGGACAATTGAAGTAGGGAGGATGAAGAACAACTCAATAGCAGCTCAGCATCGGGCGTAGAGATGAGGTTGAGAAAGGAATCTAGGTGTGCGCAGAACCAGTTTCAGGCTGTCACGTTCTTCCTCTCAGATCGCGAGGTCACGATGTCCTGCTTTTTTCACTGCAAGAGGAAGGTTCGGCCAGGTCGTGACTGCCATGATTGTCCCCTCCACCGAACTGGACTTACCAAGCTTCAAAATGTTGGCGTTTGCCTATCAGCATCAAACATGCATCAACACTAGACGCTCTTCTTTCTCGCCATCCTGCATTCGGAAGCTATGGTTGTTTGTTTTGCGATGAGATACACCGGAGATGGTTCTGGGGTCATGACTCCAGGCATTGGGCACTTTACAGATATCTGTAGGTACCGGTGATTCTTCCAGGCATCCCTGCATAGGTCAGCCATGAATTTTCATCGTCTCTGCAGAGCATCAAGGTAGCCGTCATTGCCAGATCACATGAGATTGGCTTTGGACAAGTAACTAGAGCGAAACGACTGCTTGTGTCGCAACATCAGCATCGTCCTCTCGATAGGTCTGGACACCTATCAATCCAAAGTCAAGACATTGCTGCCGCCGACATTGAAGGTTTGACGTCCAGTAAACTTCGAAGATCGACCTGCGGTGAGCAAGAAACGCCACCAACCGGAATGTCTTAAGATTAAGGGGTCACGAGACCGGCGTATTCAACCGCCAATTGATCCTCTCTCATCGGATAACATATCAGTGTCAACATCGCAACAGAAAAGACGCGTTTTGGTACGCGTCTTCATCTCACATCAAGTGCGCAAAGTTGGAAGAAGAAGGAAACACACGCCAAAATGTCGACACAAGCGCCCGCGCCAACGGCCCCGCAGCAGCCACTCTCGGAGCCGAACACAATTCAGATCCCAGAGTGGGACTCAAACGCAGTGCACACCTCGAAAGATGGAGTTGCGACAACATCACAACCTGGGGCTCAACATGGGGGGAAGGCAGTACTACAGGAGAAGTTCAACGCAGTCCTCCCAAGATCGCGATCATATTTTGGTCTCAAAAGACGCACCTTCCTGATCGTCGTCGCTTGCGCATTTCTTGCATTGCTCGCTCTCATTATTGGTCTCGCTGTTGGTCTGACCAAGCATTCAAAAGGGTGGGTTAGATTCAATGTTAGCAAAGTGGCTTTGACTGACGTTCTTCTAGTGGACAGAATCTGCCACTTCCGACAAACAGCGAGCAGCATGAAGGAGATCTTACCTACTACGGTACTGGTCTAGGCTCTTGTGGCCTTACATCCACTGACAGCGACATGATCGTTGCTGTCTCTCACTACGTCTTTGACGCTGCATCAAGAAGTTCGGATCCGAATCAGAATCCATTGTGTGGTCTGAAGCTCAGAGCCTCGAGATATGATGAACAAGTCGGAGAGAGGAGAAGCGTTGATCTTAAGGTTGTTGATCGCTGTAAGTCCTACCTCTGCGTGATTAGATATTTAGGTTGAGACTGACATAATCCTGTAGGTGTGGGATGTGCCGCTACGGACATTGATGTGTCTCCGGCTGCCTTCGACAAGCTTGCAGCTAGAGCCAGCGGCAGAGTCGACGTGACTTGGGCATGGCTTTCTCCACAGGCCACTGCTTGAGCAGTCCATCATCTAGGAACCACGACCGCACATGGGATATGGACGAGAACTGGTGATCGACGAACGTTGATGAAGACATGATTGATTCGTTTGGCGCATCGAAGTGCTCTTTTCTCTGCAGAACCAGCCTGCAACTCTAATCTGAAGAAACAAACTCCGCAATCAACTGAATATCGACACAGTTGCGAGGAGTAGTAACGTTCATCCACCTGTACCAAATGGCAGTAGCTCTGCCCCATTCCAATGCCTGATCGCAGGCTATTCATCAAAGTCAGCATCTCACATCCCACAACTCTTAAGGATCGGGGAACGAAACTCACCATACCAAGCCACTCTCTGAGAAGCCCAATCGACAATTCCACCCTCGTTAACAAACACGCCCTTGGTACCCTGTTGACCAGAGAAGATCTGCGCAATCGAAGCATTCGAGTACGACAGCAAGTTGTACAACACAAACCCTTGAGGGTACTCCCCATCACCGAATACTAAACTGCTGTTGCTAGCATTTGTGGTATCGGTAAGGTGACCAACAATAGCTTCGGTCTTGTTGGGTCGCAGAGTTGCGTAGTAGCCGGGAGGGTATGCGTATTCGGCGTACATATAACCCAAAGTATTTGAAGTGTCGTTGAATTGTTGTGCGCGGATGATGAAGTTGTCGGAGTTGAGATCAAGAGGAGGAAGAGTGTAGTTGGATGTTGATGTGGTGTTGGTGATTGTGCCATTGGCCTGTCTAGGCAGGACAGCTGCAGTGGCAGCGTTGACGCTGAGGACCAGCGAGGTGATTGCTCTTGCGAAATGCATTTCGGACGACGATAATGTTAATGAAGGATTGGGATAGGAATGATAATGCGATTTCAACAGTAGATGGTATTATTTTATATCCTTCTCCCTCTTGCCGAGTTGTAGCTGAAGAAGGGAAAATCTCAACAGACCTGCTGGATGACGATCTCGAAGGCGGGTCTGACTTGCATGGTTTTTCCCATCTCGTAAACCCGGACCCATGTGCGGCCTGTACGATATGCAGTGCTACATATGCCAAGAAAGAATGCTTCGATACCTGTTTTCGGTTTCGTCTTTCGCTTTCTTCGCGGTCTGTGTTGTCGACTTCTCGAAGCTGCTTAGATTTTCTAGAGGTCGCTGCTATCTCGGACTGGCCAGCTCACTTGGATTTCCTTCGTTCCCGGTTGACTATGCTTTGACTGCACACAGCAATTTTCCATCCTCGTGTGTTAGGTATTTTCTTGTCTCACTTCGCGACGTCAGAACCGCCAAAGAACAAGCTCAGAGTTCTTCGCAACGCTTTCACGTTTCGGCTCTCCTGTCGATCTTTCTGGACCGTTGCATGACGACTTTTTGCAAGCATGACGGCTCGCAGTTTATGCTCAACCACAGTCAGTATGGACGAGTACAGTGAGAAGCAGAGACAAGTATTTCGTGCTGGTTATGTAGCGGGCAATGAGGTTTAGAGATCATACAAGACTATAGAACGACCTGATCGGACACGAACGTGAGGAATTTATGGTCCCAAGGATATGCTTCATGAAAACGCACGACTCCTTTCCACAGTTTAGTTGATGCACACTCGAGGCCATGTTCAACTATTTTTCGTCCTAGCAGCAGCGTTCAAGAACCTTTCAACACGTATAGTGTTACACCAATGAAGCATCCGGAGATCAAATCAATGTTTCCATCACCATCCTCATCGAAAGGTGATGAGAATAAACACGAGCAGGATTGGCCCCGCTCCACTGCCGCTAAAACTTCGGCTCTTTTTCTTGTCCAGCCAAAGATTTTTGCTCGACCAGCATTTTCACTTTTCACTCATCACGACAAACGACAAACGACAATTTCAGCTCATCACACCAATCACTCCAACCTCACATCCGCAGCAATGGCCCCCAAGACCAAGAAGTCCTCCGACACCATCTCCTCTCGCCTCGCCCTGGTGATGAAATCCGGCCGCGTCTCCCTCGGCTACGTCTCCACCATCAAGGCCCTCCGCACCGGTCGCGCAAAGCTCGTCCTCATCGCCGGCAACACCCCTCCCCTCCGCAAGTCCGAGCTCGAGTACTACGCCATGCTCTCCAAGACCCCTGTTCACCATTTCGCCGGCAACAACATCGAATTGGGCACCGCCTGTGGCAAACTGTTCCGCTGCTCCACCATGGTTGTCCTTGAAGCCGGTGACTCGGACATCCTAAACGTCCAAGTCTAAAACGACAAGAAAAAAAGAGGGAAGAGGAAAAAGGTAGGTGACAAAGATTTACAAACAATCCGTCCTGCGAAGGTTTAAATACTGGAGGACAATACACTTGCTAACACCTGCATAAAGCAACCCCGCGTTGCTGAAGCAGGTACGTTTTGTCCTGAGAAGGTAGTCTGCAATAAAGGCTCTGGAGGACCTTTGACCCCTAACTCACTGTTTGTCGAAAATGGTGTTTCGTGCAGATTTGTTTTGAGAAAGATCTTTGTTCTCTTGACCATCCTCTCACTACACGATCAGTGCTGAAAGCAGGTATGTGCTGTCCAAAAAAAAGTCCCGAGAAGAAGTCGCAAAGACTTTGGAGGACGAACATTTGACTGACCCATGTGTGTGCACCAGCCCATCGCTTTTCGCCGGCCTCAAGAGCTGTGCTTCAAATGTCACAGCAGAAGTCGCTAGTCCTGGACTATGCGAGACATCGTCGGATGCCTCGAGCGTTCGACTCCCACATAGTCATGCTACTACCTTAGCTAAATGCAACCCCCACTGAGTCTTTGCCACCATTTATTCTTCTCTTCCCTTCATGTGACATGTACTCTATAATGTAGGCTCTTCCTGAAAACTCATCACCCACCGTTCCCCAGTTCGATATAATGATGGTGATTGAGGCCCGAGCTAGTCATGCCAGCACTATATTCTAACACATGCTGACGAAAAAAAAGGAAGAACTCGATAAAAGGCTTAGAAAGTACAACAAGCTCTCTTCGAGCATTCTGCGCATTATAAGAACTAAAAGCAGCTACAACAACAACAACCGCTATGCCACCATCAACACAACATAAAACTCCTTACAAAACACCCAGCCTCGTTCCTTGAGACCGAAACCGAAAAGAAAAAAAAAAAAACTCCATCCAAATATCGTACAACGCCAACCCCTGGATAAAGAATTCGATCATGCGCGATCAAACACATTCCCACTCGGCAAAAACACACCATCTGGCACTTCTATCCGCCAGTACAAGACCACGATAAACTCCCCTCTCTCCAACCTTGATGACAGTCTCCCACGTACTCCCCATCCCTTCATCTTCATCTCTAGAACTGTTTCCACTGCCCGAACCTCCATATTCTTGCTTTCTAGTAAACCTTATGATCTTCCCACTCGGAGATTGAATGGCGAGTTTGGCAGGTTTGGATTGCTTGTCTGTGAGCACAGAGGAGGATTCGGAATACGTGGAGCCGGTGTGGGAGAGACCTGCTGAGGACGAGGCGATGGACATAGCGGAGGAGGGGCGGGCGTAGGGGGCCGGAGAAGTGGAGCGGAGGCCTAGAGCGCTGTTGCTGCGGCCGCGGCTGGACGATGAAGCGTTGTTGGAGCTGCCACCCCATGTGTCTGGTGAGAAACGAGATAGGGAGGAAGGATGTTGGCGCACGCAAAAGACGAAGGTATTGTTGATGACCAATCTTGCGCATTGAGGTTGCGCGACATAAAGATCATGGCGCTGAGCGTGAGGGGTGGGGTGGCGTGTCAGGAAAGTATAGGGTGGGTTCTGTCCTGTATGCAACAATGATATGGCGAGGGCGAGAGCATGCGGGTTGTCCTTGATAGAGTGCATGAGCCCGCGTTTGCCTGCGTATACTTTCAAAACACCTTCGCCTTCATCGCCGGGGAGGAGTGCTTTCACAACGTAACTCTTTCTGCCGCCAATCCAGGTTGGTTGGGCAAGAGCGATCTTGCGAGTCACGTCGCCGGATTCAAAAAGGTCACCATCCATGTCGCGGGCGAAGGCGCGGGCTTCGACTTCAGCAACTATCTCCACGTCTTCGGGGACTGTGAGTTGGATGTGTGCCATCTCCAGATTCTCGAGGTAGGCTACTGATGTGTCGTAGTTTGCGAGCTCCACATGGTGGCGGAAGTAAGGCGGACAAGCGCATGGAAGTGAGATGAGGACTTCGTGAGGAACAGGAGGGACGATGTGCTGTTGCTCGGGAAGAAGAGGAATGTGAGTGTAGCAGATCTCCATGGGTCGGGTAAGGAAGAACCAGTGGTCGGCTACTGTGTTGTTTGCAGAACTGTACATGTTTCGTTTTGGGTTGGTAGGATTGGCCAGAGAACAGTCCATGATACGCCACTCGCCGTCAATGATGACTGCGTTCCAGAAATGATTGGCTCTTGCGATCGTCTCCAGGTCCAGTCTTTCTCCAGGCCCCTTTAGGTATCCACGAACGACTTCGGCATGTAGACCGACAGCTGAGCAAAGGTCGCGTACGAGAACAGCGATCTCTTCGCTGCAACCCCGTTTTGTCTGCAGTACTCGTCTCGTGTCGATCTGACCCTCGAAGTCTTCCTCCCAGGTGATTCTCTCAGCCACCCAAGTAAAGATCGCACGTAGACGTTGCACGTCGCTACGATACGGTCTGCACAGATAGCTCTGTGCCAATGATGTCGGAGTGACCATTTGAGGAAGAGCTGAGATGAATCGCGTGCCCTTGTCTACCAGTCCTAGGCTCGGAGCAACAAAATCGGTTGGTTCAGTGATGGCCAGCCCATCGAGACCCTCGTCGCCTTCAGTTCGCTCAAGCAGCTCTTCGACAGGGTTGAGAACAAGAACATCCATCATCTCGCAACGCTCAATACGCTCAACCCTCTCATTTCTACTGAGCGAGTTGGATCGATTGACGTCTCTTCTGACCTGCATCCAGCCATCACCACCTCCAAGTCCCATATCGCGATGAGCGGTCGATGTGAGCGCAGAAGGCGAAGTAGGTGTGCCACCGGAGATTGAATTGACACCATCGGGTATGGTGTTCTTTCTCGGTGAGCCTGCTCTACTGGGCGGCCTGCCAGATGCGATGCTACTTCTTGCATTGGCTGCTCCAGTCTTTGCAGTTGTCTTTGCTGTGTCGATCATCTTTCTGAAGAAGCCGCTCTTTTTGGCTTTGGGAGCAGAAAGTCCTCCAAGTACACCAGCAGTCTCGAAAGGGTTAGTAGTCCAGTCAGCGACGGGTGTAGGAGCAGGCTGTGTAGCATGGCTTGAGTGGAAGCTGATACCTGTTTCGGGCGATTGTGGTCTTGATTGCATGGCCGTCTTGGGTCGTTCCTCCTTTCCGAACTCTCCACGAAGATCTCCGTACGATCTCGAGCTCAAAGCGCTCAGCGGACGTCTGCCCTTCACACTTCCAGTCAAACCCCACTTTCGCCTGGCAAAGCTACCAGCACTAGTGGCACTGAAGGCACCTGCAGAATGGCCACTCATGATACTTGTGCTGGTAATCTGGGTGCTCGTAGTGCTGGCTGTGGATGTACTGTTGGTACCCGAGGATGAGCTGGTCTTGCTGGTTTGGGTCCGGCGGAGTTGTTGGGGCCTGCTTGCAAGGTCGTAGACGGACTTTCTGGGGCTAGGAACCTGTGTGCTGAAACGAACACTACCGGTACTGCCTTGGCTACTAGATGTGGTGGGTCTGTTGTCATACTGAACAGCGCCTCCTGCAGTCTGGAGCTCGCTGCCGGATGATTTTGTTCGTCTCAAGCGTGATTCCATGCGCGAAACGTATTCATCCAGTGCGGGTGGGCCGTCTCTTGAAGGCGGAAGTGATGGGATGGAATCGTGGTCTTCTTGCACATCATCTAGCCGATTCGGGCTTGCTTCTCTTCGGTACATATCCATGGCCGACTTCGCTCTGGCTTGGTGGGCTGATCGGGAGCGGATGAGATCGAATGCGTCAGGCGACCAGATTCCATTGGGACTTTCGGGACCGGGGGCAGGTGACGATCTGCCTGCAACACTGCTCATATCGTGTAATGAAGACATGACATCGTTCATAGCGTCACGCAAAGGAGAAGGAGTCATGCCAGAAGATTGGCCGTCTCTGGAATGACCTCCAGGGGTCGCATAGCCATTGTTGTGGTCGGAAGAGTCGTAGGACGGACGCGGAGAAACTGGCCTATTCTGTTGGTGGAGGATACGATGAGGTGGCGGTGCAGGAGGTGGAGGAGAAGAAGCATCGTCTTGCGGTATCGGCGAAGGCTGTCTTGAGATGTGGTGCATAGGAGCTGGGGGAGCGGGAGAAGCGGCCCTGAAGTAATCATAATCCTGTTGAGGTCTGTAGGCTTGGTATCCACCTACTCCGGGCATAGGCGTGGGTGTGGGTGAGGGAGACGGTGTGTGATGGAACTGAGAAGCAGCAGGAGATGGACCGCGGTATGGTGAATTGCCTTGGTTGAAAGGAGCGGGCGATACGGCTCGGTATGGGTTTGGAGAAGCAGCTCGGTTGTATAGATCAGAGTTCATGTTGGGGTTTGGTGAAGCGGCTCGACTGTATAGATCGGAGTTCATGTTTGGATTGGGAGAAGCAGCACGATACATGGCAGCGTTGGGCGAAGCGTGTCCACTATACATGGCTGTTGGATTAGGAGAAGACGGGCGATAAACATCTTGTGGATTGGGTGAAACAGGACGATACATGGCTGAAGGAGCAGGCGAAGCGGCTCTGTACATGGTCGAGGGAGCTGGTGACGATGTTCTGTACATGGCTGACGGAGCCGGCGAAGTGGCGCGGTAGAAAGCCGAAGGAGCAGGAGATACTGAGCGGTGTAACATGGTGGGCGCTGGAGAGGAAGCTCTATACATGTCGACGGGCGAGGAAGCCCTGCTGGGTGTTCCGCGCGGGAGTGGTGATGGGACACGGAAGGTCGACTCTTCCTTCAGCGGTGATGATTGTGGTTTCTTGTCTGAGCCAGGAGCCTTTGCTGTCTTCATACTCGAGTATGGGCTGAACTTCTTCTTGACCGGCCTGTCCTCTGGTGTACTGCCACGCGAATTGCAGCCGTCATCGCGGTATCCAAACTCTTTATATCCTTGGAAGGGTTTGCGGAAGACGCTCTTCGACTTTTGCGGCGCTGCGACGGTGGGTGGTGAAACATTTCGGCGAATGGGAGCTGGTTGGAACTTCTCGTCGAGCACTTGGACGAAGTTGGATGGAAAGAGGCCGACCATGCGCCTGTCGCGTCGTAGGCGGCCCATCCACCATGATCCATCTCCTGCGTTCAGACACTCGATCAAATCTCCCTCGATGAACCCCAGGTCTTTCTTGGTCTGCAGAGTTGGTCAGCTCGTGTTGCGCTCCTGACCGCATTTGGGTCGTGACCCACCTCTCCACCCCATGAGTATACGGCCTTGCACCAGCAGGGGAACTTTGTAGGTATTGATTGTCCAGCCATGTTGCGCAATCACGTCGTTGCGCCGAGTTGTGCGAAAGTCCAGACAAGAGAGCGGCTTGTTTACGTTGGTAATCCAGCAACCAGAAACGCGCTCCTCCAGAATAACAAGTGCCAACCTCCACACGGAATGACAGAAAACAAGAAACGCTCAAGAGGAATTATTATCAAGACTCGACATGCGACCGCTTGGAAGGCCTTATGTTGTGTGGCCTGTCGCTGTCCAATTAGCTATATGTTTCGACGTCGGTTGTCAAGGGCCGCTTTTGTTGATTTGTTTACAAAACTACCCAGGAAGATGGAGACGGCCAGCCGTGTGCGACATCCACATCCAACAAACGCACCCTGGCCAAGCTGCTGCTTGCCGTGCCCCATCCAAAGCTTTAGACTCCATAATCCGGATGTATAACAACATGGGTCCCAATTTTCGTCGACCTGTCCCTTGCGACCTTTTTCTCACTTTTGTTTATACTTTTCCATGTCCCTTACAGGGCTCGCTGTCATAACAAACCATGCCCTTACTGCAACTGCCCTGGATTCATCAGATAGACCATCATCACAACCACGGTCCTCGCGTGAACCGTATCCTCGTGCACAAGGTTTGCTCCACATGCGAGCATTGGCATGCGCCGAGATACTCCACTTGACTACTGCATGCCCACACTCTTCCTGCCCTGGTTGAGCGACAGACTCCATGCAGCTCATCGCCAGCCACTTGTTTTCCATGTATCAACAAGACCCGTCATTATTTCCGAGTATCACAGCAGATCGCAAATCATCCGAACCTTGTTTCATCGATGCTTCATCCTCAATTGGGAGAGCCTGCTTCTTTTGTACACATCGAGTGCGTCGTCCTGGTATCATATCTATTTAGAATCTCAAAACCCTCCCCGAACTCCATTTTTCTTTTGCCTAATCAGCCCCACGCCGCTATGCATTAACTAAAAAAGAGAGGCGCCAATCCTACTCGCGTCATTCTACACCGCCATGTCTTTGTCAAGCACCACGGATACAAGCCCTGCTCTTCCGCTCTCATATACCCGTGCGCCGAGTACTTCGCCGATGGCTTCTGTCAAGCGTTCCTTCAATTCTGCACCTTCGGGGTGTCCGTTGGTCATGTTTGCCGAGTGTTGCTCGAGAAGCTCCAACGACTGAAGCAGCACCAATGCGACGCGTTCAGCTTGGTCCTTCTTCTGTTCATCCGCCAGGCCCTGCTTAAGCACCTGGTCGTAAGCCTGAAGGTTGGGAAGAATAAGCGTCCGGACACCTGCAGCACCAGCGATGCCTCGTAGCCCGAGAATGGCTCCATAGTGTGTGCCGAAGGGCTTGTGTGAGTCCAGGAAATCCTTCAGACATGAACGTGCGATACGAGGCTTGAGAGTGCCTGAGGTTTGACCATATTGCTTAGCAATAGCTGACAGTAACGAGGCGGAGAAGTCGCGAAGCGCGAAATGTGCTTCTGGCCCGTCTGCGGATATAGATCCGAGGTGCTTTCCGATGAGACATGTAAGGACCGGAGGGATCAGAGAAGCGACGTATGGAGCAATGTATAGACTTGGGTTCTCCAAGAGAGCAGCTAGCAATTGCATCATTTGCCTGAGGACGAACAGACTCTTGAGGTTGTGTGTGACCTTGTCAGCGACGAACTGAACAAAGTAGGGGACCAGTTGGTGAAGCCCAGGATCGGTGCGCAAGCTGGCGAAGGCGGAAATGCGGAACTCTTCGTTGGTCTCGTCGAGAATGGCGCTGCAGATTCGTTCGAAGTAAAGTTGTAATTCTTTCGAGATGACGTGTTTGACCAGAGGCTTGACAGCGACATTGTCGTTTCCACCGATAGCAGCCAGATTGGGATTGGCGCCAGGGCCCTTGGGAAGAAGTTCTTGGTGTCTCTGGTCGGCAGAGGTGGGGTTTTGAGGGATCGAAGGTTGAACACCTTCTACGGCGAGCCAATGTGCTGTGAAAACTGTCAGCTGAGAATAACAGAGTAAGAGACGATAAACAAACCTGTGAGGGAGATCTCGCGAGGGACCTTTGGTAGTGGAGCGTTTATGAACTTCTCAAAGTCGATCTCCTCATCTTCAACATAGTATAGCGGTTGTCCAGGGCCTATTGAGGCTTCTCCGAATCGCAGAGGTCTGGTTGCTTCGTAACCGTATAGAGGCTCAACGTCAAGCAGGCGCAATGCCTGAGAGATGTCCTGTGTGCTCAAAGTGGTCCTCTTTGCATTGCGCATGAATTTGAGGGCTTCTTCCAGAATCTGACTGACGCGGTATTCAACATCCTGAGCCAGCTGAGTTACGACTTCGTTGTTGAGGGCACCAACGCCAACGGACTCGGCGACGTCGGTGATGTTTTCTACATTCCAGACTGGGTTCGACATGGCGGCAGGCGCGGCAGTGATGCGCAATCAAAAGACCGGACCACGTGTGATAAACACTTCTCAGGGGTCTTCGAGATACGATGGGCTAGCCAGTGAAGTGGAGTCGTGGTATGGTGTTCGGTTTGCGCGTGGTCGTGTCCAGGTCGAGGCTGCGATGATATGCAGCTCCCGGCAGCGGCGTCGTACGTCCGTAATATCGAGTGAGATTCAATCTCGCTTGTACTGTGAGAGAGGGTAAAAGCGCCGACTTAGTTGGTGAAGTGTTAGTAGAGCCAGCTAGCCTGAGTGGAGTTGAGAATAGTGCTATGTACAGTAAAGTGCTCAGTTCCAGCCCGCATCAAACGCGCCAGCTCGGAAGACGCAACTCCTTCCTCCTTCACGTGCTCCTTCCAAGACTGCGGTCTTTCCCGCGCTTTGCGACGCCAAGCTTTGCCCTTCTTGCCTTTTAGCTCCAAAGCTCTCCTCGGTTACGCCTTCTGCCCCTCGTTTCGCTCTCTAGCTTGTGTCTTTGCTTCCTTTTCGCTGCTCCATCACGGACTTTTGACCCGCCGAGCCCTCTCGATCTTCTGGTGAAGGCTTGATCAAACTGACGCGAGCCATCTTTACGTGCCGCCCGCAATTGCGCTATTGACACGCCATCAAGTTCAAACATGTCAATCTGCCTGGGCATGATTGTCATCTGTCATAACCATTAATTGTCATCATCTGAGCCTAACAAGTACTCTGTTGCTTGGTGATCTCTTAGGTGAGCACACTCGCTATCAAAGCGCCCATAGCGCCGAGATCCGGCATGTACACCTGCTTTGGCGAGAGACACTTGTGTCGACTATCCGTCCATGCAGCTGCATGTCTCTAGATACCCACGTTGCATCCTTGTCTGTAAGGTAGTCAGCAGGCGCTACCATGGTGAGCTTTGTCCTTCCCATGACTTTTGTGCTTAGAAGCTCGTGGTCAAGGCCCGACCCTTTCAGAGTTCAACAGCCCGTGCCGTGGTATTGTCCCCTCTCTCCAACGATTGACATGACGTCCGCAAAGACCCCTTCACTATGCTTAAGTTCGAGCCGCTTGAGCACCGGCTGAAGGGACTCTTATGACATTTGGAACGCTAGCGGTCTTGACTGCAACCAGTGCATCCACAATTGCGCTCCTTCCACACCTGCATGTCCGATCATATGCTTGTGCCGTATTCTCGTCTGCCAATCTATGATTCTCATCTCTTCGGAAGACTAGAACTTTGTGACCATCTATTTGACGTCACGTCTTCTTCCATGACTTTTGGTTGACAGTCCTCAGCGAAGAATAAATACCTCGTGGTCTCCCGCGAGAAACCAACGCCTCTCCATCATCAGTCCTTCATCCATCTTACTTCGCCATGTCATCCATCGCCATTCTTGCCCTGCTCGGCACTGTGGCCTCAGCAGCCAAGGTCTGCACCAATGTCACTGTCCCAGTCTACATCAACGCAAGACAGGCCGTCTTCAATGTCCCTACCCTTGAGTCGAACCTTGATGCCACCACTTTTGCCCTCAATTTCACCAACATTGGCATGAACTTCACCGATGTTGTCACTACTGGCTTCCAAACCGTCACTGGACACTACAACATCAGCGCCAAATACTGCAAGCCTCAAGGTGACAACAAGGCCAACCCCGTTGTTCAAGTCTTGACACACGGTATTGGTTTCGACAAGAGCTACTGGGACTTGTCATACGACAACTACGCCTACTCCTATGTTGATGTAGCTGTTGCTGCTGGCTACCACACTGTCTCAATTGACAGATTTGGAATTGGCAACTCTTCTCACGCCGATCCTCTCAACATCGTTCAGGCCCCCGCCGAGGTTTCTGCCCTGCACGAGATCACCACAATGCTCCGTAACGGTACTTTCCCTTCGGTCAGCCACAAGTTTGGCAAGGTTGTACACGGTAAGTCTCCTCATCTCAAACTGTGAGATTCCATCAAACTGACAATTTTCAGTTGGTCACTCTTTCGGTTCTCTTCAGAGCTATCTTTTGACCGCTCTCTACCCTGGCTCTTCTGACGGTGTTGCTCTTACTGGCTTTTCTATGAACGCCACTTGGCTCGGCCAGACTCTTGCTGACTGGAACCTGCACCTCGCTCGTCTCAACCAGCCTCTCCGTTTCGGCAACCAGGCTATTTCACGCACCAAGACCAACACTGCTTGGCTCGGACAGAACGTCATCTCTATCCTTCAATCTGCTCTTGGTGCTGTCGGTATCGATCTTTCAAGCTACGAGCTCTGGGAAGAAATCGCCACTACCGAAGTTGGTGACATTATTAACGGCTGGAATGCTACCGTGGCTCCTGTTGCACAAAACTTGCCCACTGGCTACCTTACTTGGAGCGACCTTACATCAAACATTTTTGCCTTCCTGTTCCCTGGCCACTTCGATATTGGCGCCGCTGTCTACGCTGAGATGACCAAGCAGCCCGTCGCTCTCGGAGAGATTTTCACCCTCGGAAATGGTGCTCCCGCATCTTCTCCCCACACCGGCCCTGCTCTTGTCCTGACCGGTCGCCAAGACAACATCTACTGCGGTGGTGACTGTCTCGCTACTGGTGGTGCCGCTGCTAGCATTCCCGCTGGAGTTGCCAAAGCTTTCCCTAATGCCAGCAAGTTCGAGGCTTACATTCACCCAAACACTGGCCATGGAATTAACTTCCACAAGAATGGTATGTCGTCTCAGATGTACGAACGTTGAAATGCGTGGGATATGCTAACGTCTTTTGTGTTTCAGCCACCGGTGCCTACCAGGTCATTCAAAACTTCTTCTCCTCCAACGGTCTCCAGAGCTCATAGGTGCAAGACCAATTGTGATTCCTCCATCTTTCGTCCAATGGCTACTCGGACTCTGACCGACTGTATTTTTCATATCAGCATGATCAGCGACCCGATGGAGCATCTTTAATGTATTATGTATAGACATTGTTTTTATCCCTATCAACAGCTTTTTCTTCTTTTACTTGCCGCATATCATCGCGCATCTGAACTATCGAATATCCCCATTACGGACGTATCATGTCGTATGGGGAAAGCTTGCGGCTTGAGGTTATGGATGCTGTTAATATATTTTGGCCTCGTGGCACAGAAACTGGACTGCAGCTTTCTCATGCATGGCGGCTGTCGGTCAGGTACCCGACCCGACTCATCTCTCTCTCCCTTGCTTCCATGATACGGATATCACCTCATCTCACTGCAAGAGGTTCTGGAAGAAGGGGCTTGCATGGAAGCATCAATGTTGTGTTTGTCTTGAACATTCTCGTCAATTCTCAACGGACGAAACTTCGAAAGCAGATTTCGTAATGTTTCAAGGTGAAGTTTGTCGTAGCTGCAACCGAAGGTAGTGGTGGCTTAACCTTAGACAAGAACTTGATGTTCATCAATTAATATATTCAGGGCTGCTGTTGAGGGAGGCACGCCGCACGTTCTCTCGGCCGGTTTGTTCGCGACGGGGCGTGCGCGCCAGTTGCCGTCTCCCGAAAGAGCCGTCCGTCCCTGCCGCCGAGGCCCGCTCCCTTTGCCTCCCTTGCCGACCCGTTTGACAGTGAGACTCGCTCATACCAATACCGACAACTCGAACATCAGCTCACTGGTAGTCCACATCTGCGGGTTCTTCCACTGACACTGCTCCTTCCCAGTCAGCTTAACATGCAGTTACGGTCTTTTGCTGTCGAAAGAGGATGGCATGTCGTTGGAAAGCCATGATCTTCATTGCTTCACACGCCTCTCCACTCTTTGCACTCGGTTAATAGAGTGGTGAAAGTGGAGTCTGATTTCTGGATCTGCAGAAACACCAAGACACGTTTCGGCCCTTGCGTTTTGCTCTCTTTCTCTTCGCGTG
>Ga0181467_100428_pt1 | contig 21559 bp, 6 predicted proteins | sample InSIn5gowninarea_2_FD_119079 | JGI IMG/M metagenome (GOLD analysis project Ga0181467, IMG submission 119079) | Clean room microbial communities from NASA Spacecraft Assembly Facility at Jet Propulsion Laboratory, Pasadena, California, USA -... ... | reverse complement strand
CGGCCTCAGCAAGGTCAAATGGCGCTCTATTAGTTTCCGCAACTGACCCAATGAAAAAAATTAAGAATATTGGGAATAAAGGCAATATAAATCATACAGCTTTTTGTGCTTCTATATTTATTGTTAAATTTAAACTATTTGTTAAGAAAACTACCAATAGTACGGCTGAACTTAATATTAATTCGTAACTGATTAATTGTGCTGTACTTCTTAAAGAACCTAAAAATGCGTATTTAGAATTAGCTGATCATCCGGCTAATAATATACCATATGTAGCTAATGAAGATACAGCTAACATGTATAAAATTCCTAAATCAAAATCTGAAATAGCCAGACCAGGTGAATAAGGTATAACTGCATAACCTAATAATGAGAAAATTAATGTTATTATTGGACCTAGGAAAAATAAAATTAAATTGGCTTGTGTAGGTGATACATACTCTTTTAATAATAATTTAAGAGCATCAGCAAATGCTTGTAAAAGACCAAAATATCCTACGATATTTGGACCTAGTCTTCTTTGCATACTAGCCATAGTTTTTCTTTCTGCTACTGTAACGAATGCTACAACAAATAAAGCAGGAAGTGTAACTATTAACACTTCTAATATTGAGATAGCTGTAGGTATATATAACATTATAATATCTATAAACAAACTAAAATTTTCTTTAAATATTTTTATAATTCGGTTAATTTGTATTTAAGAAAATATTTAGGATTAAAACAAAACGTCATACCATAAATTTATGGGCTTTTTTCCATGTTCATAAAGCAGCCCTAATTTTTAATTTCTGTTAATGTTACGTTAAAAACATTAGGGTTATTTTGTTTAATATTTATTTTTAACGGCTTAGCTGGTTTTATAGGTGTTTTTTTTGCGTTTTTTTTTTATTATTATATATATATAATAATTAAAAAAAAACGTTATATGACGTATTTATTTTATATAACGTTTTTTTATTATTACGTTATATAAAATAAATACGCTAAATAAATACGTTTAACAATAAATAATAAAAAACGCTATAATAGCCGGGGTATGGAGTTTTAGGGAATATATTATTTTTCTCATAAGAATAATAAGAATTTTTCTAATGATACAGATTCTATAGCTATAGGCATAGAACTATGTAAAATTCCACATATTTCTGAACATTGTCCGTAGAATGTTCCTTCTCTGTTAATAAGAGTTGAGGCTTGGTTTAATCTACCAGGGTATGCATCAGCTTTGATACCTAAAGCTGGACAAGCGTAAGAGTGTATTACATCACCACTAGTTATTATAAATCTAACGTGAGTTATTTCTGGTAAAATAACTCTTTCATCAACATCAAGCATTCTTAAAGCTCCATCTTCTAAATCTGATTCTGGTACTAGGTACGAGTCATATTCTATAAATTCCCCGTCACTATCTAAGAAATCAGGATATTGGTAGCTTCAGTATCATTGATGTCCTTCTATGTATAATGTCATATTAATGTCACTAACTTCATCCATTAAATATAGTAATTTGAAAGATGTAAATGCAATAAAGATTAAAATTAATCCTGGTGTAATAGTTCAAATTAATTCAACTAATGTACCGTGGCTTACATATTTATTACTTATACCTGATTTTGAGTACATAAATTTAACTATTATAGCTGTTAATACTCAACCAACTGCAAATAATATTATTATTAAATAGAACATGATATTATCATGTAATTCTACTAATGCTTCCATTTGAGGACTTGCACTATCTTGGAAGTATAAACCTCAAGGTCTAGGTGCATCACATAATTCGAAAAGGTTTTTTCATATTGAGATCATTTTTTTTTGTTTTAAATTTTACTTATTTATATTAACTATATATCAAGATATGTTATTATTTTGTGTGTATAAAAGTCAGTTAATCATAGATATAGTAACTGTATTCTTTAGTATGATATATATTAAAGCATAAATATATTAATTGTTCTACACGTTTTTTATAATAACGTTTATTTGATGTTAACGTTTTATTATATATGGCCTTTTTTTTGCGTTTTTTTTATTATTATTTTTTAGCTTAATAATATAATAAAAAAAAACGTTAAATACTAGATAAAGCCTTGTGTTCCACAATTACAAATGGGAAAAACGATAGGGATTTAACAATTGTTGTGTTAAAATTTCATGCTGTATACCTTTAGCACTATAAATGTTAGATGGAAATAAAGGTAAAGATAAATAGCTATTATTTATTTGTTGAATAAAACGTTCACTAATATATATTATAGAGAAATTATAACCCAGAGAGCCATCACCTTTTATGATTAAATGTTTAGCCTGTATAGATTCAGGGGGATAAAAGAATATAATGTGAATAGAGAACACGGTATTTTGCTTTATATAAGCTTACCGGCGAAGAAAATGTTTTATCATTTCAGCCAATAGCTGCTAAAGAAATATTTTGTGCCTTACTAGGTGGCAAATAATTTTTCGCTATAATTGTCACCTTTCTTTTAAATACGTAGCAAAATCACCTCAACTAGGATCGCCGTCACAGCACTGATAAAAGTAGTTGGAAGTTACATACATATATGTATATTTAATATATAAAGCCAAAACAACTATTAGTATTACAATGATTATTAGTTTTAATAATAGAATTAAATTACTCCTTATATTAACTAAGATTTTTATTAATAAATATGTTTTTATACCTCTATATACCTGTATAAAAAAATATCTTAGTTTACCGTTATAAGCAAAGAATATATATAAGCTATAAAATATTGTTAAAGCGGACAGTATTAAGGAAATAAGGTCACTACTTTAAATTAAAAATACTCCACCTATTACTACATAGAATAAAACTACATATCAAAATAGTAATAACGATTCTCGCATAAAGTATAGATTTATCTCGTCTCAAAGAAACGGCGTTTGAACTTAATAAAAATAAAATTGAATATATTAACATAATAATGAAGAATAATGGACTTGAACCATTGACCTGCCGTGTGTAAAACGGCTGCTCTACCAATTGAGCTAATTCTCCTTATATAAAAAAATATTTAAATTTTTTACATTTTAACGTGATCAGGATTCGAACCTAAAACCCCATGTTCGTAGCATAGCATTATACCCTTTAACTATCACGCCTTGAGCTGCGTTTTTTTATTATTTTTTGACGTTTTTATTTTATTTTAAATATATATATTTAACGTTTTATTTAAATAAAACGCTAAACGCTAAAAGAATAAAAAAACGTTAAAAACGATAAACGTTTAATAATGTATAAGTATTTATGTATAGCGTTTTTATTTAAAAAATATATATATATTTTAAATAAAAACGTCGAATAAATCTTAATGAGACCACCTGGATTCGAACCAAGAACTCAAAGTTTGAAGCTTCTTATTTTACCATTAAACTATACTCTCTTTTTATAACGTAATATAAAATAAAAACGTTAAAAATATGTATCTAAGATAATTATATTACATAGTAAGTACTATATATATATACATGTGTATTAAATATATATACATGTGTATTAAATATATATATACATGTATATTAAATATATAAAATATTTCTAAAATAAAAACGTTTAACTGCTAAGGTTTTTTTATTCTTTTAGCGTTTAGCGTTTTATTTAAATAAAACGTTAAATATATATATTTAAAATAAAATAAAAACGTCAAAAAATAATAAAAAAACGCAAAATAAAAACGAAAAATAACAAAACCAAGAAAAATTTTATAAAATTAATGAGAATACTGCCAAAGCATGTTTTGCGTAATGCAATAAATTTAATCATTATCATTATCACACGATAATGATAATGGCAAGTATATAAAGAAACTATTCCGGATTTATAGCTGTATACCAAAGAGAATAATGGATCGGAAAGGTAAGACCTCTAAGGCACTTTTGTAAATATCTTTCGTTGTTTTTTAATAATCACTAAAAACACTTTATTAAAAAAAGAAAGAATATGGAAACTAACCAAAACTTGATAGTGACAAGATGGTATGTTCGTTCAAACTCTTAGAGAAATTAAGTAATTAACGAAGTGAATTGAAATATCTTACTAACTTCAGGAATATAAATCAAACGAGATTCTATGATTAGTGTGAACGAAAGTAGAAATGCCTATAATATAAATAAACATTTGTGACAAATGTAATTATATAGTTTAAGTAAAATGGAATGATGTTCTGTTTGAATAAAGGGGAACCTTCCTCTAAGGCTAAATATGGTATATAAGCGATAGCATATAGTACCGTGAGGGAAACTAATGAAAGAGTAGTTTTATAAGCAGCTTGAGTTAAAACGTAAAAGTAAACGAAAGCGTACCTTTTGCATAATGGGTCAGCAAGTTAATATTAGATGCGAGCAATTTTGCCCAGATAAACCAATTATGAAATAATGAATTAGTATCTAAAATTAGACCCGAAGCCTAGTGATCTTACCATGGTCAGGGTTATAAAAGCCCGCACGGGTTATCGTTGCATAGATATCCGAAGAACTGTGGTAAGTTGGTGAAAGACAAAACTGACTAGGATAGCTGGTTTTCCGCGAAACCTATGTAAGTAGGTAATTCAAAAAACATCATAGCAGGTACATAATTGACTCTCAGACTAAAGCGAACGAATAATCGTTTATGCTTTGTATACATCGGGGGATTTGACCATCCTATCGGAGAGAAGTCGTAATCGGAATGGCAATGATTAAAATTGAATAATCGGACATAGTACGATAAGGTTGTATGTCTAAAGGGAAACAGCCCAGAACAAGAGCTAATAAGGTTCCAAAATTATTATTAAGTGAAATTAAGGAAGTTATTATTAAATACGTCCAGGGAATAGGCTTAGAAGCGGCCATTTTTTAAAGATCTCGTAACAGAGCACTGGTTTAATGTTTTTTTATAAAAAACTTATTTTAACGGCAATTAGTGTCGTTTTTTTTATTAACGTATATCGTTAATAAAAAAACGCTGCTAATTTGCCGTAAGTTAATAGCGCCGAAAATATAACGGATCTAAATAATATACCGAAACCTTGTCCATCTGCTTTACCATGTATTAAGCGTTTTAACGTTATATGATGGACAGATGGGGTAGCGGAACGTTGGGCAAATCTTAGAAAGTGTCTTTTCAAGCCACTTAATTAGATTACCCAAGTGACAATGCTGGCATGAGTAACGAAAAAGGGATTATCCCTCGCCTTAAGCTTATGGCATTCGCTTAAAGTAACGGCCTCTAAGTTCGTTGTCCTAAAGGATAGAACGATGAGAAAAATCTATCATATATTAACAACCTTTATTAACTAAAAAATATGTCGAAATTCTATAACAAATAAAAAAGCTGAATAAGATGATATAAGTTTTAGAAATTCGGATAGTTACATATCATTTAGATAAAAGTGAAAAGGTTCTGGAAAAAGATATATGTTTATTAAGAGTATTTACTCTAAATAAAAACTAGATACCGTACCTAGGCACCTTTAAGTAAGCAAGTAGAGTATACGAAGGCGTTGAGCTAACAATCATTAAGGAACTCGGCAAACTAACTCGCGTAACTTCGGGATAAGCAGGGCCATTCCTTCACATTAATATGTGATAAAGAAGAGGAGGCATAGAATAGTGTTGTACGACTGTTTAATTAAAACAAAGCACTTTGCGTAAGATGTAAAATCAAAGTATTGAGTGTGATGTCTGCCCTATGTCGGCTGGTTAACGGATTTGCTTAATCGACTAAAATAGGTTAGGCTTTGAAGGAACCCCCGATCAATGGCGGCCTTACCTATAAGGGTCCTAAGGTAGCGGAATACCCTGGCCGTTAAATGCGGTCTTGCATGAATGATTTCACGATACAACAGCTGTCTCAATGATTGGCTCAGTGAAATTATAATAGCAGTGCAGATACTGCTTACCTCTAGTCAGACGAGAAGACCCTATGCAGCTTTACTGTTACTAATTATTGGATATGATTTAACTAGTTTGAGTGAATAAGGTAGTTGGTAAGATATAATTGGAACACCTTTACTTAGTTTGTCATATATGTAGAATATGTCTGTACATCATTAATAGTGATGCAAACATCAATGTTTGGATGTAACCCATCTACGGGCTAACTCTACACAGCTAATCCTATTTGGAATAGTGAGCATTTGAACCTTTATTGGTTTAATTGTTCGGGAAACAGTTGTTAGTAGACGGTTTATGCGGGGCACAGATCCCATAAAGAGTACCTGGGAATGTCCAAAGTTAATTTCGTAAAATTGCAGCGCTATGCGTTGCAATTAAACATTAATGCCGGAGTTTAGCTCCGTCACATTAATGTTTTTTTATTTTTAATTTGTTATTGGTCAATAAAAAAAACGTTGTAAAACGTTTTTACTGGCTAATCCATTTACATTTTCTATTAGATTAGATTTATTTTTTTTGAAGTAAGATTTTGACTATATGGAAAATAGATGTAAAAAAAACATTAATTTATAGTTTTGTTTTTAGTTATTTATAATTAGAGATGTTAGCGTTTTATTTGACGTGCATGATAATTATAATTTGATTTTTATTTTTACTTAGAAAGTTTAATGGCATAATCTTGCTTTACTGTTTGACATACAAGTCTATCAGTCGCGTAAGCGGGGCATATGATCACAAGATGCAGAAAGGAAAGGTCTTGGATTTTTGAAAAAGCTACGCTAGGGATTAACTGTTAGTCCTCCTTTGTTATCTTATAGTATTTAACGTTTTTGCGTTACGTCTATATTGTTTAACCATAGGTAATATAATTGGGTAAATTTCAAAAAAAATGGACTATGTCCGTCAATTTGAAGCGAAGCATCTAACGATGAACGTTCAAAGACTAGAAGGTGAGTTTAAGATAATCTAACTTTAACAATAACCCTTTTAACAACGCCCAGCTTCTAATCCACAAATTTTTAGTTTATAACTATATATATATATAATAATTTACAATGTTGCCTATATTTTTCTAATACGCTATACGCCAGCGTTTATTATTATAACGTTATAATAAAAAACGTTATAATAATAACCTAAGCAAAGTTGCGTAAAATCTTAACGAACTCCGTTAACTGAACATATATTTAATATATATGTAAAAAAAAATTTTTTTTTACGATTGAGTTCCAATCGTTGTTTTATCGTTTTTATATAAAATTTTAGCTTTCTATATATAAGCATTTTTTTTAAGACGTCAAAAGATTAATACAATATATTAAATAATGAACAATTTAGAAACAAAAGACAAAAATTTAGCTTTAACTTTAAAATCTACTGAAAATAATAAAATAGAAAACAATGTAGAAGATAAAGACAATAAAGGTGATACATTAAAAGTCGGAAAAAAGAAACACTTTTCTCCAGCAAATAAAGAGTGAAAAAATAGTACATATGCTTATAATAAAAACAGTATAAGATCTATCTCAGTTTTAGATAAAATGGCAGGAAAAATGATTAAAGGTTATTTTAACTTAAGTAATAGTAAAAAAATAGCCAGAAGTAAACGTATGCGTACTTTAATAAGACGTTCTACTGTTAAAAGATTGTTTGTAAGTAAACCAGAAATTAAACAAACTAGTGACAAAGTAATGATTACGGTATATACTTTTGATAGAGAAAAACAATTCTACATCAGAAAATTATATTTTTACAATAAAAGTTTAAATCTATATAAATTATGATTAAACAAAACATTATCATTAGTTAACATAAAGGGAAACCGTTCTAGAAAAGCCCTGGCGTCGACTTCAAAAAGTCGTTTTTTAAGCTTTGCTGGTAGAAATATACATTTAAACAAAATGTTAAAAAGAACAGCTAACCCTCTTTATGTAAATTCATTAACTACTAATAAAGACTCAAAGTTAATGTCTACTAGTCGTAATATAAGAAATAAAACTTACATACATAAACTTTTATTAAAAAAAGTATCTTTACTAAACCATCCTTTTTTATCTATACTAAGAAAACGTAAAGCGAAACGTAGCTCTATAATACAAAAAAGAGCTAACCTTATATTGTTAAATAGAATTAGAAAAAATTATTTTTCTAAACTTTTTGCTAAAAAATTAGGGTTATCGTTAAGAAAAAAACGTATATCTTATAAACGTTTTAACGTTTTTTTTAGAAAAAAAACGCTGAAACCTTTGAGAAAAACTCGTTTATTTAGACGTAATGCTAAATTTTCAAAAACATCTGTAAGATCTAAAATACGTATTCCTTATTTTAATCTTAAATTAAAAAATGAAATTAAATTTTTCTTTTTCAAATTAGCTTATGTTAAAAAATTTGATTATTTACGTAAACTATTTTTCTTTTCATTTATGAAATACGCATTATCTCTTTTCCAAACAAAAGTAAATGTATATCATAAAGCGGAGCCCGGCTTTGTTATGCGTAATAATGAATTAATATTAGAATTTACAGTAAGTAACCCAGAAAAAAACAATTTAGCAACAAAATACTATAAACTGGTAAAAAACTATTCTAACAATAAATTAAAACTTATCCAAAGAATAAATATGGAGCTATTACAATTTTTAGATTTAACATTAGAGAATAATAACCATAGCGAGAAAACTAATAATAAAGAAAAAATATATTCTTTATATGAGTATTTCAAAGCTAATTATTTCCTATTGTTTATTAGAAAATCTTTAAAAAAAGAACTATTAGCGTTAAATTATTATACTAAATTTATAATAAACCAATATAAATTTGGTAAATTTTTACCTGGTTTAAAACTATTAATTAGCAAAATATATTCTAAAAAGGTAGAATTAAATTTAGTTAATTTAAAATACCCACATTTAAATAGTGATATTTATACAGAATCTATAGCTAGTAAATTAAAAAAAAAAGCAGGTTTATTAAAAGTTTTAAGAAGATCTTTAAATTTAGCTAGAAAACCAAATAAATTCTATTCTGTTGATAACGCAGCTAATTTAAATAATTTTGAAAATCTAAATAATATTAGATCTTTAAATGTAAATCTTCCGTTAAACATTGAAGATAATAAATTACGGAATGTTATGGGTAAAGACAAAATGGATGTAATATTAAATAAATTATATCCAAACTCACTTACTCAAAGTTTTAATCTAAATTCATTTATTGCGTTAGCAAGTGAAAACGCTAACAAAGCAGAAAAAGTTGATAACTCAACCGCTCATTATACAGATATGCTTAATCTTAAAAAAGCAGGAGTGGTAGCTAAAAATGTGAAAGTTTTAAATCAAATTAGATATAAATGAGTAACTGGTGTTAGATTGGAAGCCGCAGGAAGATTAACTAGACGTTATACTGCATCTAGATCTGTTTTCAAATTTAGATACAAAGGTAATTTAAAGAATATTGATTATTCTTTAAAAACAAAGGTTTTACAGAATGCTCAGTCAAGAATTATGTTGAGAAATCAAGTTAAACCAAGTTTACAATACAGTTTCGCTAAAAGTAAAAGACGTATAGGAGCTTTTGGTATAAAAGGTTGAATTAATAGTTATTAATATACCAACGTATTATGCCAAAATACCTTTACACAAATATATATATATACATAGTAAACGGAGCTTTAAATTTTTCAGGTCAATGGCGTTTTTATTGGCGTTTTTTTTTAGCGTTTTTATGGCGTTAAAAAAAACGTTATATAAATAAAAACGTTAACCTAAAAATTAATCCGCTATAAAGATTAGATGAAGAAATAGTCTGAGCCACTTTGCAAAAAGTGGAAATAAAAGATAAAGAGCTTTTATGATAACAAATATGAACAGGCTAATTGCGCCAGAGAGTTCAAATTGGGTGCGCAGTTTGGCACCTCGATGTCGGCTTAGCTCATCCACATGAATGCAAGAGTCATGAAGGGTACGGCTGTTCGTCGATTAAAGAGCTACACGAGCTGGGTTAAATACGTCGTGAGACAGTATGGTTTCTATCTTCTAGAGGAAAAAAGAGTAAAAAAAGGATAGCCCCTTCGTACGAAAGGAGTTGGGTATATTAACCTCTGGTTTACCTGTTGTTTATGTGCCCAATATTAACTTTATTAGTAGGTATTTAATTTATCTTATGGTTATACCGCATGGTAACATACGGTATTTGCCGTAAAAAATTATTTACGTGAAAATATTGAAATATCTGTTTCACAGATATCGGGATGTTACTTACACTTAAGTAGATTTATAGCATAGGCATGGCAGGAAAGCTATGTTGGTTCAAGATAAGCGCTGAATGCATATAGGCAGGAAACTTACCTTTGGATACTCATAAGTAAAGTAGTTTAACACTACTAAAAATTTTATCGCGAATGCGATATATATAGGCTTTAGCTTCAAGGATTTTAATGTTTTTAGGTATAAAGTACTAATTTTACCAATAAATAAAGAAAACAGGGTTTTCCCTGTTTTTTTATTAATTCACTATTAATTACGCATTAAGCAAACATATTATTTTACATTGAGAGATTTAACGTTTAGCGTTTTTATTAAAAAAACTAAAGCCGACCCCCTGTTTAGGGAGTTGGTCTCGAAAAATAAAAAGGTATTTTTTTTTTTCGAAGCCGACCCTCTTGAAGAGGGTTGGCCTCAAATTTTATATGTTAAACATATAAAATTCTAAACTGAAGCCGACACCTGTGGGTGTTGGCCTCAGTGAAACTGAAGCCTGGTTAGCATAAAAGCAATGCACCCGTTTTGTAATCGGAAGAAGTAAGTGCGATACTTACACTGGGCTCATTAAACGTTAAAAACGTAAAAAGAACGCTAATGCCAGCTCTAAAACGTTGAACAAACGATGAGCGAGTGATTACGTTTTTTTATACGTTTAAACGTATAAAAAAACGTTATAAATAAAACGTTATACGTTATAATAAAAAAACGCCATAAAGAGTCATTAGTTTAATTGGTAAAACCCCTTCTTGTCGAGAAGGTGTTCTCGGATCGACGCCGGGACGACTCGTTGCTGGTTTAATCATTTTGACGTTTTTTTATACGTTTTTTATTATTCTTTGACGTTTTATTTATTTAAATAAATAAAACGCTAAGCGTATAAAAAAAACGCCATAGCGAAAAAAAAAATACTAAAAGGCTATAGCTTAATTGGTAAAGCAAGCTGCTCATGATAGCTGAGATGAGTGTTCGATTCATTCTGGCCTTAGTTAACGTTTTTACTATAGCGTTTATTTATTACTAGTTAACGTTTTACCGTTTTATAACGTAAAAACGTCATAAAAAACGTCAAACGTAGACAAAATCGTACTCTATTAGTACGCTATATTATATTAATGTAGAAACCCCTTAGTAAGTGTTACGTATAACGTTATATACGTTATAGGTAAAACTGACAAAATTGAATTATTTTTATTGAGTTTGATGATGGCTCTGAATGAACGCTGTCCAAATGCTTGACACATGCTAATCGAACGTCAAAGTTTTTTGTAGAACTAGTTTTTACAAACTATTTTGAAGTGGTGTACAGGTGAGTAAATGATTTTTGGGCTACCTTAAAGTAAGGCATAAAAATTCCTTATAAATTATATAATATAACGTTTTTTTATTATAATAATAAAAAAACGCCATAAAGAAGCTAATGAGTTTCGCTTTAAGATGCTTTTAATCTCGGGAAAGTAGTAGTTAAGGTAATGGCTTAACTAGCGTAAAGCCCGTAGTCGAGACTGAGAGGTCGATCGACCACATTGGGTCTGAAAAAACCCCAATACGTATAGTACAGCAGTGAGGAATATTGGTCAATAGCCTAACGGCTGAACCAGCAACTTGGAAGAATGAGAAACATTAATTTAGTGTTTCAGTGGTTTACCCACATAAAGTTCTAGATAGAATATTGATAATGACAGCTTTCTATCTATGTGTCTTGACAAACTAACGTGCCAGCAGTCGCGGTAAGACGGTAAAGACTAGTGTTATTCATCTTTAATAGGTTTAAAGGGTACCTAGACGGTAGATTTTGCCCCCAAAGGGAACAAATCTTCTAGAGTTTTATATGGGAGGTAATATTTAGTATTGACGGTGGAGAGATGAAATTCTTTGATACTGTTAGGACTGGTAACGGCGAAGGCAATCCTCTATGTAAAAACTGACGTTGAGGGACGAAGGCTTGGGTAGCAAACAGGATTAGATACCCTAATAGTCCATGCAGAGAATTATGAGTGCCATAGGTTAGATTTAATTTGATCTATAAATGAAAGTGTAAGCATTCCACCTCAAGAGTAATGTGGCAACGCAGAAACTGAAATCATTAGACCGTGTCTGAAACCAGTAGTGAAGTATGTTATTTAATTCGATAATCCACGAAAAACCTTACCACAATTTGTATATTCTTAATTGATTACAAGAGCTGCACGGCTGTCTTCAGTTGATGTCGTGAGATGCAGGTTAGTTCCAGAAATCAACGCAAACCCTTGTTTTATTTTTTATATAGAGCGGTCCTTTGAAGATTTCGGATAAGGCAACAGGGACTAAGACAAGTCATCATGACCCAAATATTGTGGGCTATAGACGTGCCACGTATACCTACACAAAGGGAAGCAAAAATGCGAATAGCGAGCTAATCCCCAAAATAGGTTATAATATGAATTGTAGTCTGTAACTCGACTGCATGAATAAGGAATTACTAGTAATCGTGAATCACCATGTCACGATGAATTTTATCTCAGATAGGTACTAACCACTCGTCAGGCGCTGAAAGGAGTATGTGCAATAAGTTTGGTTACTGTTAGCTTTTATTAGAAAAGAGATTTCTATATGTTAGCAAATAATCTTCGTATGCGTGACTTTGATTGGTGTTAAGTCGAAATACGGTTCGTGTAGTGGAAATTGCACGGGACTGATAAACATTAACAATACACAAAAAAAGGAAGGTTCCGTTTGTGGGTATGACGGGTTGAACTGTAAATTCAATAGCTAAGGCTGTCAAAGGTTCAAGTCCTTTTCTTCCTATTGTTTTAACGTTGTAACGTTAGCGTCAACGTTTTTTGTTATTATTATTATTATTATTAATCGTTAAAGGTTAGTTAACGATAATAACCGACTAAATCATATTCTTATTAGCTTAATGGTAGAGCGGGATACTTCTAATATTCTGATTCAAGTTCAAGTCTTGAATAAGAAGTTTTATTATAGCGTTTAACGACAAAAACGACGGCGTCTTACAATTTTATTATTATAACGATAAAAACGTTATCTTTGTCTTTTTTTGAATATACATTGTTAAAAACAATCTAATTGTTTATTTTTTGAAATAAAAATGGAAAACTCATAAATTAAAAAAAATTTTTATATATTTTTACGTTAAATAACGAAATGATACAAGCAGCAAAAATTATAGGAACAGGTATGGCTACAACAGGTTTAATCGGAGCAGGAATTGGAATAGGTGTAGTTTTCGGTGCATTAATATTAGGTGTAGCTAGAAACCCTTCACTTAGAGGACAATTATTCTCATACGCAATTTTAGGATTCGCTTTTTCAGAAGCAACAGGATTATTTGCTTTAATGATGGCATTCTTATTATTATACGTTGCATAATTAAAATACTGAGTTTTTAAAATTCATCTATATAAAAATGGGAATATTTTACCCCTAAATTTCGAAGGTTAATGGCGTTTTTATTTAGCGTTAACCTTCAAAATTAATCTATGAAAGAGATTTTTTATATAGCGTTTTTTTTTTATTTATAAATAATAAAAAAAAACGTCTAAATTTAAGCTAACCCGCCCTAGAAATAGGGCAGATACTGATTTAAGTCTACTTAGGTCGGTAAAGCCTTCATAGCTCAATGGTAGAGCGAAATACTGTTAATATTTTGATAGATGTTCGATTCATCTTGGGGGCTATAACCACAACAAATAAGTGTTTTAACCTTTTAAACGTAAACGTTATCTAAGGTTAGCTAGGCTTTTTAATTGTTGGCACGTTTTTTATTATTGGCGTTTTTATTTTAATGTTATACAGAATAAATATAAAAACCGCCATAAAGGGGACATAGTTTAACTGGTAAAACTGCGATTTTGCATATCGTTATTTCAGGATCGAGTCCTGATGTCTCCATATACGTAATAATACTAAAAAAATATAATACTCACTAACGATGGCTCGAGAAGCTCAATTGGTAGAGCGGAACACTGAAGATGTTTAGGTTATAAGTTCAAGTCTTATCTCGAGCACTTAGCGTTTTTTTATTATTATTCTGGAGAATAATAATAAAAAAAACGTTATAAACAAAGGAATATTTTATAGCGTTTTTGGCGACTAAAAACCTTAAAACGCCATAATAAAAAAAAACGTTTAAATAGGCATGCTGGAATTGGTAGACAGTTTCCACTTAGGATGGAATGGTTTTATATCCGTACAAGTTCAAGTCTTGTTGCCTATACTAATATGTTGTAGACTAATCGGTAAGTCGTGAATTTTTGGTATTTATTATTGAGTGTTCGAATCACTCCAACATAATTTTAAAGTTTAACGTTAAAAAAAAACGCCAATAAAAAACGCTAAAAAAACGTAGTAAAAGGTGGATATAGTTCAATTGGTAGAACGACTGTATGTGGCACAGTAAGTTCCCTGTTCAATTCAGGGTATCCTCCCAATAGTCAACATACAATTTAACTTTAAATTTACTTAAATTTGTTTAGAAATAGCAGTATATTGTTATTTAACGTAAAACCGTAGTAAATAAGAGTTATAGCCCGAGTAGTTCAATCGGTTAGAACATTAATTTCATGCATTAATAATGAGAATTCGAATTTCTCCTCTGGCTTATTGGCGTTTAATGGTTTAACGTTTTATAACGTTTTTATTTATATTTAACGTTTTATTTATTTAAATAAATAAAACGTTAAACGCTATAAAAACGCTAAATAAATACGCCAAAAATCATAAATAAACTTTTATTTAACCACTGACTAATAATAATGCGGGTTGGTATAATTGGTAAACATACTTGGCTCATGCCCAGGTGATATAGGTTCAAGTCCTATGCCCGCACATCATATTACATAGCGTATTAGCTGCGTTTTTATTATTATTTTTGGATGTTTTTATTTTATATATCGCTAAAACGTTATATAAAATAAAAACGCTCAAATAATAAAAACGTTAAAACGTCATAAAAGTCCGAGTGCTGGAATTGGTAGACAGGGCGAACTTAAGATTCGCTGATTTATTATCGTAAACGTTCAAGTCGTTTTTCGGATAAAATTATACGTTGTTTTATCGAGTAATTACTAAAATATGGCCCAAACCATTATGGAAATGATGGATGATCTCACTCTTAATATTAAATTTCTCAACCATTGTAATGTTTAATACACTATGTATGGTATTTAATTTTAGGTAAGTTTAACGCTAGTGCCGGTGTTAACCCTTTACCACGTTATACCATATAACGTTAGTAAAAAGGGGGAGATTAATAGTTTGATAGTTTTAAAATTAAGTTTATATGGTATATTAAGATTATTATTACCATTATTACCTAAAGCTTCCTTAAATTATACATTCATTGTATATATAATAGGAGTGGTAACAATAATTTATGCTAGTATAAGTACATTAAGAACAATAGACGTTAAAGAACTTATCGCCTATTCATCTGTATGTCATGCTGCTGTATATTTAATAGCAATCTTTAGTAATACAATACAAGGAATTGAAGGTGCAATAACTTTAGGATTAGCTCACGGTTTCGTTTCATCTGGTTTATTTATTTGCGCTGGAGGTGTTTTATATGATAGATCACACACTAGATTAATAACATATTACAGAGGTATAGCTCAATTAATGCCTATATTCTCAATATTATTCTTTATACTTTGTTTAGGTAACGCAGGTACACCTTTAACTTTAAATTTCGTAGGAGAATTCATGAGTTTATACGGTACATTCGAAAGATTACCTTTATTAGGTGCTTTTGCTAGTTCTTCTATAGTATTTAGTGCAGCATATACTATGTTTATGTTTAACAGAATAGCCTTTGCCGGTACATTCTCTAAATATTTCAAAGTTAATATACCTGATGTAAACAAAAGAGAATTCTCTATCTTGTTTATATTAGTTTTATTAACTGTTGCATTAGGTATATACCCAGCTCCTATATTACAAGGTTTACATTACTCAGTATCATGTTTAATATACAATGCCCCTGTATACTAAATATTATATTATTTTTTATGTTTTGATTACCATATTTTAACGTTTTATTATAGCGTTTTTATTTTATATAACGTTTTTTTATTATAACGTTTTTTTTATTCTTATATATAAGAACAAAAAAAAACGCCAAAATAAAAACGACAATATAACGTTATAACTTGTTGACTGAGAATTTTTTTTTACATAAAGTTTTCTATGCGTTAAAGTATTTAACGTTTAGTTTTTAGCGTATAACGTTTTATTGGCGTTTTTATTAAAAAAAAAATAAAAAATGCTAAAGGGTTAACCTTACGTAATATGCCGGAACTTTAACTTAGTCTCAATGTTGTACTTAATTTGTATCTTAACTATCGTTTATTGACGTTTTTATTATATATGAATATATAAAATAAAAACGCTATAAACGATAAAAACGGCCATAGGTTAATGGTAGACCGTTCGTCTTCCAAACGATGTGTGTCGATTCGAATTCGACTGGCCGTAAAATAGGTATATTTGTGTATGGCGTTTTTTTAGGTTTTATTAAACGTTTTTTTTTATTAAAAACGCTATAACGTTACAGTAAATACCTATAAAAAGTGTTTAGAGACCTTGATTTAATAGGTAAAATATGTGACTTTTAATCATTAATATATGGGTTCGAACCCCATAGGTCTTAAAGGCTCAATAGTCAAGTGGTTAAGACATAACTCTTTCATTGTTACATGCTTGGGTTCGATCCCCAATTGAGCTAAAATGAACCATATATACCTTATATATAAATAAATGTTATAAAAAATATATTATTTTAGTAGGCGTATATAACCTAAGGAAAAGTCGCTATAGGTAAGGCAAGGTATTTGCTAAATATTGTGTAATAAACACTTGGATGTTCGATTCATCTCTTTTCCGTAAAACACGCTATATAGGAATATTATTACTATATTTATTATATAAAATAAAAACGCTATAAAAAAACGTCAAATATGGTTCTTTAACTTAACAGGTAAAGTGCGTTCTTGATAAGGATGTTATTCAAGTTCAAGTCTTGAAGGAATCACTTAACTATATAATTATAAATTTAATTAAAGGGAGTAGTAACTAAAAAGTGAACTTGCACTTATTTGAGGTTTTTACGGTTTAATGCTCAAACTAGTGTACGTTTAGCGTTAAAACGGAAAAAGAGAATTGGCTGAGTGGTCTATAGCGGTAAGCTTGAAACTTATTGGGTTTTATTAAACCTCATCCGTTCGAATCGGATATTCTCTGTAAAAATTTATATAGCGTTTTTTAACGGTTTTTATTATTGGCGTTTATATAACGTTAGTAAGAAAAATTTAACATAACGGGTTAGAGCCAGGTTGGTTAGGCGCCTTATTTGGGTTGAGGAGTAGTTATGTTCGAATCATAATAACCCGATAAAAGTATGAAACTGAACTTTGGTTTAGCCAATAGTTCGTAAAAAGTGGACTAGTAACTGTATGGCGTTTTTTTTTATTACTGCGTTTTTATTATATATAAAAAAAACGTTATAGCGTATTTATATATAATAAAAAAAAACGTTAGAAGATAAAAAAACGTTATAAATAAAACGTATAACGCAGTATACAATTTCTTTACATTATATCGTATATAACGATAAAAACAATAAAATACAGTAATTGTTGTGTCTTTACCATAAGGATACTTATGGTGTTACTAAAAATCTTTGTGTGTTCGTTTTTATTATTTGTGCGTTTTTATTTTATATAACGTTATAATAATAAAAACGCAGCTAAAACGCTTAATATATCATATAAGATTCAGAGGTCTATGTTTGAGAAATATTTTAAAAATTAAACCATGTTATTATTAACTTTATTATTAGTACCACTAATTGGTATATTAATTATATTAACAAGCGAACAAGTTCGTATGAATAATGTAGCCGCCAATGGAGAGATAGCTTTATCAGAAAACGCTTATCATCATTCGACAGAATGAAGATCAAAACAAATTAAACAAATAGCTTTATCAGCATCGATAATTAATTTATTTATATCACTGATTATATTTATATTGTTTGATTTTTCAAGTAACCAATTTCAATTTGTACAAGAATACCATGAAGTAAGTTACTTTCACATATACTTAGGGGTAGATGGATTATCTATATATTTTGTTTTATTAACTACAATAATAACACCTATATCATTATTGAGTAATTGAACATCTATATCAGAAAATATAAAAAGTTATGTAATAATTATTTTATTACTTGAAACTTTATTATTAGCAGTTTTCTTAGTGTTAGATATCTTATTATTCTATATATTCTTTGAAAGCATTCTTCCACCTTTATTTATATTAATAGGATTGTTTGGTTCAAGCAATAAAGTTAGAGCAAGTTTCTATTTATTCTTATACACATTATTAGGTTCATTATTTTTATTATTATCTATATTAACTATGTCATCGATAATGGGTAGTACAGATTTCGATGCATTAAGTAAAACTAATTTCAACTATTTTACTCAATTATTTTTATTTTATGGTATTTTTATTGCATTTGCAGTTAAAACTCCGACTATCTTTTTAAATACCTGACTTTTAAAAGCTCACGTTGAATCACCTTTAGGAGGAAGTATCCTTCTAGCTGGTTAAATTATGCCAGCTTTAATTTTAGCTAATTGCTGGAAACACCTGAAACGTGCACGAGGAGTTAATCGTTAAAATATTCTTCGATTTAGGTTTATCAGCAGGAATCTCTTTACTTAACGTTTTTATTTTAGCGTTTATACGTTTTTATAGCGTAAAACGTCAGCGTTTAACGTCATAAAAACGCTAAAAAAACGCAGTCAATATAAACGCCAAACCTTATTTATGGGGTTGTTTTCGATATATATTTTGAGAAGATATATATTTTCGCTTATACTAATTTTTTTTGGTTTAAGACTTTGAAAATTTAAGTAATTATGGTTCTTCAGAGACCATACGCTAAAAGTAATTATATTTTACTTACACGCTTACCGTTATTGCTGTTATACAAGATATAACTGCGTTTTTATGGCGTTTTTCTCTTATATTCAATTTCTTTTGCCGATGTTCAATTTTAATTAATTAACGATACAGGTTTGTATTATATTTTATTATAAATAATGCCTCAATTAGTACCTTTTTACTTTATTAACCAAGTAACTTTTGTTTTCGTATGTATATTAGTATTATTATACGTATTTTCAAAATACATATTACCTAAATTTGTTTCTTTATTTACAACACGTTTATACATAACTAAATTATAATGAATAGTTAACAAAAATAACGTTTTAGCGTTATATAAAATAAAAACATCCAAAAATAAGAATAAAAACGTTATAACGTCAATAATAAAACGTATGCTCAAAAATATTACCTTTAAATAACGACATAAACAGACCATTGAACCAGTTTATTAACATTAAATAATAATGTTAATCGAAGCGTAGCTTCGTTATAATTTTTTATATTACGATTTATTAACCTTTTTATTGTCGGTATTTTTTTTTAGCGTTTTTATAAAACGTTATAACGTTTTATATAAAATAAAAACCACGAACGCCAATAAAACTACTTAATATATCGTTTAAAGAGATAGTTTTAAAAATTTAAACCAAACCATAATAGAGCGATAACTACTTTAGTTACAATAATATTTTTTATCTCGATAACGTTTAAACGTTATATATATATATCGGGAAACCGTTAAGTAAATTTAAACAAATTTAATCTTTTAAATGACAATCTTATTAAATAACGAAATAAATAATAGCCCATTAGACCAGTTTGCCATCAGAAACTTATTCAGTATTGATGCACCTATATTAGGTGATGCTAGTCTTTCATTAACAAACATAGGTTTATACTTAGTAATCTCTACTGTAATCCTTTTAAACTTATACTTAATCAGTAACAACTACAATAAAATAGTATCAAATAACTGAAGTGCAAGTCAAGAGTCAATATACGCAACTGTACATAGTATAGTTATTAACCAAATAAATGATAAAAAAGGACAAATGTTCTTCCCTTTCATATTTACATTATTCCTTTTCATTTTATGTAACAATTTAATCGGAATGGTTCCTTACAGTTTTGCTTCAACAAGTCATTTTGTGTTTACTTTCTCACTAAGTTTCACAATTGTGTTAGGTGCAACAATATTAGGATTTATTTACCACAAAACTAAATTCTTTTCATTATTTGTACCTTCTGGTTGTCCATTAGGTCTATTACCATTATTAGTATTAATTGAATTTATATCATATTTAGCTCGTAACGTATCTTTAGGTTTACGTTTAGCAGCAAATATTTTATCAGGTCATATGTTATTAAATATCTTAAGCGGATTTACTTATAACATAATGAATTCAGGTTTCATATTCTTCTTCTTAGGTTTATTACCATTAACATTTATTATAGCCTTTTCAGGTTTAGAATTAGGTATAGCTTTCATCCAAGCTCAAGTGTTCGTAGTATTAAGCTGTTCATATATAAAAGATGCATTAGAATTACATTAATTGCTTTTTTAAAGAAATTTAAGTCAATTATATAGTTTTTCGCGAAAAACACTCTAAATAACATACATTTTGTGTTTTTACGTTTTCATGTAATATATATAATAAACGTTATTACACAAAGTATGTTAAAATCTCAATTTAAATGGTTTAACTATAGATTTACCTGATTTTTCATTGCATATGGTACAAGAATATCGATGAAAAATAAAGTTTATATACCAATCATCTATTAAAGTAGTGTACTAATTACTTGTACTCGTGATATGCGATTAATTAAATTAAAACGGTGATGTATATCGTTTTATTGTCTTGTTTTATATATTACGGTTTTTATTATAGCGTTTTTATTTTTTACGTAAAAATAATAATAAAAATGCCTATGATATTTACAATAGTAGTAATGTAACGTGAATACAAAAAGGTTAAGACTTTTTTAATTATTTAGGCGTTTTTTTACGTAAAAAAACGTAGGCTTCGCAAAAAAAAACTTTTTTTTTCGAGGCCAACCCCCCTGGGGTCGGCTACAAGGGATTATGCAGATGGTTCTGCGTTTTGATTGCAGATCATAAATTTGGAGTTCAATTCCCCCGTATCCCTTTTAATAAAAATTTCATATAATTTAGCGTTACAACGTTTTTTTATACGTTTAAACGTATAAAAAAACGCTTAACGCTATAATAAACTTAACAACGCCTTATAGGGAGTAAACTAATAGTTTAAGCTTTACGTTTTTTATTTACATGTTTAGCGTTAACTTTATTATATCCCGCAGTGTCTGAAAAAAGTTTGTTTTCCAGGCAGAGCATACCTTATTACAGGTATTTAGCATATAACGTTATTGCGTTATTAGTAATATATAGGCAATATATATATATATTTAAATAT
>Ga0181467_100426_pt1 | contig 21657 bp, 25 predicted proteins | sample InSIn5gowninarea_2_FD_119079 | JGI IMG/M metagenome (GOLD analysis project Ga0181467, IMG submission 119079) | Clean room microbial communities from NASA Spacecraft Assembly Facility at Jet Propulsion Laboratory, Pasadena, California, USA -... ... | reverse complement strand
TGTTGTCGGCTTGAAGTTCTCGCGAGTGCGCTACTGGTAGGGCGGATATAGATGGCATGGCAAGGGCTAGGGCCAGAGCGAGTGTGGCAAGAGATGGGAGGTGCATTTTTAGGGGTTGCTGACCTTGTGTTTGATCTTGGGGCCGAAGGCTGAGATAGATATAAGAGAGAGAGAGGTAATGTACAAAACTGAAATATATAGCCTGATGTAAAAGGAGCGGATAGAGATTGGAGGTAAGAAAGGTTGGAAAGGCAGGAGAAGTGAATTTATATACATGTCCTGCTGGTTGATCACTGTAATCGATTCTGTGGCTGTAACGTTAACGAGAGATCAACTCTAGCTTTGATTTTGATGCGGGTAAGAAGACAAATTATGTGATATCATAGAGTTACTTACTTTTAAAGCCTTGTTCCATTTTCAGAGGTGAAGGTGAGATCGTGAGATCGCGAGGTTCGTGGTCTTGGGGTGTGCAGTGGAGAAGGAAAGGTAAACTTTATTAATTGTATAAAATGTTAACAGCAGATAATGACAATGAATGTAGATAGCATGAGTAAAAGAAAAAGGCAGCAATACCAAGTTTTACAAGGAACGATCAAATAACTACACTGGTGAATCTGATACCGCCTTCTGACAACGAAGCTGGGTCAACGTAAACGACCACCCGCAAAAGCACCCGCAAAAGCACCCGCACCAAGTGTAAAACCGGCTAGGGAGGCGCTGCCGTCCAGGCCTTTAACATATGTTTCCGCATTGACACCCAAACCACCACCAATCGTATTTGCAACAGGGTTACTGAGACTAGTGATGACTTGGCGAGCAATGATGGGAAGTGACGGTGTTGTTTCGTCCTGATGATGTTGCAAGCGCGCCACTGGTAGGGCGAAGGTGTTTGTTGTTGCTGTAAGGGCAAGCGTGACGAGGGCTGAGACATACATTTCTTCTTTGCTGAAATTTGGGTCTGACGGCTATAAATGGTTGTGAAAAAAAGAGCATTGAGAGGCTGCAAAAGATGGTGTATTTTGAATGTGAGAGAAAGAGAGAGTCTGGAAAGATGGTGGGAAAAGCGGGAGATTCGTATATCTAGTTTTGTGGCTGTAGGTGGTCGCGAGAGATCACCCACCCCCTCTACCTTGATCACAATTCATAGAAAAAGTAAAATCATGTAGTATTGCAAGTTTACTGGTTCTGATAACTTGATACTTTTTTTTAATTCGCTTGTGGCTTGTTCAGGCGCGAGAGATCGCTCGCTATTAGAAAGTCATGGAGCACAGTGAAAGAAGTAAAAGCGGAGTCTGTTTGAAATATTTACTTCTTTTCCACGTTTCTCCCTCTTTTTTTCTTCGCTTATGGCTTTATTAACGCGAGAGGGATCGCTGGATAGAGATTGGCAGAGGAAGATTGCTGGACACGGATAGCGTCGTACAGGGATAAAAGAAGAATGAGCTCTATTATCACAAAGATAGAAAATTCAACTATACAAAGAAGATGTATCCAGAACTATAGAGCATTAATAATATACAGCACCAGACGCAGTAAGCAAGGATTGAGGATGTAAATACATGAAGCCGAAAAGGGGGAGTAGGGAAACTAAATTACTCAGGAAGAGGAAGAAGAGAAGAGCCACAAACTAGCGCCTAATTGTTCAGTTACATCGGAGAGTGTGACACGAGGGGCACATTCAGACAAGCACCTCGCAAGTGCATCGAGATCCAAGGTATCTCCCACTATTTGAAGCCCAGCTACAGGATCAAATGCAGGAAACAGGCTCGTAAGCAGGCTCAAGATTTCACCACTATCAACAAGGTATCTTGAGAAAATGCTTGCAGTACTAAACAGGGTGCTTCGTCCCAGACCAATCGAGGTGCTTCCTCTCAAAGCACTTGAAGTGCCTCCTAATTCACCATTCAAGCCGCCAGTTAAGCTGCCTACTATGTTAGCAGCAGCATTATTTTCACCGATGCCAGAAGTACCAAATATACTAGTTTCTGTGAAAGCAAGATCATCAATTGCATTGCCTACCATATCAGCAGCAGTATTAAATGCATTTCCAAGACTGCTGACGGCGTCGTCGATGAGATTGAGGGGGGGTTGCTGGGTACTTCCTCCCAAAGTATCTGAGCTTCCGAACCCCTCATTTAAGCCGTCTGCTAGTTCACCGGCTAGATCAAGCGCACCTCTAGCAGAACTGTTAGCGATGTTGATAAGATTGAGGGAGGGTTCCAAAGCACTGCTGAGGATGTCGTTAAGGTTGATGGAGAGATGCCGGGCGCGAATGGGAGTTTCATAAGAGGCTCCGGGGCTGTCGGCAAGTTTCCGACTTGTGCTTTCCATTTGGTGGTTTTGCGAGCGTAGTGGTAAGGCAAGAGCGGCTGGTGTTGTGAGGAGCGCAAGGGTGGCGATAGAGAAGAAGTGCATCTTTTGCTAGATTCAGGATTGATTTTGGGTTCAAGTTTTTTAGGTAACTATGAGAAGATTAAGCGAATGTTGTCAAGGAGTGTATGGAGGTTGGATATAAGAGATTTCAGAAGGGAGGAGGAGAATGTAATACCACATAGATTTTCTTTTTACGCGAATCATGATTGAAGTTAGTGGTAACCCTTGCTACGTGATAGCGAGTAGCTAGGAGGATATATACAATGTTAATTCATTTTAACAGCTTTGTTTTGTAACCCAAAAGAGCATGTCTTGAACGTGAGAGAATTCAAAAATAAACAAAGAGAGGGCAAAAGGACGTTTCTTTATTCTTGATATATTTGTTTAGCTACTATTCATCCCTTATTTTTTTTGCTCATGGCTTTTCACGCGCAAAATTGAGAGCGATGGTGGGATTGTTATTGAATAGGGTAAAGATAAGAAGTTAGGATGCATTACAAATAATATTTCCATATATCTAGAGGGTAAATGGTGGGAAAGACAAATGCAAAAGATTTGAAAAAGAAGGTGGAAATAACCAAGTCCTAGGAGGAATGATGGAATCTGCAAGGGAGTCTTACACCGCTCCCAATAACAGAGCTGAGTGGCAGTAAATTATACAACAGGCGAATTCCCACTAACACCGTGAAGTTCTAGTCTAAGGTCTTCTGGACTATGATTCTCAGGAAAATATTCCGTATTGTCACGGACGCGGCCGAACTTTTCTTCATTAAAAAAGTCCCCCAAGGTATTGTCGGAAATATTGCCATCGCCACCGAACAAGCCCCTGCGGAGAGAAGACGTGGCCTCGGCTTGATGCTGCTGAGAGCCTAATGGTAGGGCGAAGGTGGTTATTGTTGCCGTGAGGGCGGTGACGAAGTAGGTGGGGAAATGCATTTTTAGGCTACGCTCACTTCTTTAGGCGGTTGTGGCTTAGAATTGGAGTATTGAAGAGAGGGAAGAAAGAGGTAACGTGATGTGTAAAAAGTTTAGGATGTGTAGCTTAATGTGAACGAGCGTGTATGGTATTGAAGGAAAGAGAATTCTAGAAAGGATGTAGAGAGAGATATAAAAGGAGAGGGGAAATAAGTAAGTCTTCGTCACTGATCCCTACCATCTTTGTCGCTGGATGATGTTTTTGAGAGATTAACCTTGCTTGGCTTCGTTCTCGATTCGCGTAAAAAGAAAATTTATTTAGTATCATAAGGTTACTCATTTCTTCACCTTTGTTTTGTTTTCTTGGCTCGAAGCTGAAGAAGGATGTATAGAGTGATAATTATTAATTACATACATGGGAAATAGTGAGAGCCAAGATTAGGATAATGAAGATTTACAAGGAATTTCAAAACGACATGTAAGAGCAACCAGGTACTACGAGAATCCATCGGCTACAATAGAGGGTTTGCTGCTCGAAAAAAGCAAGTGATTTTTCTATTGTCTACTTGAGAAGGAGGCCCCCAATTAAGGGAAGACTATCCACAAACTCTCCAGTTATAGGAAGGCCATTCAACAAGCCTCTGGGCGTTACGTTGGACTCGGTGGAGGGTTGGCGGGCGTAAATAGGAAGGGAAGGTGTTGTTTCTGTGGCGCTGTCGGGAACAAGACCGAAAGCTGGGGCTTCAGCTTGGTGTGCTTGTTCATGCACGGGTGCGGCGAACATAATCGGTGCGGCGAGTGTGGTTGTTGGTGCGGCGAGTGCGAGTACGGTGATGGTTGAAAAGTGCATTTTTGGGCTTTGCTGATGTTCTAGTTGGAGGGCGTAGGTGTTGTAGGAAAGGGAACGAGGTCGTATAAAGAAGCGTATATTGTTAGGCTAGATAAGCCTGGCAGATTGAATATAGAGAGAGAATGGGGAAGGAGGAGTATATATATGTCCTTCGCGTGGCGTCTTATATCCTGATCTGTGGGTGTGAAGTTTTGTAGGAAAAAAATTGTGGATTCCTGCGAGATCACTTGTTTTAAGCCTTTCTTTTTTTTTCACTTGTGGCTTTTCTGGACGCAAGGAAGAGATCGAGAGATCGAGAGAACGCGAGGTCACAGGCCTTAGGGATAGACAGTGTATACAAGCTACTTCAATCTTCCTCACCCTTATCCTCGCCCTCATCTTCATCGTCGTCTTCTTCTTCGTCGTATTCTTCTTCAGATTCCGAGTCGGAATCAGAGTCAGAATCAGAATCAGAGCTGTCGCTTGAATCATCAGATTCTGAATCTTCATCCTCACCCTCGTCATCATTAGATTCATTCATACCATTAGGCTCAAATGCCACAACACAAAGCTCCTCGCATCTCCCCGGCTGCTTATCCAGCGATAGCGCAGCTAGGATTAATGCACTAAGATTTTTGCATTCATCGATGCAGCGGGCGACTACAGTTTCTTGTTGGGCTTGTGGAAGGTGGAAAGATGTATCAAGCTGTTTGTAGTAGGTCAGAATATAGGCAAGGGGGTATTTGGGCGGGGATGAGAAGTATAAGGGATGTTTACGTGTAATTTGGGTCGCTTGTTATCCCCGGGGGCGAATGGTTGTGCGGCGGTTGGTGGCGTAGTTGGGTACGCGGTTACAACGAGAGCGAGACCGATGGTCAGCACGAGAATGAGTGTGGTGAAGGCGAAGAAATGCATTTGCTCTTTACTCCGGGGTTGACGATTATATTGAGTCAAGACGAGAGACAGATGATTTGGGAAGCAGGTAGTAAGCTGGGTATTTGTACAAAGCAGCGAATACGGAATGTGAGAACATGTAGAAGGTGTGAAAGGGAAGTTTTATATCTACAAGATTGACTTATTCTGCAGCTTCCTTTGTTTATTTTCTTGTATTGCTTTTTCAGAGGGAACCGCGAGGGATCGTGGGATCGCTAGTCTTACGGCACGATAAGTAAGCAAAGAGGTGCAGTAGTGTTAATCAAGATTCTGGGATGGAGTATGAAATTGAAATAGATTTGGTGTTGAATATGAAGATAGATAAAGCAGCGGCATGTAGTCGTTTTGTGCGTATGTATGGTTTTTTTTTCAATAATAAAGGATATGAGTATTAGATACAATACAGTAGGACAAGAAAATGAGCAACGTACGGAGAAGAAGATAAGCACAGAAAAAGGAAAGCTGTTGAATGGGGCCGCTACATACAGGTAACTTAGGTGGTAGGAATAGGCGTGGATGGAGCAACACGAATACTAGAACAGCGGGAAGCTCTACATTTCTATGTATAAAACGCTACTTCCCCTAATTCAGTTTTAAAGAGAGGCTATATTCGGTAAGAAATTATAAAACAGGTATTTCCTGTAGTGTATCTTCCACTAGGAGTTGCGTTAGTTGATTTAATTAGTGGGAAAGAGGATGTGAGGCGGCCTAGCGGAAGCAGTGAGGGGAAAGAGTGCAAAACAACTTACCTAGCCCAGTATCGATAGCATTAATATCTTGGCGCTTCTTCTCATGTACTGGTACAGCGAACGTAGTTATTCCAAGGGCGAGAAAAATAGTGATTGTGGTAAAGGATAGAAAATGCATTTTTTCTATGCAGGCTTAGTTGCGATGAAGAACGTGGATCTCTAGATACCGTTAAGACAAGAAATGTGTGATGAATAGTTAGAAAGAAGAAGTACAAGGACAGCACGATAACAGTGATTTATAGCCGCGTAAGATTACTCGTTTCCTTTTTCATTGCTTGGTATTGCTTTTTGTACAGAATTGAGTAATTGCTGGAACTTAAGTTTGGAGCACGGATCAGAAGAAGGGCGAAGAAAGAAGATAAAGGGGCGCTGTCGCCAAGGTTGAGACTGAGACTCTGCGCACGGTCGGTGGATATTGTTAAAGGGAAATGCGGCGAGCAAGAGAGAACATTGGTAATGAGTAGTTTTAGAGATACAGATACAGGGTTTATTCAGTACCACATGGTACAAATATAAGAATATAAGGAAGACGGGATAACAGAGGAAAATATCAAGAAACTGCAGTAATGGCCCTAGCTACATACGTTGGATGGTAGTAGGGGTCAGCGTAGGCGTAGCAACAAGTGTGGGAAGACAGTTCAAAGACATCAATTTACGGTTGTCCGTCTATGATATCACTCCAAATCCTTCTTTTCTGATGCAGCTTTAATCTTTTTCAGAATAGCCTCAAAATCCGGCTTTTTGTGTTTATATGCAAGGTCTTGAGAGTTGCGTGAGCAAGTTAATTGCAGTATGTAGAGAACAAAGCATAAGTGTGTTTGGGGGTATGAGAAAAATCAAAAGACGAAAGACATACTTGTCTTGCTTTAATAGCTTGGATATTTTGGAGCCCCTGTTCATGTACTGGTGCAGCGAGAGTAGCTGTTGCACTGATGGCAACAATAACAGCGACGAACTTTGGACCGTGCATATTTTGTATTCCTTGGTATGTATCGTTCCCTTGATAATGAAAGTAGAAGGAAATAGATAATGGTTTGTAAAAATTAGATGCTGAAGTTGCAGACGAAGAAGACAGACAATGTATGTCCCTCTTGAATGTGCTATGGATATTGCTCTGTAAAGTTTATTGGTTAAAATCCAGCTTCATATAAAGTAGTATTGTACAATGGATGCCTAACAAACGAAAGATGAGAAAAGTAAATGCATACGCCGGAAGTTTAACCACTGATTGAAGGAAAAGATATAGAAAAGAATAAGAAGACCAAAGTGATTCGCTACCACGCGCACAAGCTCTTCCTGTCTCATCTAAGCGCCCAGTCAAAATCCTCGGAAGAGAAAAAGAAATTGAGATCGCGCACGGCTTGCGATCTTAGCCCTCGTCGGTCTTTTTTCCCGTCATGCAAGACAGTAGATCATCTACACGCCAACGCATTCGTTGACTAAACCTCAATGAGTTATACGTATATGTAAATCGGGGTAAAACTTTACATGCATAACTCCGCTTTAGATTCTCAGAGTTACAAGCTGATGGCTTTATGGGCTGTATGTGCAACATATTGCCGAATGGAGCTATGAAAGCCAGATCTGCGGAAGTGAATTGCGGGTGAAGATCCTTTGCGTGGTTGCTCTCCTCGAACTGGAGAGGACCAGAAAAAAGAAGAAGAAGAAAATAAAAACTAGAAAAAGAATGGCGTGGCTGGAAGATGAGGCCTGGGCTCTCCGATTGGCATGGGGATGAGAAAGTAATCGTCGTTGCTTCCGATGTTTCAATTCCTGTGTTTGTTAATTGGTTAACGTTAACTATGAAATGTGGTGACCATGAAATGCATTGCCTCAGCGAAAAGAGGTTGAGCAGCATATTCCTACCACGTTTAAAGTGGCTGCGTGGTTTTTTTTCTTTTTCAAGTACGTGGTCCATAGGCACCGTGTATATGCCAAGATCCGATCTGCTCTTACTAAGAATCAGGGCGACAGATACTAGCACGATGATGTACGCAAAGGTCTGACTCGGGGCTGATCCCTCCACGCACTGCAAACTCCCACTCTGGAGCCCTTCGGACAACTCCACTTTCCACTTTTTCACGTGCCGTTCTCACTTTCGGAAAAATATGTTGAATTGAGGGGAAAATGAAAAAGGAATTAGCCAGCCGGCGTTGCGTCTGTTCGAAAAAGCGATGTCGAAATAAGCAAATACACATTCTTGGAATTAGTACTCGCAGGCTCGACGGTAATTTGGTGTACCGTAGTGCAGGAAAGAGAGCCAGCTGATTGGGCTTTTGACCAATCAGAGTGCATATCTAGCTTTATTAGTTGCAGCTTCCGCTTTAAGATCAGCGCTTGGGTTGGCAACGCTAAGAGCCAAAGACACGAATTGTGATTAGTCAGAACACGATCATTCCAAGATTCCTGGAGAGGTTTTTGATGCTTATTGGAAAGGCAGATCAGAGTTGAGCTTGCGGGTTTGGTGATGTTGAAAAGGGGTGTGGCTTACAGCTGCTCAGCTGCGGTGTAGATCATTCTTTCATGCATCCACGCGCAGATCACCATTTCGCCGATGCCCCTGATGAGTTCCGGCAGGGAGCAGATTCCTGTTTTGTTATTCTGCTGTTCTTCCGCTATGATGCTGTTGCGCTATGACGACATGACGCCATGCAGTATATAGGTAGGACATATTGGTCGTGTGCCCAAGCGGCTAAACAGTCTAACCAAACACGGGAATTCCTAGCACTTCAATATAGATCTATACGATAGTTGAAAGCCATCCAGCTTCTTGAAGCTCAGCAGCTCTTATACTTTTCGTCTACAACAAGTCACTTTATTCGATATGCAACCAGAGCTTCAACGAAAGGTCAAGTTGGATGTTTTGCTATGTACCGGGTTTGAATAGATCACAAATAGTAAATAATAAAAGAGTGGAATACTGGGAGAGCCAGTTGTGAGAAAGAGACTGTTTACAAATCGGACGGCATCCAACGACGTAAGATGGGCAAGAGTTATCTCATGCGAATAAAAGCACAAAAGGCCAATCCGCGCTCAAGCCTTTGTCACGGCATACTAGCAGTAGCTTCAAACACTGTAGAAGGAAATCCAATGTGTTGCCTGCATGAATCTCGTATGTACAGTTTATTCCAGTGGCTCTAAGACATACCGCAGCTCAGTGCGCACTCGACGAAGTCGCCAGGTCCATTGGCAAGGCAGTCCTCCATACACGATTGTGGACTGCGTTTCTTGCCAGTAGCTAGCGATGGCTTCTGTGGCCGGTCAGTGCATTGGACGTAACGAGATGAAGACCGAAGTGCTGTGGGGGTGAGAAGAGAAACGTACCTCAAGAGCCCGTGCAGAGAGGGTACCATCAGCACAGTTTGATAAGCAGACAAAATATTCGGTACCTGCTGTGCCACCGAACGTGGACACGCAGTTGGCCACACACAAATCTCCACTGGTGGTCTGGGGATTTGGCGCCCGGTCCTGCAGGTGGTGAGTGGGTTGAATGCAATATGAGGAAAGCAAACGTACCTTAAGAGCAGGTGCGGCGAGCGCACCAGTGGCGAAAGCGACGGCAATGAACGTAGTGAAACGCATCTTGGGTTGTTGATATGAAAGAGGTAAGGACTGTAGTGCAGAGGTGTGCAGGTTGCTTGATAGTGCTCTGAACAGGAGCACCGCATGCTTTTATATTGATTTGATAGCACTTTTCTTTTGGGCAAAGGTATGATTCGGATGTTGTAGTGGTGGTACTGAATAGGAAAGAGAAGTCAAGCCACTCAGGCAGGATCAACACCCAAAAGCGCCACCAGCAAGCCTCCCTCTCCACCTTTCTTCCAAACAATGAGCGTGTCCCGTTCCCCACGATGATCTCATATCACAATGTTTCGTTTTGCAATAGTTTAAGCACGGAATAATGTACGCTTTACTTGCTTGCATCGCTACACACTTGGCGATCCAGGGGCAGTATTCGTCATGACAGCTTCCGTCGCGAGCTTGGCAATGGATAGGTGGATGAAGAGCAACGATCCAAGGTTTCTTTATATTAGCGAATCTGCTTCATTCGCTGTGTTGGAACTGTAAGCGCGATCGTGCAAGGCGCGAGCGGAAGAAGCGCAGTGAAGCGCATTTTTGGCGGCGGTGCTAGTCACGTGGTTTCAGGATGAGATTTGGTGTGCGATGAGGGTGAGATCACCAGCACGTGTTTATACGCGCCTTCTGCCAATCACGGATGACCATCATGCCAACACTAAGGTTTACGAGGCAGAAGATTGCAGACGGTATCAAAGTTCGTTCACGTGTCATACAAAAAACTCGATGCCGAGTAAGCGTACCAGGAATGACTCAAGATTATAATATATTGTGGTAAATATAGCTGACGTACAACACAAAAGCCATCACAGCCTCATGCATTCGGAAGGTTGCGAGCCCCGCCACTCATCCATGCTTGACATATTTCTTGCAGAGTCTCTCGTATAGTCCATGACAAAACTCGAAATTGAGCTCGTAACCCGCTTTGCCGACACCATCCTAGCAGAAAAGACTCATGCAGTAGTCTACGCATCCTTGGTTTTTGCCGCACGGCTTTGCGCAGCCGTCGTAGCCTACAAGGCAGCCGGGGCTTCGGACCTGCGAATGGTAAGTAAAAGCGTGCGAGAGGACAACAGAGAATCAAAGACGTACTTCGACAGGCTTTGCATCGTTTTGTAGAGCTGGTGCTGCGAGAGCCGTAGTGGCGAGGGCAAAGGCGAAGATAGTTGAGAGATGCATTTTGAAGGAGGGTGGTGCAAAACACGAAAGCTATTATAGTAATGAACGAAGCGAGCGACAAATAGTGAGAGTAGAGGCAGGAGAGCGCAATGTACTTATGTTTTTGCACGCACCGCAGGTTATATTACTTTCTCACGTCATGGCCAATCCTAAACTATTCCACAACTGGCTCATAATTCTTGCCCAGACAAACATACTCATCTTAACCACCCCCTTTTTGCTTATACCAAGCATCTATTGCACGTGACTACACGAAGTCAGACCGGATTAGTACCGAAGCGGTAAGCGTGTATCCATAGAACTCTTGGCGTAGCCCAAGCCAAGCAACACGATTAGATCTCTCCAAGAAAGGGGCCAGTTCTGGCACTGCGTGAGACAAGGTCCATTACTTCTTTGTGAGTAACCCCTCAAGCAGCAATTGCGGACCTATGAACTGTGAGTAAATGAGAGAGGGGAGAAAGGGAGAGCACATAATGTACATTTAGCAGCTGCCACAGCTCCTAAGGCAAGATATATCAATATCGCATCATGCCTCGCACTCTGCATGGGCTTTTTCGCAAGCCTCAGCCTATTGAGAGTAAGTAAAAGAGACTGAAATAGAGGTGAGAGAGAGAACACAGCGTACCTCCTTTGGAAGTTTTGCCTCCGCCTTTGGTGCTCGTGCTGAGAGATTCATTGAGCAGTCCATACGAATGCATCCCCTCATGCAGTTGAAATCTCCATTGCATGATGTTATGCACTTGTCACTATATGTTGGAGTGCAGTCACGGGCCTGTAGACGTTTCGCTTCTTCCTCTTCTGCTCGTGCTGAGATGTCGACTCCATAGTTGTTAAATCGAATGCACCTATTATGGCAGCTTGTATCTCCAACCGTGCATTTTGCTTGGCATTTGTAGATCTGGGCAATGCAGTCGCGAGTTTGCAGATGCTTTGGCTCCTCATGCTGTCGTGCTCGTGCTCTGCGATGCGGCCTGCAGTTCCTGAAGCAATCATCGATGCACTCGCTGTCCGAACCGCAATCACCTTGGCATTCTAGGACACCTTCTTCAGAGCAGTCTCGTTTCTATAGATGGTAAGTGAAAAGGTATAGGAGACGGGGAAATGAGAGAAAAAGAATGAGACCTACGGAGAGGACATCTGTATGCCCCTGTTGTGCTCGTGCTGCAAGATAGATCTTGCAGTTATCGTGATAGCATTTTTCACTGCATCTATCATCTCCATCGCATTTCAATATGCAGGAGCCATATTTTTTACTGCAGCCGCGGACGTGTAGATGCTTGGCCTCTTCCTCTTGTGCTCGTGCTAAGATGTCAATTTGACCGAATTTGAGATAACAATCTGCACGGCATTTGCGGTCTCCAACCTTGCATTTCTTGGTGCATGTGCCGTATTTGTTAGTATCCCAGCCGCGGGCCTGTAGACATTTTACTTCTCCCTCTTGTGCTCGTGCTACGAGGCCGCTTCCGTAGTTATCGTGATAGCATTTCAAACGGCATTTTCTATCCCCAGTCTTGCATGACTTACTGCATCTCGTGAATTTTAAGCCATCGCAAGATCGATACTGTAGATAGTCTGTAAGTAAAATATTGCGAGGGGAAAGGAACATGAGAAGAAGACGTACTGGCATGGGATCTTCCTGCTCCTATTGTGGTGATCGTGCTTCATGAGGCGTCGGACAACTTCCCGGGCACCCTCGAAGACAAAGTTCATTGCCACGGCATGATTCTGCGCAGGCTTCGGCATCTTTGATGCACCGGGTGAACTGCGGATAGTAAGTAAAAAGGTGGGTAAGGCGAAAGTAACAACAGAAGACGACGTACTGCATTATCATTTCGTGTTGCCGCGAGTGCGCGGTAGCAAAAGACAGAGCGAAGAGAGCCGTGAAACGCATTTTGGGGTTTTGCGGTGCACAATTTAAGAGTTCCTATTATGGCAATGAACAAAGCGAGCGAGATGTGTACTCTTATTGAGTGAAGCGAATAGATGGAGGGGGCGTACTGTACTTGTATCTTTGCAACCATCGCTGTCGATACTTTCTCACGTCATTGTTACCCCTAGCCTAATCCATAAATGGTCATGTCTGAGTAGAGAAACATTATCACCAACTTACTCCCCTTTTTTCTCGATTAAACTTCCATCACAAGCAGCTGTCCGGAGTTGCACCGCGTCAGCACCAAAATGGTAAGGTTGTATCTGACAATATTTGCTGTGATGCAGCGGGCGAAAAATGGAATGCATAAGATAAAATTGGTAGTAACATTGTCTTCAAGAACGATAGAGATGAGAAAGACCTGGCACGGAAAGTTTGTTTGAGTTGAAATGTTCTTATCATTTCGAAAGAATGCGAAGCCTGGAAAATTGTGTGACCTTGATTTTACCGGCACTTCTCTTTTAAGTTCACCCTGTACGCGGAGAACTCTGGATGGCGTCCCGGTCAAACACAAAGTCTGGGCCTTAGGATCCCTCAGCGACGCTGGGAACATGATACTTTTTGGTACAAGGGCCACTCTCATTTACTTGGCAAGCCACTCCACAGTATGTGAGGGCCTTTGGGTTGTGTGAGTTAGTCAAGATAATAAGAAAAATATAGACGTGCTTATAGGCCCTCTGCTTTATTTTGTTGTACAAATGCGGTGGAGGCTGCGGTGCCGAGGAGGGAGAAGCACCGTGAACCATATTTGGGTTTAGTGTTTCCAACAGCCTGTGTTCATCAAATGCTAAGTACCGTGTAGAAAGCATCGAGTATCGCGAAGAAGCTAATGGCATGGGATTAGGTACGGCCTTGTAAGATAGTAGCGCCGAAAGCATCCATCGATTAAAAGTTGTAATTGAAATGAAGCAAGAGTTGGGCTGGGCTACGACGACACTCATAAAGAGACATGCTTGCCTCTGCCCTCTTTTTTACACTGACCCAGTCACTTCCTCGCACAAACTATATCCAAAACGACAACTGGGAGCCTTAAGATCCACCATCCGGGAATGCAGTAGAGCAGTGACCAGTTTGGCATTTCGTGATGCACGGTCCGGTGAATCCCGTTCCACAGTCTTTAATACATTGGTCCAACCCGGTGTCACAGCCCCATGCTCGAGCCTTCAAGTGAATTAGCAAAGAAGAGAGAGTAGAGAAGCAAGGACATACTTCATGCTGCTGCGCTGGGGCGGCGAGAGCGAAGGTAGCGAATGCAATGGAGAGGAGAGTCGCGAAATGCATTTTTGTGGTTGTTTGGTTTGGTTAAGGGAGTAGGGATCAAATGGGAATTTGGAGTGAAAGATATGGGAAGAAGAGAAGTGAGGTTGCAATGTGAATATATAGGTAAATCCTGACTCGGGATTAAGAGTTAAAATGGATACAACGTACGACATGTACTACGATTATCCGAAACGGATCTAGACAAGGACCCACACTGACTGGGGTGCTATGTGCATTGGTATAGGTCACTGAGAATATCTGTTAACCTTTCGCAGTAAAAGAAGTTGCTTGTCGCTCAATTAGTGTTACACAAGCATTTCTGGGCGTGCTGATACTCAATATCCTGCTTCTATTATGAGCTATAAATATTCTTTGTGTGTTTACATTCATTGTGGGAAGGTAGACGTTAAATCGAATATATTGGGATCTGCAGCTGAACTAGGCGTGCACTGCTTATGGATGATCTCTATTTAAACATCGATTTCCCACCTCTCATGATTGTGGGAGCTCGCAGTCGTGCATACACCTAACCGAATTCGTTCTAGCGCCCGTTGTAAATCCGACATTACCTTGTATGTGAGAAGAACTTGACTATTCCCATGCATGTTTTGATATCATTGGAATACAAGCGTTGAGAGATTTATATTAGCTGTTTCGCTTAAGTTTGTCAAGTTGGATATAACCATTGAGTTGGTTGGTTGACGATGATGGATTACGCTTCCGAGTCAGGGCTACGACCAGGGTTTGGGTGACGTATGGGTAGATTCATTATGAGAATTTATAGCTATGGTTGTGAATGGTTATTAAAATTAGAACGGCGGTTGAGGAGTTACCTTTGGTACTCCCTAAGAACAATCGCACACGATCTCTCTAATCCATCATCGTGTTCTGATACGAAATGAGCACTAGTCTCATCTCAGTTGAAGCTCCACCTTGAACATCTACCCCACGCTCTTCTCCAACAACAACCAAAAAAGTGGACATGCGTATTCCAAATAGCGATGCTTCACAGTAATATCTTAGTGAGCATTGATACGAAGGCTATGGTCACACACATCCTAGTGTACCGGGACTCGGTTCCAGGCCCAAAATGATGTTACGATTCGCGACGCTAAAATCTCACTCCAGAATAGGGGAGGGAAGGAAAGGCGATTGCAAACTCAGATTTCACCGAGACAAAAAATTATAGATCTGACTAAGACCTTAGTCGCCCAACTAGTACATGCAGAACTAGCACACATCCAAAAAAAAAAGGAAATTGCCCTGTTCCAGGTATTTACTGAGTTCAAGGATACTCCGGCCACACTGATTACGCCACGAACGATACCAAGCCTCAACGCGTAGTCTCCAACCCCACCTATGTATCTACTAGCAGTCCAACTTCCACTCTCCCTTTCCCCAAGTATTGGCACAGAAGGCCAGTTTGCAACTTTCAATGCAAGGCATCATTCTTGCTTTGCTTCCACGGTTTAAAACACAGGTTTGGCGACAGTTGCAGTATTCCCGGGAGCACCCCATAGCTCGTTCCTATATCGTATTAGAGTTGCCTGGGTACAGGTGGTGACTTGGGAAGATGGACTACGATATAACAAACGGAGTCAATGAGTAAACGTACCTGCAGATGACTGACTTCATTCTGCTGAGATGGCTGGCTTGGTGCTGCTACAGCAAGGGTGGCGAGAGCAAGGGAGATGACGGCTGAGAAACGCATTTTTGGTTGTATGTTGAAGATGGTAGTGGTATGGAAAAATACTCTTTTGTTGAGATAGCGTAGGCGCGTCGAGGAAATGAGCGACTGTGATGCGAGAAGTTGAGAGTGGTGGTAACGGTATTTATAGGCATCTCGCCATCGTGTTCAGGTACGAGTTTGCGTGGGCCAATTAATCACAAATAGTAACTAAGGACCTAATGACACGGAAAAAGACCCAAAATCACAAGGAGCGTGTAGTTTGAGGTTAGAAGGCTGCCTCTTTGGGTGTTGGGTGAGACCTACGGCGTCAAGTCGGAGTAATCCGATACTTTTATATGATGAACACGATACGATTAAGTAAGTCCCCTACACCGTCTATCTGGCTGTGACCTGGAAAGGTGAAGACCATAGGCATATAAAGAAAGTTGATGTGATGTACATACTGCCATGCAAACGAATCAGTCTATTCAAGTCCTTCTTGGTGCGACAGACGACATGAATCCAGAAATGATATATGTGTTGATATCATTGTGGTAGTGTAACCAGGAAATAATCCCTGATGGTAAAAATATACTCAGATAAGGCTAAGCAGGGAATATAAAATGTGAAGTAAGGGGGTGATAAAAAAACTATATTTCAACCTGCGCCTACAGAGTACCGGTCAGAGGCAGAATGTGTGTCAGACTACTGATATCAGATTCAGTGTGACCACTAAGCAGCCAGATCGACAGAGGTCAAAAAGAGTTACGAAACTACAGGAACCGTGGCGACAGTAGTATCCACCGGGTGGTTCGCAGATTATTCGGTGTTCTCTTTTTGGTGGTATTTGCGCGGCGAGAAATGAGGTGAGCTGATTATGTAAGAAAAAGGGAGACGGGAGAGACCATTTTTACGTAAAGATTACACACATAACACTCCATTGTCTTCAAGTACTTTGCTGCTGCTTTCACTGAGCGCTCATTTTGGATCATTTTAGTATTAAAAGGCTTGCGGTTTGTAGAACAAATTTTCAGATGGATAGTCATAACAAGGGATCTGAACATCTGAATCCTCAATTACATGTAATGGTGAGAGAATGGCTGCGCAATTCCGGACCTTTTGATTCTTCCGCTACCATGAGATGCAAACAATCTGCTTGGTTTTGGCACACTCAGGTGATGCAAGCGAGGTGATGCAAATACCAAGCAGTGTCTAGAAGCCTTGTAGATCCTCCACCCTCCCTACCCATTATTCGCGACCCCCATGCGCCTCGGATTCGCCGATTCGGCCGGTCACAATGCAATGTTTGCGGTATTGCACTATGGAATCGTGTCGATTCGTACGCAGCGGTATGTCCTTGCACCACTGGAAGAGGCACCATTGGTACATCGATTGCCACTTCTCAGCTCGCTCATCCTGCACGCATTTGCAAAAGTTCAAGCCGCATGTTAATCCTCGGGTCTGCTACCTGTGAGTTCGATTTGTACAGCGAAGGAGGCAGAAGGAAAAGGAAATATACCGTTAACGACTCTGACATGGTCGCATTGAGCGGGATGGCAGCGACCAAGGTAGCGAAAGTGGCGGAGAGGATGATGAAGCGCATTTTGGTGAGTTGTGTCGCCGTTCTTCTTCGTGAAAGATTGAGATTGTTGGCTTGAGTTGATGAAGGAGGAAGAACAGGAGCGAGTTCAACATGAATTTATATACCTGGTATCGCCAATATTGCGAGCCATGGTAGCCAAAGATCACTCTTCAATACATCCATGATGTGCGAATCATGCTTTCTTGACTGCGAGGTAATATTGTCCCAACGTACATTTTACCTTCCAAGGTTGTAAGTATTTCGGAGTCGAGAGCGAAACAGGGACGCGGAAGGAGAGCACTGCAGTTTGGGAGTACTGCTTTTGGTCAGTGACTGTTGTATAGATTGATGATTTGAATCGGGGTTTGGCTTGCCATGGTTGACGTTGCCTCTTCAGTACAACCGTGGACCCTGGGGGATGGATGCTGACGGAATATTGGCGACTATACATAATTTGCTACCGGCAGGACTAGTGGCATGTGAAGATGAGGCAGACGTCGAAATGGCGACAAAGTGAGTGTTTGACATGTGCAAGTCATCAGAGCTCGTAGGCTGTCTTCTGAAGCCGTATCGGGGCGTATTCGTGAAAACCGTTGAGAATTGCCGCGTCAATGCGATCCAATGTTTGATGCTGAAAGCTTGGACTGACAATGTTTGGCGTTGTACCTACGAAGAGCGTTGCGCCTTCCCGTAGAAACTGCACGTGACTTGTAAAATGCATCATGGCCTGTGCAAGGCAGGAGCTACGTCGCGACAACTTCTCTCACAGGCGTTCTACTCCTATTTCCCCCCGGCTTTATTCTCATCTTTGCCCAGCCGCCGCATGGCCGTATTGTCGAACTGAAAAGTCTTGTGGATGCGCGACCGAGTTCCCTCCAATCAAACCAGCAAATGCGCCCAGCATGGCGATTTCTGCCTGCAACGCTGTACCCGACCCTGCGACAAAAGGTACCGAGCCGCTTCACGATCGTCGACCCGCCCTACGTTCCTGGCATCTTTTCAATGCAAAACACCTGTCACTGACCGCTCTTGGCTCTTGGAACATCGAGTCATAACCAGGCGCCGGGGCCGCTGTCTCATGAGCCTGGCTCGAAACAGCTGGTGCTGCTGTATCTTGTACCCCATCCGATTCATTTGGAGATAATGGTACAATTTCTGACCAATGACAAAAGGCAAGAAAATGATCATCCGCTTGGTCGAACCCAGCCCCACTCTCCACCTTGTCGGGCCCCAGGCATAACTTGGTCACAGCTGGCTATTACCCGGATCCCAACCTTCCCGGCACAAAAAAGAAAATCAGCCAAAGAAACGCGACTGCAAACACACCGCCATCAGCTGTTGAGCAGTGCTTGCGCTTGTGCAACGCTATCTCGAGGGACACGCGGTGGCGGCACGCGTGGCTAGGAGCTGCTGATGAAGTTCAGCCCTCTGGCGTTGGCCCCCACCTGCAGGAGCTGAAAGATGCCGGACCAGAATTAGAAGGCTCCACTGCGGCACCCGTCGCCTAACGAGCACAGCCTTCCCATAACAGCCTGCACTCACCGCGTTTCAAGCAAAAGAACCTGGCGGTATGGACGATCGCATTCGCCTCAAAGGATGGAGAAGGGTACAGCGCAGCCAGGGTCTTTCTGACATCACGGATACCACGTGCATGACGTGTTTCGCCAGGTTGATCTTGGGCTGTGTGTGATTACTACTAGTAGGCTAACGACGCCTACTCACACCAGCAAGGATACCGTCAGCAAGAGGCTTACTACTCCCACTATTTTGGCCCCCTCGCCTGGCACCCGTCCACCTCGTCCAGGCGCTCTGCGTAGGAACTCTCCTCACATATACTTTCAGAGTGCCCAGACGCTCATCGCCAACCGCAATCATGATGCGCAAGAAGACGTCGTATGTGCACATTACGCCCATACCCTCCTTCATACCACGCCAGCTTGCAATCGACTTTCTCCATAGCCACGGCGAGATTATCGAGCTAAACCCGCTCGTCACCGGCCATGAACCCATCAAAGCACCGCGCGACGCTCCCGCCGATGAGTTTTACTCGACATGGTACGAAATCTCACAGCGCATCCAGTACATACCCGGCATTGGCAAAATGGGCAGCGGCGCAATCAAGTTTCGCGGTGTTTTCCACGACCTGCCCTTTGGCCTGCAGACCCACACATATGCGCCTGCAAATGTAGACCTGCGAAACAAGTGGCAGATTTGCGGCAATCAGCCTGGCGAACCCCCGGAGCCAAAGGAGCTGGGCTCTTCTGCGCCACCAGAAGGGTTGTATATCCGAGAAGACGTCGAGATCAAGTGCAATGTCGCCATGATAAGCTTTGTAAAGAAGGAGATGCAAGCTGCAGCCAAGGTCATGGTGGACCGGCTGGTCAAGAAGGCTGAGCTGCTCGACTCGGGCGCGCTACAGGCAATGATGGAGAATGGACGACTAAAGACGGTCAACCCAGCGGATCGCTCAGCCAACGACCACAGGTCGCCACATTCATCACCGAGCCAGCCATACAGCATGCCAGTGTCGCCCCGCCAGTCACCATTGTTTCCACATCGGCAGAGTCTCAGCTATGCGCAAACAGACCAACAATACGCTCCCCCAGTTCCACCAAAGGAGCTTCTTGGCCAGAACAACGTCGTCATGGAGTTGCCAGGCGACTTTTACCATCCACAGCCATCGCCATCCCTCTCGCAGGCCAAAGAGAACCGTGCTTCGTACGTTTCCGATGTGTCGCAGCCCTCACCTCGGCTCCAAGACGCACGCTGGTCAACCAGCACAACGTCGACGCGCCCTACGTCTTATGCCACGTCCGAGGGCATGCGGTCGCCTCCACTGGAAGGAAAGGCGTTTGCGTCGGAGCTGCCCACCATGGAGGAAACCAAGGAGGAGCATGGGGCCAAGCAGAAGAGGCACAGCGATCAGAAAGCACAGCCGTACTACGCTTATAACCCGCAGGACTTTGCGAGGACGCAACAGTATGCTCAGGGGTCGCCATACCCGGGCTACTGATGGGATTGGGTTGGTTGTGCAACGGGACACAAAAACATGGATTGAATGCGCTGCTCTGGTGTTTGGCGTTTGCAATCAGTGGACACACACACACACGAAGGCTCATGAACAAGTTGGTTTCAGATATCCCCTACAGTTAGGCAAAGTAATTGTATTTTTTGACAATCAAGTTGGTGCAGCATTTCAGGCAACGACGACTTCAAGGGCGCGTCGGTGGTCTTTTGTGACCTCTACCCAGCCATCTGCTTCGACCCTGACAATCTTGCCGTCGACGCATATGCGCCTCCACCTACCGTCTTGCTCGAGACCCTGAAATTGTATCTTGAGCCCGTCAATGTCTTCGTACTTGACATCCTTGTCGTGCACATGGGCGCCCCCCTGGTACGCTAGGCCCATGATGCGCATGACATTGTCTCCACTGGTCGGACCGAAATGGACCAAGTGCATACTCCCATCGAGCGGCTTGGTATCCGGTGAGATGCACAATGGTTGTTCGAGATTCGACACGAGCGTGGCCAAGACGTACATGTGGTCTTTGGAGTCGAGCTGGGTCCACTGGCCATGCTTAAGCACCGCAACGCTCGCCTTGTATGCGTGTGGCGCGGCGCCGTCGGCTGGATACAAAGCTTCTTTTGCGGCCATTTGAAAGCGCTCAACGCCATATTGGCGGTAATAGGCTGTGTCGCTGTCACCAACTAGAGAGGCGTGCATGCCCCAGCTAGCCACTACGGCGCCACACAGGATGCCGTTGCCGTTTTGGTCGTGGGGTAAAGCCTCCTCACCGCGGGCTTCGTCGACGAGCAGGCGCGCGCCAGGCGAAAAGGTGGCTGTGAAGACGGGGTGAGTGAGTATTGTGGAGGTGCGATTGCGATGGTCTCCATGGACGCCCAGAAAGCCCCTCGATGATATCATCTCAACACTCCCCTCACTGATCTTGGCCATGGCTTCCACCGACGCTGCGCCGCCTCAGACAATCATCCGCGACCTGCAAACGGCCGACGGAACGTCTCAAGCCACGGTTACCCTACAGGGAAACAAAGATGCCACCAAGCCACCCGTACTGGTCGACATCTCCAAGCAAGCACTCCAAGCTCCAAATCCGGACACATCGTCCCAGCGCGAAACCCATGTGGTAATTTCCATAGGATCAGGGGGCCGCCAAGCAGAGTCCTTTTTCGAGAACGTCGTCAAGCCCGTACTCGTTGCCCTCGACGGCGAAGCTAGGACATCGACCCTGAAGATCCATACTACCACCTCGGCCACTAGCATCGCCGACTACACCAGCACCATCTTCTTTCCCGCTGCCAACAGCGGCACGCCCCTCCGCATCATCCTGCTTTCTGGCGACGGCGGAATAGTCGACCTAGTCAATGGTCTCCTTTCCCACACCCAAAGCGACACTTACATTGCTCCCCCAAGTCGTCTTGCTGCCACTCGGAACCGCAAATGCTCTGTACCACTCCATCAACGCTGGCAAGCAACCAACCTGGGGCGTCGACGCCCTCGCATCCACAACATCCAAGCCTCTTCCCGTCTTCACAGCCACCTTTTCGCCTGGCGCGCGCCTGCTCGTCGACGAAGCCCGCGGTGAGGAGGCTTTACCCCACGACCAAAACGGCAACGGCATCCTGTGTGGCGCCGTAGTGGCT
>Ga0181467_100424_pt1 | contig 21733 bp, 16 predicted proteins | sample InSIn5gowninarea_2_FD_119079 | JGI IMG/M metagenome (GOLD analysis project Ga0181467, IMG submission 119079) | Clean room microbial communities from NASA Spacecraft Assembly Facility at Jet Propulsion Laboratory, Pasadena, California, USA -... ... | reverse complement strand
GCTGCGAAGAGAAAGAGAGTAAGACTGTCTTCTTGTGGTGCATCTCATTGAAAGCAAAATGTGAGAGCTTGAAATGGTTTTCTTGTTTGGTACGGCACTCCTCACGGAAGGTAATTCTGCTTGTCCTTTTCTGCTCTTTCGATATCCTGGAACGACTCTTGCTGGTATTCTTCTTGATGTGCTGGCTATGAGGAAGAGGTTGATTGTGTGACTGTTATCAATGTCGTCCATCAGCGTCTGTGGCCATGCCGTCGTCAAATCACCTCGGACGTGCTAGGAATGAGACTGACCTTGATCATGGCTGAGGGCAGTCTCCTACACATCGGCGTGAAGAGTACTCTGCCACTTCGTCGATCACCACCATTTGAAGCATCTCTCGAACTTCTCGACAATGCGCCAAAAGAGAGGATCATGCGCGCACCACCTGGTGAAGCCAATAGGAACACCTTGTAGCTTGCATCGTGATGTTATCGCAGAAGGTACTCCCCAGGTCTTCGCGAGGTAATCTCTGTTGGATGGCATTCGAGACAGTTTCTGCGATGATGTCGACTGATTGTTCTTGTTGTGGTGCGTGGCGCGTTGTAGGTAAGTCGATGCTGCTGTTGGCTCCAGGAGAATGTCAATGTTGCGATGGAGACACTTGTGAGACGCGGCGGTATGCAAGAGGTAATGTGTTGACGTCCTGGTATGTGAGGCTTGTTGAAGGCGAGCTGGTGACGGCGACAACGATGACGTTCGCGTGTATCTCCGAATTTGCTAGAGAGGCAGGACGCATGTAGTAAAGGTTTATATTCCATGGAATTACCAGTCTGTTGTTCCCCGGTCATCAACGCGCCGATGGCCGGGGAGTATCTCCTGGATCTGGTTTCTGGACTCTGGATTCTGGATACCTGGATCTGGACACTAGATAGCAATTAGATTAGTCACACTGTTAGAAAAGAACATTGGCTAACCAATGGCAGGGAGAAATGTAGCAAACAAAGCATGGGTTCGAGCCCCAAGCACCACTCCTTTACATTTGTTGAGGGGCTATGCGCTGTAGGGTGATGAGAGCATGTTGTTGGAGGTATTTTTGACATTTTGATCAAGGTGAGTCGATTTTGGGATTAGGAGAATTGCCCGACTCGTGCAAAAACACTTTGGATTACAAGTCGAGAAAGACCGAGTTCTTATTATGCTCGATAAATTTTGACCTCTTCTATCTGTAAGGCAGGTGGGAGGTTATATTGCAGCTTGCTATCGAACATTTCTGAGGTAAGTTTGTAATTTGCATGTTTGTCCTCAAGCAAGCGGCGCTGGTTTTAACCATGCTACTTATTGATGTCCTCCATCAGCGCTGATGGTACGGGGAAGGCCAATCTCACATTCATACAATCGTAAATTCCTTCTAGCAGGTTTCTGGCATTGAAGCAGCGGTGTCTATGATCCTGAATGTTTAGAATGAAAGCGTACTGCCGCATAACGAAAGTTTGTGCCAGTTTGATGTCACACAAATACACGCTTGGCAAGGTCACAAAAATCAAGAATGAAAGCATGACATTTGTGCACAAGTTCAGGTCAGGAGCGTGCCACTCCTAATGTCATGATGAAGCAGATCTATGAATGTGAATATCCCAATACAGATCGTCATTGAAGGACACATGCATGGACAAGTAATACCACTGATAGTACTGGGTTGTGAAGTCTTCCATTCGAACTAATTTACATTCCGCTTGCCCCTCGTCTATCTGCTTTCCAACTCAGCGGGTCCCGGAATGTAGTGAAAGAAGGAGAGCAAGGTCGGCATGATGTCGCGGTGCGAGGATTGCCACCAGATCCCGAGCTCGTTGTTCACAGCAGGCTACTCATCATTCCCATAGGTAAGTAGAAAGGTAATCCTCCTCGTGAGGTGTATCTCCAGGAAGAACGTAGGCGTGTGAGGCGCGTCGTTTTGTCTTTGCCAGAGTGCTGACCATATCCAGACGCTATAGAGATGACGTTCATCTCGCCAGATTGGTGATTGGGATGCGATGAGGTGGATGCGGTCTGTGCCGTGGTCATAAGTGCGGAAGAACGTCAGAGAGGGCGATGTGTGTTTTGCCGGACGCAGCCAGGCGCGCTGGATGAAGATGAGGTGGGCTGAGATGTGTGCACTACGATTCATCGTTGGCGAGCTTGTAGGTGGTGTGAAGCTCGCTGGAGAGTTCGTTGTTGAGGTAAAAGAAGCATTCGGTTTGTGTCAATTGTCAAAGAACTGTCTGCAATTTGCGATGCTAAGTGATGTTGTTGGAGCTCGTAAAAGTGTGCGACGTATGCCGTGGCTGTCTTTCACACAATGACGAGAATGCGGTGATGTAATATGGAGGTGATTGACTGGGTGACTTGATAGTGATGTTTTTGTTTTGAAACTCGATCTCTTCCTTTGAGCAGCAACCACCTTCTTCAACTTTCGACTTCAAGCTTCCAGCACCGAAATTGATTGATTTAACAAGCTCTAAGCAACCATACAATCCTGCACATTCGTAAAGGTGAGTGAGGATTTCCTTTGAGATTGAGAAAGAGGTGGACGTGATGAGGTCAGATGAGATGAAGATGCTATTAAGAAGACGCGACGAAAGAGGTGCTTGGTGCCTCTCTTATCTACTCACTAAAAGTCGCATATTGTTTGATATGAGCAATCGCCATCAGCTACGACAGATCGGCCCAGATTTGAGAGACTACTGGAGTTCCTGTGTCATCGAGTTTGCTTACAAACTCCGCTGCCTCGAAAAGATCTGACGCGACAACGACGAACAAGAAAACCATTTCAAGCTCTCACATTTTGCTTTCAATGAGATGCACCACAAGAAGACAGTCTTACTCTCTTTCTCTTCGCAGCGCCTTGATTTCACATTCGCACGATCAATGGTGCACACGCTCTCGTGTTCTCAGTGTTAGATTCTTTTTCATTTTCTTTCTGTGTTTGCAAGGCATGGGCATGAATTCGTATTCCAAAGTCTCTGCATTGCTACTACGCATAAGTATGCTGAAACCCTTACCTACCTCTTTGTGCACATTTGATGGCGTGATGGCGTGAGTTGCCATGATCAGCGGTGGTGAAGTTCTATTCCACTTTGAGTGACATCTTATGACTGCTCGCTCTTCTGGTTTCGGTTCATCTGAGTGATGAGCCGACGCTGCAAGGCCATGGCTCCTCAGAGAAGCTGTCTTGTGCATTGAGGAGAATATGCCATGGTGACGTGACCTATAGTATTGAGCACATGGCTGGCGAACAGATTGCAACATAGACAATGTTGCTCTCCCTACGTTTATGTTGTGAATAAAAGCGGAGGCTTGATCGAAGGCGCTGCTGTGGAAGGTAGGACTCGAGCTGTCTTGTCGCAGGTATGCAAGGTCGCACAGATTTAATGTCTGCCACATCTTCTGACACACGTCAACAAGCATGGCTACTGTCTACTCGGGTGCTGACGAGGCTCTTATCGCAGGTATTTTTCAGTCCTCGATCGGCCAGCCCTTTCGGTTTAAAGCTGGCCCCAAGCAAGGACTCTTGCTGAACAATCTTGAGCATTTCTGATAAAGACCGCCAGCGACGAGTTGCCATACACAACGGAGGGTATGGCCGGCCTCTCTTGCTACTTTACAGACCAGCTGTCGCGCAAGGAGTGAGATGGTTCGGTCCTCGACATCCCTGCGCTTCTTGGCATATTTAAGACGCTGCTGAGCACTGAATACATAACGAGGTATGTCTGATTGACCTGGAGGCTTGCAGATCTGTAGTATTGACAAATATATGGATAGCAGCAGAAGATGTTCTCGAGTAGGGATGTAGTTGCAATGGCATGTCGTTACATCGCTAGACCCTGAGTCAGCGCCTTTTAGCTTAGCACGAACGTGTGGTTCTCTATCCACCTTCCTCGCGTCTCGACCAACCAAAAACGGCAGGTGCTACGGAGTTCGAAGTCCTCTCGCACCGAAATGGACGATTCCTCTTGGTCAATGAGCGAACGCGATGCTCAGCAAATCGCCCTCATTAGCACAGGACTTCGTCTGAAACGCCTGGGCAAGCTGCCAGACAGATTACCAGAAATTGTCTACGACGACAGCACTCCCGCCACCACCACTTCCCAAGCTGTAGAATCAGCAGGAGAAGGCGCATCCCACGGCATTGCTGGCGGCGATCAACCAGCTGCAACACCGGTTTTGCAGCCCGTGGGAGGAGTATCATCGGAGCTAGGAATAGCTTGGAAGGCTGATACTGCCTTCACATCCCGAAAGCCATCGGCCTACAGAGTCGAAGCCCGTTTTCCGCGATTCTGGGCCTCCAAATTTGGTGGAGAACCACACACCAGGAGAAAGAGTGAAGAGCTAGGCAAGAAGCCTACCGAATATTCCAAAAGGATTAGATTGGGGATGTCGGCTCCCAAATCACCTCATATCCAGTATCAACTGGATGGAGAGGGTGCCAAAAGGCCCTCCTTGGTGTCGCATCACTCTTCTGGCTCTCGCGAGCAGCTCTCTTCCTCCGCACAAAAGCCGAGGGCACATGTTGTTGGCAAGAGGAACAAATCCTCCGGGCACTTGACACGCCTGAACAGAGCCCATTCGGGCAAGAACCTAGCAGCCAAGGGCTTGAAGCCAATGGCAGGCGGCAAGCTCAACAGAACTGCCTCACATGTCAAGTTCAGGGTTGAAGAGGATGCGGCCCCAGCAGTCGATTGGGAAGAAGAGGGCGACGAAGAGGAAACAGAACCTGCCACAGACTCTGCAGAGAAGGCAGCATTGAAGAAAGACGATGATGTGGCCGTAGAAAAGGCCGAAGAGAAAGCTCATAGCCCTCAGCGTGAGGCTGCACAGTCGACTGAAGTGTCTAGACAAGTCACTCCTCTCCCAAGCGAGCCTGAAGACTCCCATATCCCAGAAGCAATGTCATCTGCCGACCAAACTGCACCTGGCACTCCTCTCGAACAATCCTTGATCTCTTTGCCCGCCGCTGCGCCCAGAAACATGACGAGAACACAATGGAAAAATGCACTTGAAAGGCAGCATACTATGACCTTCACGGAGCCTCGACAACGACCTTCTGGACTGACACAATCTCTCAACCATATGGGCGAGCCAGATCCAAGAATCGACCCAATATCAGGCAAAGTCATCGTCAGAGTCGCAGTAAAGGAAGCCAAGAAGGACTTCGAGGCAGCGCGCAGAGTGACTGGCAGAAATCCTATAGGTGAAGCATTATCAGCTTCGACAGCGACGGGCCAGTACGAGCCAAGACCAAGGTCAAGATCCTGGATCAACTCAGCACAATCTAGCACAGCACCTGGCAATCAAACCGCGAAAAGAGGAGGTCTATTCGCAGGCACGAGGAGATCGGAACAGAAGGGTAAGGCGACCTTGAAGCCTTTGACACCCGCAGAAATGGAGAGGAAGAGGGAGTTTGTTGCAGCTATGAAGGGTGATCTCGGGAATAGGTTGAAAGATTTGTGGGCTCATCCCGCTACCACAGACTAAGGATTCATGACATGGATACGGAAGTAGCTTCAGGCTTGACGTCGGACCAGAGCACGACGAGAAACAGATCAACACGGTGGCACAATATGGCGAGATACAGCATGTAGGGAGTCACATGGCAGCTGTGCTCGATCACCATACTTTACGAATTTTTTCTTCAACGACAACATCTCCAGGAGCGAGATGACACAGCACATACGACACGGGCACTTTCCAGGCCTACAACATGATTCTGTTTATTTGCAAATGAGCTCACAAGATGATTCAGCATTCTGATAAATGGTATCAGGAACGATATATGAATATGCTGGACAAGCATACTGTGCACTTCAAAGGACTGCATTGAGGTACATAACGTGGAATACATGATAATTTGCTGATAGCATATCAGCTAGCGAATATGCGAACGATACTACGAGTTCTTTTCACCATGCGGTTCCTCAACTTCCTCTGTGCATGCTTCATTCGGAGTCCTTGGCTTTGTAATCCAGACCCCGGTCTTTGACGAAAGTCTCGATTCTCTTTCAGAACGAGCTTCATTCCTCCCGTCCTTGACCCACGGCATGCTTGCCCAAATCGTGCTGCCGCTTCTCATTGCCCTTGCCAACGCAGCCACAAAAACACAACAAATTGTTCATGCGCAGTGACACTATCCCACGCCGTCTATAATGCAGCCTGCTCCACATACATGTCTTACACTAATATCCACCAGACAAAGGACTCCGCAAAGCACACGACACCGTTTCTTTATTCGACAAAGGCGGCTATACACGTTCATTGAGACAAGACAAGCTATTGGTGCTACAAGCTTCAACTATCTGGAGTCTGGTTTGTACACACTTGACACAGGATCTGGTCTGAGCTAAGAAACACGCTACCTCTACTTGAGAAGAGCATCCAAAGGGCTGTGCCCATCACATTCATTTGCTCGAGACGAAGAAGAACAACCCTCTTTTGCCAGTGCTACTACAGCTTATCGCTTACACTTTTTACCTATTTCGACTACATTGGACACACTTCTCCACATCATCGGCAAACATACTCCATACATTCCTCGCAGAGGCAATCCAGTAACCACCCCACATTCTTCCACAACTACCACACCACCCAGTATGCGCACATCAACTCTCCTTGCACTGAGTCTCCCGCTTGTCGCCAACTTTGCGCCGATATCACTTGCTCAGACAACATCGACAGCTACTACCACAACTACATCGACGACTACCACACCGCCCAAACACACAATCACTATCCAAGTCAAGCTGGCTCGTCCCAGCGATATCGCAAACGTGCTGGACATGAATGCTACCACTAGCGCGAAATGCACAACAATGACACCATCGACTGCGACATTTATTACAGTATTGAGCACAGGTACTGGAGGTGTCGTGGGTCAAGAAGTCGGAGGATGGAATGCTACTGGATCGATGACTGGCCCAAGACCTACGAGTGGTATGACGAATGCTGCTGGACGTGTTGAGTTGGGCTTCGCTATGGTAGTGGGGGCATTGAGCATGGGTGTGCTGCAGGTATTGATGTGAAGGCTTTGTATGCACGCAATGGCAGGAGCTGGTCTCTCGAATTAGAAAATTGGCAGGACTCCAAGCACACTTTCGTATTCATTCTCGATGACACCTTGAAGCAGGGCTTCTCTTTTGTACTCTGATGTATTTTCTACGCCTCTTTGTAGCGCGCAGACATGGCATCTTTCTTTCGACCTTGTCTTCTTTGTTGCAACTCTATAAACATTCGCTCTTGTCTTATTAGTTCAACAAGCATACTATTTGCATCACCGTTGTTTTTACGCCCCAATTGGAGTCGTGAGATGTGACGAGAATGTGATGAAGATAGCTGGTAAGCACATGCGAGAAGAAAAGGGGCTCCAAATGAGTCAGGGACAGGTTTCACATCTGCTTCGAGGTTGGCGGAAGGAGGACAAGAAGAACCAAAGCGGATATATCACAATCCAAACGCAGCTATCGCAATTTCACTCATCGCTCCTTCCCAATTTCACTTTGCTGATCGCACTTGCTGCACATTCTCGCCTTCCAGTGTCAACAATACCCCAGATCCATCTCCTCTCAAGCTCTTCTCGCGCAACACCGTCAAACTGGCATCTCCACAACCCTTCACCACTTCCTACGCACACATGGCTGCCGTGAGTGCCAGCGCTCCTCTTATGTCTTCTTCTTCTTCTTCCACCAAAACCCTTTCTTCTCTTCTATCCCACTCTCGTACCCTCTCGAAAGCTGTTGCTCTCCCTCGTGCACGACGAGATTCACACCACGATGCTCGAGATCCAAAGCTTACACCTTCTCAGCAACCACACCAGCCACGGTCATACCAGAATAACGGCTATCTACCGAACGGCGTTCCAGACAACTCCTTCGCACCAGGCCCTCACTCCGCACCTTTCACAAACAATCAGGCTCGCGTGGTACAAAGTGGTAGCTCAAGGATCTTGTGTGTCGCGGATGTTAGAGGTGTGTTTAGCTACTGAAAGGTGACGAGATCGCGTAGTGTAACAATAGTTGACATATCATTGGCAGGTGAACTACGATCGTTGAACGACTTGGCTCGCAAGGCAAAAGCAGACTACATCATTCACACAGGCGACTTTGGCTTCTACGACAACAGATCACTCGAGCGGATTGCCGAAAAGTATGATAATCGCCAAATTTGATGTCAAGAGCTTGCTAACGTTCTGCCTTTTGTAGGACTCTCAAACATGTAGCTCAATACTCACCTCTACTTGGCGAGGACGTGAGGCGTTCGATTCTCCAGTCTGGTCAAGGCTTCCCCATCAGAGACCGCTACATTCGTGAAAATCTACCGCTCTCAGAATTGCCCTACTTCCTGAATGGTACTTACACCTTGGATGTACCCGTGTACACTGTTTGGGGAGCATGCGAAGATGTGGCAGTACTGGAGAAGCTGAGGACTGGAGAGTACAAGATCAACAATCTGCACGTGATAGACGAAGCTCACTCAAGACTGCTCGAAGTCGGCGGCTTGAAGCTGCGTCTTCTTGGTCTCGGTGGTGCTGTTGTCATGCACAAATTGTTTGATAATGGTGAGGGAAGATCTACAATTGCAGGTGGTCAAGGCACTATGTGGACCACACTACTACAGATTGGTGAACTTGTTGATACCGCGACTCGAAGCTATGACCCAAGCGAGACCAGAATCCTCATCACACATGCATCTCCCGCCCGTGAGGCTCTCCTGAACCAGCTGGCTGTTTCCCTCAAGGTGGACTTCTCGATCTCTGCTGGTCTGCACTTCAGATATGGCAGCTCTTATAACGAATTCAGCGTCAACCCTACTCTCGACCACTACAGAGGAAAGTTGGCTGCATCCAAAGCTTCATTTGCAGATGTGTGGGAGACTGTCAAGAGTGCGGTTTTGCCTGCAGTGAACGACAACGAAGTTCAACAAAGACTACTCAACTATGCCCTTGAAGTTATCACCAAGATGCCGTCTACTGCCAACGGAAGCAACCCATTTGGTGGTCATGGTAATGTTAACAACGGAGCAGTAGATGAGCTTGCATTCAAGAACATGTGGAACTTCAACCTAGCTGATGCAACCTTTGGCTATCTTGTGCTTGAGGTTGAGGGTGGTCGTATCGGAACAGAAATGCGCGCGCAAGGTTTCAACTTTGCTCATCGCAGCCAGAAGACTCAACATCCCACTCTGCAAGCCGATATGATCAAGCCATCGATGCCTTCTCCTATGACTGGAGGACCCAGCCCAGCGCCAATCATGTCGCAGCAACCCCCATATGCGCAACAAGGTGTTGGCCAGATGCCACCACAGACACAAACACGTCCAGCGGGTGCACCAATCACACCTGGACCCATTCCCCAGCAAGGATATCAGCAACCACGACCACAGCAAACCCAAGCTCCTGTCGGTCGTACGCCTCAACCACAAGCGGCGCCGACTCAAGCACCGGCTCAGACACCTTCCCAGCCGGCCCCTGCCAAGACTCCTGTGACGACTACTACCCCAGCAACCGCACCTGCACTTGCACCATCCCCTGCGCCAACTGCTCCTGCTGCAGCAGTCCCATCTACCGCAAAATCAACATCATCAGCAACCCCGGCCACTAACGGAGCAGCCTCCGAAGCCAAGCCAGACTCAACACCTGCAGCCAATGCGACCACTGATGCTGCACCCAGAGAACAGAAGCCTAGCTCTTCGATCTACATTACGGGCGTTCCAAGTGAGGAAGCAGCCAAGGCATTGTTCAGCGAAGAAGATAGGGCTAAGATCACGAAAGTGGCGAAGCGTGGTGCTGTGGGCAATGCTTGGTTGGCGTGGTTCAACACGCCCGAAGAAATGCAAGCCGTGCTTGCTGCCGTACCGCAAGAACTGAAAGAATACAAGCGTGGACATCCACAAGTTAAAGAAGGCGTTGTACCTGATCGTGGAGAGTACAAGCCAAGAGGCAATAACGCTGGAAGTTGGGGTCAAAGATCAGCATCCAACACACCTGGTGCCAATGGAGCACCTGAAGGTGAAGCTGGACGAGGACGAGGCGGTTTCCGTGGAAGAGGAGGCAGCGTGCGTGGTGGTCGTGGTGGTCGAGGACGTGGTGGGGCTGGAAATGGTGAAGCGGCGGGTTCTTCTGCTTCACCTGCGGCTACTGCTGCTCCTACCACTTCTTGAAGGGGCATGATCGAAGGAAGCTCTTTGACTTGAGATGTCAAGTTTTTTGAAGGACTCATCGGAACATCGGATTACGAGCTGGAATGAACGTACAAGAAGAGAAATATATCCTGGTAACCTTTTTCACGCATGGAAAAGGTGTTTTCGAGATTTCGCATGACAAGACATAGCTAGGGTTGTGTGGCATGATGGAGTTCCGAGTAGATGAAAATACACATAACGATTTCGATTTCACATTATTACCGTCGTCGTGAGTGAGAGACTTGAGTACATGGCGCTTAAGCTAAGAACAGCCAAGCTTTATCCCCACACTTGCACTGTTTGATCGCGAACCACATTGAACGCTGATGACGATCACTTCCGATGCCCTGCGCCGTAGTTCTCAGCGATAGCAGTGGACATTATACGCACAAGTCACAGATATTCTGCTCCCGAATGGCGCTGGTCGCCTCTTTCCCCATCAATGCTGCGATATCCACATCTGCTACTAATCTCAGGCAATCATCGACACAAGCCTGCTAGCTATACATTCGCTGTGCCGTGAGAGAAACAGGACTAGAAGTTGTGATTGCTACTTGGCAAATCAACCTCATTGTAATACCCTGCAAAAACAGTCTAAGCAATGGAAGGACAACCAACCATCGCTAGCATTCCTCAACCCAACCAAGTCTCTCCAGCCACCAATGTTACCAAAGAGGATAACAATAAGCCTGCCCCGAGCAAATCCAAGGATCCGTCGCGACCAAAGCGGAAAAAGGCACGAAGAGCATGCTTTGCTTGTCAACGGGCTCACTTGACATGCGGTGATGAAAGACCTTGCGAAAGATGTATCAAGAGAGGACTCCAGGATAGCTGCCACAATGGTATGCGCAAGAAAGCAAAATATCTCCACGACACACCTGACGATGCGCTTACTGGAGAGATTATTCACGATGGAAGTCCAGTCAAGACAGTACCTATATTGAGCAAGACGGACAGCTCGCGCAATACTACTACTAACTTCACAAGCAGGGCACAAGCAGGAGATATCTATGGTGTTGGCGTGGCAGATGGTGGCTTTGGCGTTGCAGAAGAGGACTTTGGTAGGTCTTCCAGGATGAGCGATACAAGACAGAGTCAGCAAGGGATGCCTACCTTTCGAAGATTGAATAGTGGCAACTCTGGAATTGCGCCGGAAATGTCCTTTGATAATGTTGGTATGTCAGGGACACCAGCGGCTGGCTTCCAACAATCGGCGCCGCCTCTACCTCAGATGACAAGTGCTTTCGATCCGACCTTCTTTGACGCGAATGATCTCAACTTTTTCGATACCTCGAATATGGACTTCGGTAATCACTATGGTGCTATGGAGTTTGGGATGCTAGGACAGATGAGCTCGGGTGCAGGAGCAAACAACGATATGTTTGTACGGCCGTCTCTTGGCTCGCATCGATACTCGACGACCTTTAATTCGAATGGACTCGTCAATGGCTTCCTACCATTGAATGGGCCGTTGAACATGAATGGACGGACGTCAGTCACGGATTGGCAAGCAAATCCACTGAATCAGGGCTTGACGATGAACTCATGGAACACCAATTTCACGCCCGAGCTTGGACTGAAACCAGACAGTATGAGCAATGAACCGAATGCTTTCACGATCGGCGCCGTTCCTGGCTATGCACATACTGGAAGTCCAGCATCCAGCATCGACTTCTTACTCCGCTACGACGATACACCGACAATCACGGATACTAACATGACTGGCATGCAACCCGCACCTTCTGGCTTCCTCCAATTAACCGATTCTCCCAACTCCACCAACCGTCCTCCAAACCACCAAGATTCCCGTAACAATCCCATGAAAGACCCACCAACGCAACCACCATCAGCAGTACCAACGGCAGCACCAACACCAAACCTGACCACCCGCAAGCTCGACCTATCTCATCTCCCTCTCAATCCAAGTGCAAAAAGAGCGCGCGATCCAGCTGCAATCTACGCTTCCACCACAACACCATACCCCTACACCCTCGCCTTCCACGCCCTAACATCCGTCCTCCACCGCCGCCTTCCACCACCCTCCCGCCTCCTCATCGCCCAAGCCCTCGCATCAATCCGTCCCTCCTTCATCTCCTGCACGCGCACACTCATCCACGACGACCTCGTCTTCATGGAAAAGTGCTTCCAGCGCCAACTGCTCGAATACGAAGAATTCATCGCAAAAGTCGGCACGCCGACCGTCGTGTGCAGACGAACTGGCGAGGTCGCGGGCGTGGGCAAGGAATTCTGTCTGCTGACTGGCTGGGATCGAGACGTCCTGCTCGGGCTCAAACCGAATGGAAACGCTAATGTCGGGAGAGGTGGTGGTGGCGGCGGATCTACTTCCACCGGCACGACGAGTCGACCGAATGGTACTGCGGGACAGACTGGCGGTGTCGCTACGCCCCGGGTGCCGACGAGCACAGCTGGGGCGAATGCCATGGATGCTGCGAAAGATGGTGCTGCGAAAATGACCGCGACGACCACACCGCGTATCCAGCCGGTTTTCCTGGCGGAATTACTAGATGATGCGAGTCTGATACGCTTCTATGAAGACTTTGCGAAACTCGCGTTTGCGGATAGCAAGGGCAGTGCGTGGAGTCCGTGTAAATTGTTGAGGTATCGGAGTAAGGAGGAGATGTTGCGGAGGGGCTTGGAGAGGGAGAAGAGGAGGGAGGCTGATATGGAGAAGGAGAAGGAAGATCGCAAGGAAAAGGAAAAGGAGAAGGAAAAGGAAAAGGATGTTGATGTCGTCGAGTGTATGTGGTGTTGGACGGTCAAGAGGGATGTTTTTGATATCCCCATGATGATTGTTATTAATGTAAGTCCTGGCCTTTGGTGATGGATCGGGTGTGAGTGTACATTGGTGCAGTGGGCTAATGTGTTGAGCAGTTCTTACCGATTATTTAGGCGAACGGCGTCACTCTGGGTGTTGGCATTGGTGTGGGATATAACTGGGAAGGGCACATTCGTGGGGCAGAGACATGAGGTCTGCATAATGAGTACTTACATTCACCCTGTGGGAAACTGGGTATCATGGCGGCAAGCGATGGGACTGGCAAAACAGGAGTGTGCATCAGTGGAGTTCAGAAGTCACAATGCTAGTCCGATTTGTACAGCAGAGAGGGTGCTTAAAGACGAGATACTGCGAATCATTTGCGGGAGATATAGGCAATCTTCTCCAGTTACGGACTCTACGATATCTATATATGTCGTCGTCGTCGTCGGAATCGATATAGCCAGTAAGCCAAATCCCTCCAGATTCTGCTGCCTCACCTTCACAAAGCATAAGGTACACTCAGCCTGCCACACCACACCACGCCACACCATGCAACGAAGCTCGCGCCCAGTCTCGCTGAAACCTAGACACAAAAAGAAAAATCAATGTCAGCCCTTAATATCCTCTAGCTTAATCGATGGATTGATAAGGGTTTTTTTCGGGTGTGTCAAAAAATCAGATTATTATCTTCGCGTTCTCAGCACCCGTCACCTTGGACGTCTGAGTGAGCTGGGATTGTGCGGTTATTGCTGTCTTCATATTTTTTGTGTGTGTGGGTTTCCTTTTTTGGAGTGCGCTTTTTCGCTTTTTGGCTGTTTTTTGCCCGCTTCTTGTGTGCGGGTTGTGGGGTTTCACGCGCATCGTAAGCGGGGTGCAGGAAAGAGCTTACCTGGGCGATGGGATGTTGCAGTCAGCGCCGAGCGAGCGGCTAGCAGAGGAGTGGTGATGCAGAGAGCAGAAGGAACGACGGGAGATAGTTTGTAGTTTAGATGAGAGATTTGCGCTTGTGGTGTGGGGGTGGTGCTTCGCCGGGTAGTCTCACGGTTTAACCTCCAGTCTAACTAAACTCGCGCTGTGCAGACAATAGGGAGAGCATTAGCTAAGACAGAAGTCAGCTCGATTCGAGCATCGTCCACGATGATTCAATCGGGCGGACACAGATGTCACAGTACATTGGTAAAGGTACAGTACATAGTGGAAAGAGAGCTCGGAACTTGCCCGCCTGCCTGTTGTTACTGTTGTTTTGCAACTTTCCGAGCAAGCTAAAAGACTAGTGGTACTTATCACTCATTGTCCTTGGAGTTTGTTGAAAGATTGGTGATGCAGGTTCGTGCAGGCCTTGTGGAGATGTGACAAGTCGTTGAGTTCTTGTATTTCGAAACTGTTCTTGTGAGGGGGATAAGGTTGGCGGTGAGGTTTGTATCAAAAGACGATGAATGAAAGGCATGTACACAGTTTCTTATGTGTATCGCAACGCGCTCTTTTGTTCGGAGTCTAATGTCTATATCTATGTCTATACCCTTTCGTTATCAGTCATAAACGTCGTAAAAAGCTGAAAAGCAACCATTCCATACAATAACTAAGTACTATACCTTGCCCACCCTCCACGCACACCTGACAATCCCGGCCACTCCAATTTCCCTCCCCACTCTCTCGCCCTCTGCCAACTTCCAACACCTCACCACCCACAGCACCGCCGCCGCTCCAATTAACATCCACCCACAAAACAACTGACAGCCTAAATAGCTCACGCCACCCACCACCGTCAATCTAAAAGCGACGGGCGCCGCAAACGTACACGGCAGTGCCAGGGCCAGCCATATTGTATTGAGCGCCGGCCCTATCAACTCGTCGACCTCGACCACCTCCGCCGTAACAGGCGCAATCGTCGCCCAGAACGTGCCGACAAAGCAACCACACAGAATACTATACACGATCATAGCAGCAAACGTATGCGCATTCGTCCAAATCACCAGCGTCGCCAGACCAGCGAGCAAGCTGCCAAAACAAGCCATGTTGAGCCGGCCGAGGCGGTCGGAAAGGAGCCCTATTGTTGGACGGCCGAAGCCTTGAGAGAGGTTTAGTAGAGCGGTGAGCAGCGCGGCGTTTTCGGGGGACAGGTGCAGGATCGATCTGCCGTAGGAGGAGAGTGAGAAGAGGAGGGAGATGTAGCCGAGCATTGAGAGGGTTGCGTAGAGGAGGAGGATGAGGTAGGATGGGCGGCGGAGGAGGGAGGAGAGGTTGAACATTGGTGATGGGATTGTCGGCGTGTTTTGTTGTGTAGACGTAGACGTGTTTGTTGTGGATCGAGCGCGGGTGAAAATCGTAGGACGTGCCGGTGTTGATGGCCACTCTTTCAGAAGGACAGCGCAGATACCATTTACGGCGAAGGCTAAAATGCCCAGAACTCTAAACGTCCATGGTTGGCCTAGATTCCGTAACATGGCCGATGTAGCAAGTGAGTAGATCAACCCGCCAATCCCACTTCCAGCCGTCGCAACCCCGTTCGCAACAGACCGCTGACTGCTAAACCACTGACTGACAACGCCTACACTGCCGACAAACAGCAAACCAAAGCCAACTCCAAATCCAGCGCCCTGGCTAAGGAAGAGGTGCCATATTTCAGTCGCCCAGCTGGCGCCAATGAGGCTCACAGCCTCGACAGCCGCGCCCAGTAAGAGTGTGAACCTCAAACCACAATACCTCGAGATCAACGCAGCGATTGGAGATATCGCCACACCGCAGGAGATGCTAAGAGCACCAACAAAGGCATAATCAAGTGCAGTGGTTCCGGGAAAACTGTTCGCTGCAAGGTAGTGTGCTAGGAAGACGCCGTAAGAACTGTTGATGCCCCAGGTATGTGCGTTAATGAAGAATACGGCTACCACGCATACCCATCCATATCCACCATCTGGTGGTGACTGAACTGGCGGTGGACTGTTGTGTGAAGAATGTGTTGGTTCGACGTAAGAAGTTTGTGTAGCAAAAGGAGCAAGTTGCGGATGATACACCGATCTGTTCGTGTCGACACGACTGATATCGAAGCCGTGGATGGAGGGAGCAGTTATTGAAGCGACAGTTGTTGACTTTTCGAGATCGAGGTTGTCTCGGAAGTGTGCTGTAGGTCGGTTTGAATGCCTAGTGACAGACCTGTATATCCGAGGTGCTGCCGTCACTTCCGATGTAATCAGCTTTTCTGGCGAATCAACCTCTGTGTTGTGCTGTTGTATTTCTCGTTCTTTCATTGCTTCTTGGTCGTCACGTGAGTGGCAAGGCAAGGGAGGTTCCTTCAAAGTGCCAAGTCAATAAGTATTGACGCCACCAATTGTCTCGAGATTTGCTCTTCAGCTTCTGGCCAAACACAACCACCAACAACAACAATACAGCAAAATGTACAGTACTGACAAATAGTCACTTTTCCCTGTCCATCTGTACTCAAAACGCTCTTTCACGAGGTTAAAAGAAACTTTGAAATCGTCCTTGTTTCCCTATCTTTTTGCGCCCGCCGAATCTTCGCCGAGAGCCGTCCCACATCATGATCTTTGTCTTGGGCGTGCCCACCACAGCTTCTGGTTCCTCCGGACTTGCCTGGATTGAATATAGACGTCGTGGCTATCGGTGTGTTGATAGGAGATATTTGCATTTTTTCCGTCCCACTTCGGATTGAAAGTGTCCCTTTTCGAGTCCAAGTCCAGACGATCGTCGGATGATCTGTTCGTGGCTGAAACTTTGCACGTTGAAAGATCTTGACATCTGTCTCATCTTTCACCAAGTGTGTCTGGCCTGCGGTTCATCACCGCGACTGGGTATACGGCTGTTTCATATTCTCACTACTATACATCTACATCTTCTTCTTTTTACCTACTGTACCTTTAGTTACCCTTGAAGTACAAGTCAACGTACTCATCCACATCCATCTGATCCAGCGCCTTGTTATCCTTTGACAATCTGTCCAACTCCTTCCACTGCGCATCGCTGACGTGAGGCTTCGTATGCGACTCATACTTTGCCATGACCTTTGGCTTGGCTTCATCTCTCCTCAACCTATGTCCTAATGGTGCCTCTACGACTTCCTCCTCCAATACCGTTCCATCATTCAACTTGACAGTCAAAGCGTTGGCGATTGTGCGCTTCGATGGGTCGTGGTAGTCCTTTGTGAATTGAGGGTCTTCAACACACTTGATCTTCTTGCGTAGCGATTCGACCAAATCAGAAGTAGCGGCTTCACTTCCATCAGGGTAATCGCCAGCGGTCAAGCGGTTGAAGACGAACATGGTAGCAACCATGTATTGAACACAGTGATCACGGTCGGCGTAGTTGTCCATGGCCTTGAATTGTTTGTCGATAATGCGAATGCAGGCCTCGTGCGTGCGGTTGGTGACTTCGGCGATATCTGCAGCAGACTTGCCCATTGAAGCAAGCTTCTTGTTGAGACGTTCAGCAGCTTCAACGGCAGTTTGAGAGTGGAATTCAGCTGGGGTGTATTGTTAGCTTCCGAGTCAGATGAGCTTAACTCTAACACACTTACCAGGATAAGACACCTTGAAGAGTACGTTCTCCATAACGTAACTCTCATATGGTCGCTGGAATTCAAACTTCTTTCCCTTGAACAAAACATCGTAGAAACCCCACACTGGTGCACTCAACACAGTGGGCACACCTTCTTCGCCCTTCATGACCTTCAAGCACAAGTTGACAGCTTTTTCACAAGCATCACCAGCAGCCCAACTCTTCCTACTCATAGTATTGGGAGTATGTCTGTACGTCCTCATACTCTGTCCGTCAACCCAAGCTTGTGTAATAGCGTCCATGGTCTGCCTCTCGCTCAATCCAAGCATCTTGCTTACAACAGCTGTCGATGCGACCTTAACGTTCACCACATGATCAAGACCAACCTTGTTAAACGAGTTCTCCAATGCCAAACATCCTTGAATCTCGTGTGCCTTGATCATGGCTTCCAGAACATCTCTTACTTTGAAGGTCCTGCCATCTCCCAGCTTCTTTCCATTCACACCTCCAGCCTTGTTCGTCCTTGTAATCCAATCTGCTACACTCAAGATAGCACCCAGGTTGTCAGAAGGGTGACCCCATTCGGCAGCCAACCAGCAGTCATTGAAATCGAGCCAGCGGATCATAGCACCAATGTTGAAAGCACCTGCTACAGGGTCGAGGACATAGGAAGTACCAGGAACTTTCACACCATTGGGGACGTTTGTGCCGGGGACAACAGGGCCGAGCAGTTTGGTGCAGGATTGGAATTCGAGAGCTTTCAGACCGCAACCGAGAGTGTCAAGGAAGACGAGACGAGCAGTGTCGTACTGGGAAGAAGTCAACAGACTGAATATCAAGCTCAATAGGCTACATTACTTACTGCTAGCTCTGAATCAATTTTGTAGCCGTGAATGTACTTTGCCATATCAACAATCTCGCTGTCATAGCCCTTGTGAGCTGCGGGCGAGACATCGGAGCTCTTGAGACTGGCCATTGTCTTGAAGGATGCTGCTTGTCTTGCGGTAAGGAAGGAGGATGTTATGATAGGCCTCGATGCTCTTGTGAGTAGTGCGGGAGAGGTGCAAGGGCGGAATTGGCGGACTGAACCTGCGAGACGTCTTACTGATGCCATTGATAAGCTTCGGAAGGAGTACGAGATGGACTAGTGATGTGTACCTGTAGGATATCAAGACCGACCAAAAACGACACAGACCGGCGATGCCATTGGAAGCAATGCCGAGGTTAGAAGAGCCAATGCCAAGCAATATCGTTACCCTAAGCCTAATAATTCTTTCTTATACAAAACGATTCGAGTATCATGTTTGCGAAGTCGGAGTCGGAGTGGGCTTTTGATCAAAGGCTTGAATTCTGGCCCGGCCCGCAGGCTGCGCGCCTGCGAAAGGCTCATTCATACTTTTCTATGCAGCATGTTCTGCTCTGACTAAGAGATCCGCTCCCGCCTCGCTTAGTATGTAGGTACCCGTTCCCTTGGCTATTTTCATGACTACCTCCTTCCTCTTTCAGAAGAGAAGAGGGAAAAAATTTCTTGGAGAGAGCTAGAGCTAGATCTCCTTGCTTGCTGGTTTGAGCGTGGGGTGAGGTAATGCTGGTCTATGCGGCCGATTTATCCTTGATGCACCATCCTTTTTATAGACTACTGCAAGGACAATTTTCCATGAAAAGCTTGGTAGGTCACATCGTACAGATATCAGAGATCAGACCAGATCTACGATGGACAAGGCTTGAGCAATAAATCATAGCAAATCACCACAAAGACCTCGATACCTCCAACAACAAATCTTAGCTGTTACCATGGCTAAAAGGACTGTTTACAAGTGGCGACACAGTCGTTGGGTCTCGTGCCAACTTCAGGTTTCAGGTTTTGTAGCGTAATAACGGCTACCATGTATCTCGACCACTCTGCTGGAACCAGTCGGAATAGCTTCTGTGTGCGCAAGGAGGGAAGTACAGAGTTACACAATCAAAGTACAGGTGTACACAGCACCAGGAAGTACCCGTGTAATCGTTCAGTTTCAAGTCAAATGCCCATCTTTATGACGCCAAAGGCTGAATTCGCTCTCTTGCTCGTGCCGCTACTGCAAGGCTAGCATCTTAGCGTCTGCCTTGCTTCTGCAGCTTGGTACTTGGCCCCTCCACACTTCTCCCCAATTCACTGACTAAGTGGACATCCCTGCTCTCCTACTTCTACTCCTGCTTCTCCCTCCCCTATCCTCGAGTTTGCGCCTGGAGAATCAGATCAACTTTCGTTCTTCTTACAAGACATTCGTTGAAAATGGTGGCAATACGATTTGCTACGCTCGTTTCGGCAGCTTCGTCTGCTGCTGCTTTTAGCATCCCTGGTTTTGGAAGTCACGGCAACCAGGGTTTCGGTGCTGGCGGGTTTGGCGCAGGTAGCTACTCTGGAGCTTCTTATCAGGCATCTTCTGCCGTCGCTGCTGCTGCACCAGCTTGGTCACAATCATCAAGCCATGCTCCTTCTCAGGCAGCTACTACTGCTGCTGCTGAACCAGCTTCGTCACAATCACCAAGTCGCGCTTCTTCAGCGCAAAGTTCAATTGTAGGCACCAACGTACCACAGTCAACCTACGCTAGCTCGGGAGCTCAGAGCTGGAATGGTGGTAGTGACTGGAGTACAGCACCAAGCCAAGCATCATGGGCAAACCGTATGAACCAGAATTGGACAAACGGTAAGCACGCGCTTAGACAATACTGTTATAAAACGTGCAAAACGACTGATCTCGTTAAAACAGGCAAGAGTACTTGGGGAACGCTTGATCAGGCACCAGTTGCAGCTTACATGAATGGACCAATGCCACAAGGCACGCCATGGGGCACAAGAGATGCAGGCAACTGCAATCAGCTTGACAGCAGCCAAACACCAAACACAGGTGAGAGATACACTACTTCATTACTTACAATTTTACATCATGACTGACTCTCATGTCAAGGAATGACCCGTCAATACCACTGGACTGTTTCGGACATTCTCCTCGCACCAGATGGTGTTCAGAAGAACATGATTGTCGCTAACGGACAATTTCCTGGCCCATTGCTTGAGGTGTGCAGAGTCACTCTTAACACTATACATGCAAGCTTTTCAGCTAACGTTCAATCCTTAAGGCCAACTGGGGTGACTGGATCGAGGTCACTATATTCAACAACCGCTCCGAAGGTACATCAATCCATTGGCATGGTTTCCTTCAAACTGGCACACCATACATGGACGGCACACCAGGTATCTCCCAATGCCCAATTGCTCCCGGCGCTACCTTCACATATCGCTTCCGCGCAGAGCTCTACGGTACATCATGGTGGCACTCTCACTACTCTGCTCAATACATTGATGGTCTCGTTGGTCCCATTGTCGTTCACGGCCCTAAGAGCACTGATTACGACATCGATCTCGGCCCTGTTATGGTTTCAGATTGGTTCCACGGCTACTACGAAGACCTCGTAACTCAAGTTCAGCATTCTGCTCCTGTTGGCCCTCTCAACCCTCCTGAAGCAGCCAATGTCCTCATCAATGGCAAAGCCAACTTCAACTGCAGCGATTCTGCCACAATCAATTATGCCACTTCCCCAGTCAATGCCACGTGTACTCCTGACGCCGGTCTTGCTCAATTCAGGATTCAATCAGGCAAGAGGCATCTGCTCCGGTTCATCAACTCTGGAGCTGAGGGTGTCTTATTCGTCAGTATCGATGGTCATCAAATGGAGGTTGTCGCGCAAGATTTCGTCCCATTGGTGCCTTACAACGTCTCCTTTCTCTCTCTAGGTATCGGTCAACGTGCTGACGTAGTTTTCACTGCAACTGGCTCCCCAACCGATTCTGTTTGGCTTCGCGTTGTCTCCGGTCCCAGTGGACAGATTCGTGGCGTTGGTATTGCAGCAACAGGCACGGGTGGCTGCAACGTCAACGATGGAAACAACAACTTCACCACCGCCGCGCTCTACTACGAGGATGCCGACACCTCTGTTCCTCCCAAGAGCACCAGTCTCCTTGCCATTCAACCCACCTATATTGCACCTGCTGCATGTCAAAACGATCCTCTCAATGCTACCGTCCCATTCTATCCTATCCCCGTCAAGGATGCGGATCTGAATATCGACGTCGTCATTACTGGTGACTACAATGCCACTGGTGAGTTTGTCTGGTACATGAACAATGTGACATATCTCGGTGATTTCAACGACCCGATCTTGCTTGAAGCAAAGATGGGCCAAACGGTATACGACAAGTTCAGGGCCGTCAACGAC
>Ga0181467_100364_pt1 | contig 21750 bp, 19 predicted proteins | sample InSIn5gowninarea_2_FD_119079 | JGI IMG/M metagenome (GOLD analysis project Ga0181467, IMG submission 119079) | Clean room microbial communities from NASA Spacecraft Assembly Facility at Jet Propulsion Laboratory, Pasadena, California, USA -... ... | reverse complement strand
TATATCTCACCTGGGGTCATTTTTATTGATGGTAAATTAAGACATCCATTTCGCTTGTATGCAAACAAAGAAGGCAATGTTTGTGTGCTAGTATGCGAAGCACCCATAATGATGGATGGGACTCATTTTGTACTAGATGCAGTGATGGACTGGGCCATCAAGAATTCCATAGAAGAAGTAATGGTGTTAGATGGAATCCCGGTTCAAGGTATACCAGATTCAGATAGAAAGACAGTTATTCTTGCAAGCGAAAATATGGAACAAAATCATAGTAGTGAGATTAAAATTGCAGAAACTCAATCCTCAGAAAATTCTGACAGAGAATCCAATCGACCAATCAAACAAGAAGGGAGTTCTCAAAGCAACTTTAATAGGAATGCAATAGAAGATTCGAGTAAAAAATACACTACATTCATAGGTGGTATAGCTGGAGGATTATTATCTTCTTGCCTATCTTATCAGATACCGTGTGCGGCAATTCTTATTCCCTCGTCCAGCGGAATACCTGATCCTGAAGGTGCTTCGCTTTTGATAGAAACTTTCAATAATTTTATCAACGACGATAAATTAAAAATCGAAACTACCCAGTTGAGAGAACAGGGTCAAAAATTGAAAAAACAATTAGAACAAATCATCAAAGCAGAACAAGAACAGCGAGTGGTAGGAGGCACAGGCGGGCCAGATGAAGGAAATGTTTCTAGTCATCGATTTATGTATGGCTGATTTTCTTTATATGATTGGGTAAAGTTAAAATATAATCATTAAAAAGTCGACAGTCATTACCGTGGACATATATTCCATCCCCTTTACTTTGTTGTCATAACAGCTATTGTAAAGTATACATCATTTGTAGGAGTATTGCTTGAACATAGGTTCTCCTTTCTAAATCTAAAATCCTTATCATGTATGATTGGAAACTAACCTGCTAGTGTCGTCAGCAATGTTGTAAATATTGCATAAGGTGAAAAAGTATCGGTTTAATTTCAACCATGATCGCCTAAGCATGGTACAACTATTTTTACTGTTTTATATATAATCGCATAATTTAGGCTGAGGTGTAATATCTTGTTCGTGTCAGACTCGGGGTCCAATACCAGAATCCTTTGCAGTGAGTCATTTATTGTTTCTCTCGAACTCATGATCGGATTTGTAACTATAAAAGGTATTCGAAGATTCGGAGTGAATCACATCACATAAATAAATGAATTACAAGAAATTGTATTTATCGTTAATCAGAGAGCATTATATCGATTAAAATTATTTCAGTCATACCGACAATTTTGTATGAAACCAGTTTTTCTTCTAAATAATATAAACATTAACGTCGACAACCTTTGCCATATATATAGGTGGAATAATTCATAAATTATATTATATTATAATAAAATATAACTTAACCATAAAAAAAAGCAAGTCGGGTTATTTTTGGTGATAAGAAGGATTGATGATCACATCCATGACACTTGACATCTAGGATTCTTAATCTATAATGTCCTTTTTACCAATAAATGGAGTTTACCTGAATTTCGATATAGTTCCCCAATAATAGTAATAGTATTTCCTTTTTTTAATAATGCCCTAGGACCAAAGTAATCAGAGTGGTCTAGTAATGCATACCATTTTTCATTGACTCTAACAAGAGCCTTTCCGGTCATAATCTTTTCTACAAAAACAGAATACTTATTTCCTGACAAAAACTTTTTTGATTCGATTGGAATTATAACATCATCCTCTGAAATTGTAATTCGCTTTGATTTTTTCAAATTGTTTATCGCATCCGCCACGATACTTTTATCTTTAACATTGATTTCATCTAATTGCGAAACTTGTAATCCCGAACGTCCAACTTGGCTTAGTAATTCCATAATTTGTCGTTGGATTCTACCGGTTATCTTCTTTCTATCTAAATTTAAAGAAACCTCGAAAAGATCCTCCAAACTATCACTTATAAAATTAGAATCCTTATCATTAGAAGAATTAGCTCGAGTATACCCATAAGATAATTTTTTCAAAAGATGTTTGATGTTCCGATTAGAACTAGATGTAATAGATTCTATAACTGGGTTGCTACTAACGTTTGCAATAACATGTGTGCCCTCATCTACACTTTGGTTTGTAAGTTTGGGTATTCTTGAGTGCCTCTTTCTTATATGATCCAATTCTGATTCCGAAATTCTATCACATTGTCCAAAGTCTCTCTTATCAAAAGTGGTCAACGAGAAATTGGCATTTTGAAGCAAAGCCTTCATCTTGGATAGTTTTCTCTTTGAAGAATCCAGGTATTTGATGTCAATAGAGTCCTCATAACTTAAAATGATGACTCTTCCATTAGAAAATCTCCCAGTCCTGCCTTTTCTCTGTATGAACCTAATTTCACTTGGAACAGGTTCATAGAAAATTACTAGATCGACATTTGGAATATTTAGCCCCTCTTCAGCAACAGAAGTCGCAACCAGAACTTGAAACTTTCCATTTCGAAAATCCTCCAATATAGATAATTGTTTGTCCTGATCTAGTCCCTTTTGGCCATTCTTTTTAGATTGTCCAAAGAAACCCTTACATGATATATTATGCATATTAAGAAATTCAGTAATTTCTTCCAGAGTGTTCCTATATTGCGAAAAGATTAGAATCTTCTTTTGTATTGGTTTGAAAGTCTGTTTTTCAAATGAGTTCCCGTTTATAGATTCAAGTTTAAGGTTTTTTTGAGTGAAATTAGTTTTGGAGTTATGTTTTAAATTAAACTCTTGATATTTCTCTAATAACCCAAATTCTGCAATAATCGACAACAGCTTTTCCAACTTAGGTGAACTTTTGTTGATATGGATATTGAGGATTTGGACAATCTCCTTTATTCTATTATCAGCAAAAAACTCGGCATATGTCTTTGACTCATTTAATTTTGACGAGTTAAGAAATTTTCTGAGTGCAAAATCTCCTTGAGACTCTATCAGGTCACGACAGTAATACAATATCATAGAAATGGATTGATACTTTAATCCAGCTATTAACAAAAAATTGGGGTTTTTTGGATCAAGATGCGAAATAATACTGTCTCTAAGTTCCAATAGATCTTTTTTATAAACATTTTCAATTTGCTTCTTTTTCAGAAATTTATTTTTGATCAGCCATCCGATATAGTCACTGATCATGGATTTCAGCAATCTTGAAATTTCTACGTCAGAATCAGTCATCTTTAAATGGCAATATTCTATGCTTGTGTTATAGACATATGGAAGTACATCCGCATCATCTTCTGTCTTGGCAATGATTTGTTCTATGAATAAATTAGAACACACTTCTCTCACCTTTTCCTCGGTAAATCCTGGACTAGCTGATAATCCCAGAATTAATGGTGGTTCCACGCTGGTAGCAGCATCATAAAACTGTTTTGCAATATGAGTATAGCTGTAATCTTTGACTGTTCGTTGGGCTTCGTCAAAAACAAGCAAATAAAAGTCCTCCTTTTTTATAAGATTATTACGTAAATCATTATTTACTAATTCAGGCGTTGCAAAAAAAATTCTTATTGAATGCGATCTCCAAATTGTTTCTCGAATTTCAGGAGAAACATTACCCGTAAGAGCTACACATTGTTCTGATAAAACAGTATGACTTCTAAACATATTAAAATGTTGCATAACAAGTGGTCTAGTTGGTGCCAAAATCAAAACCTTAGAGTACTTCCAATTAAATAAAATATCTATACAAACCAATAACGCAATGATGGTTTTACCTAAGGATGTAGGGATTACAACTAAGGAATTATTATATAGCAATTTGGTTACAATATCTTGTTGATATTGTCTGTAATTGAGCACATTATCCCGTAATAGAGGATGTGAAAAATAATTTATTTTTGTCAAAGTTACATTATAGCCATATCTAACAGGATTTCAATGACATTAGGAATACAAAAAACATTTTAGCTTATATCATATTTCAAATACTTCACTAGCATCACCCTTTGGTACTGTTTTTCTCTCAGGATTTACATTATCAATTGACTGTGCAAGTTGGGTAACTTTAGGATTTCCAACTAGATCCAAAATGGAATTTAATTCTTCAAGGGATTTGATTACAATACCACGCTTCTTACTAGGGGTACCATTGGAATTTAATGGGTTAATTTCAATTGCAATAGTTGGAGGTCTACCACGGTATTCAGGTAGTTTAAATAAGAAAACGCCAGCAACATTTGTTGGTTTTCGTTCCCAATCCTTACCTTCTTTCAAAAATTGTGATAATCGTTCATCTCCCGACATTTTATAAGCAATTAATACTCCATAGACTATCCTTTTAATTTTATCTATTACATATCTAAAAAATTTTTTAACTGGCGATTAATTAATTAAACATATTTTGCTATATAATATATTCTATGAACATAAGAATAATTAATTTACGAGAAAAAATTGTGTGAAAAGTACACATTTATGTTTATATTTATATTCATTTAATCAACAACGATAATTAAATAAAAACGATTGTTTATATATAATATATAATCACAAAAACCACTACAAAGCTCAATTATGATAAAGGCACCATAGTTATTGATGGTGTATTTCACAGTCCATTTTCTGTTTTGGACCCCAGAACCAGCAAATACAGAGCATTGGGTATGAATTATCAAGAAATAATAAAATATTTCAATAACAACAAAATTAATTATTTGGACTATGTGCCCAATTATTTGGTTCCATTACATGGGGATAAATTCAAAGAAAAAAAGACAATTAATCTAAGAAACTATCAAAAAGAGGCTCTTGCAAAATGGAAGATCAATAATAGAAGAGGATGTATCGTTTTGCCAACTGGGACAGGCAAAACAGTTATAGCTTTAGAGGCAATAAGAGAAACCAACACTTCGACTCTGATAGTTGTCCCAACACTAAACCTTGTAGAACAATGGTACGAGGAGGTGTCTAATATACTAGAGGAGCCGGATCAATTAGGAAAGTTAGGTGGCGGGAATGAGAAAATAGGAACCATCACAATAACAACATACGATTCTGCATATTTGAAATCATCCTATCTAGGAAACAAATTTGAATTCTTGATATTTGATGAAGTACATCATCTAGGTTCAGACAAATATTCCTTGATTGGTGAACAATTTATATCGCCATTAAGAATGGGTTTGACTGCAACTATAGAGAGAGAAGATGGAAAACATATGAATATATACAAACTAGTAGGGAATGTAATATACAATCGGGATTTTCATGAACTATCTAAAGACAATCATCTAGCAAAATTTAGATTAAGAAAGATGAAGATCAACATGTTACCTGAGGAGTCACACAGATACAACAAATCCATGAATGAATATAAACAATTGTTAAGGGATTCGAAGATCTATTATCGAATAAAACTAGAAAAGCTAATTATGTTATCAGGAAAAAACCCCAATCTTAGAAAGGCATTATTATTAAGAAATGAAGCATTAGATATAGCACTTAACAGCCAAGCCAAAGTAGCAGAATTAGAGAACATTCTGAAACAAAATTTGCTTAAAAAAATTATAATATTTACAGTACATACTAAACTTGCATATATCATTTCAGATCGGTTCTTGATTCCCGTGATAACACACAGAACAAAAAATGACGAAAGAAACCAAATCTTAAACGGTTTTAAGAAAGGACAGTACAAAATCATCGTGACTACAAGGGTCCTAGATGAAGGAACCGATGTTCCTGATGCGAATATGGGTATCATATTAAGTGGAACAGGTAGTAAGAGAGAATTCATACAAAGGCTTGGAAGAATATTAAGGCCCAAATCTGAGATAGAGAACGTAGCTGATCTTATAGAGATAATATCAGCAGATACAAGTGAGATTTATACTAGCACTAGAAGAAACAAAGGAGTAAACAGTATAAATCACAAAAATAACTTACAGAAATGATCCCTTCCGACATCTTAAGGTACAAACTAGATAATAAGAACAATATAATTCTCCCTGTATTATGTTCCTTAGACAAAAACTCAAAGGATCTAGAAATAGCCACACAAATAATACAAGCGTTTGAATACTGCTTTAGAAACAAAGAGATAAAGGAAGATTTAGATCAGTTACTAAAGAACATAGAATATGTTTATAATGATTTTAAACTCGTTAGAGGATTGTCCACCATCTTAGAAAGAAGATGTACTTTCAGTTCACCCATACAGAGAAATTTAACTGAAGTTAAACATCCCACAGAAAATGGTTATAATGATTTATATGATAACAGAAATTTGTTCGAAAATTTTTCTGCCCCAGAAATCAGAAAAGCAGTATTTGCCGAATCTTCTATGCTAGGCATTGCGACTGACAAGAACAAGAGAGAAACAATTTTACAAAACGTTTCCAATAGATTAGGCATTAAGGTTAGTTCTTTATTAGAGATAATGTGGTCAGATTTGGAAGAAAACTCTATAATCAGAAGCCTTAACCCAGTTACGCCCGAACAGTTACTTTACATGTATAACATATCTTCAGTTCAAACATTACTCTTTGGATGTATTCAAATGAAGGTATGGTTACAATCAAATCATAGTGAAGGAACAATATGGAAAGAAATCTTAAGAGACGTGAAAAGACTGGGATTAATGTATTGGCTTGATTCGCTCGATTATGGTAATGAAAATGAGTCAGATAATAACGATAAAAGGTCCCAAAGCAATCCTAAGATAATTTGTACCATAGAAGGAGCCCTAAATGTCTTAAAGTTAACCGATAGATATGGAAACGCTATTTCTAAACTGTTCCCATACATATTAAAATCACAAAAATGGAATATAAGCTGTGACATACTTAAGAATTCAATTAATGGAAAGAAATCAATTTACAAATTTGAGATCGCATATGACACTTATCCCGGTTCTATACCGACTTTAGGTATTCAAAATCAGAATATTCTAAATACTCTTTATGTGAATCGTACTGCTACTGATCTATCATTCAGTTCAGAAAAGGATTTAAGCATATCACAGGCATCTTACGATAGTAAAATAGAAAAAATATTTTCAGAACAATTTGAACTTTTGCAATCAGGATGGAAAATTGAGAGAGAACCAGGACCTATTATCACGACTCATAAAGCAGCTTTTATACCAGACTTTGTCTTATCCAAATACGATATCAAAATATTAGTTGAGATAGTTGGATTTTGGACCAAAGAATATCTCGAAAGAAAGCTATTAAAATTAATTGATATTATTCAGAACAAGAAAAATAGTAATGAGCATTTTTTTATGATTTTGGTTATTAATTATGCAAATTTGATGTCATACGAAATGAGTGAAAATGAAAATTTTGTAGACATTAAAAACATGAATGATAGTTACAATCAGAACATACTGTTAACATCTTATAAGCAAAATAGAATATCCTTTAAAGATATCATTTCATATCTCAAAGCAATTGAGGATAGATATCTGAAGTATCAATTTCTTAATGAATTGAATAAAGAAAATTTAATGATAAAGTTTGCAAATTCATTAAAGGATCTCTCAAACACAGAAAGGAGTTTAATATCGTTTGACGAACTCGAGAAGATTATTAAGACAGATAGGCAGGGCAACACTTTTGAAAAAATAAGACTATTAGATTTATTTAATAAGAATCCACATTTTAGCAACTTAGTTAAGGAAGAAATATCTCGACAGGAATTAATTTTGATAAAAGAATGTATATTTAAGAAGAGAATTTTAGATGAAATTTTTTACGAAATAAAAGAGATTTCTACTTTAGGCAAGGCAATTGACTTGTTAAAATCAAAAAAAATACCTGAAAAGATACATATCGACCTGCTCAATTTTCTTGGATTCCAAATAGATTGGGCAGGCCTAGACTATTCAAAATCAAAATTGGTTATGGCAAAAGACTCCAATAATCTAAATCATTCATTTCATAAAAAAGACGATTCTTAACGTCTGACAATCGATATGATATGTATATATATAGATAGATAGATAAACCCCGAACTTAAGGAAAGTAAACAGATTTAAAACAAGACAACATTAATAATTATTTAAGGCGACTGAAGTAAAATGATGCAACCATCCAAAAATGCAAAGGAAAAAAACGAATTTCTTGATGAGACAGATAAAAAAGCAGGGCAACAAAATGACAGGTGGTTAAGGAACATTAAACAGAGTTGGAGATATGTTCAGTGTATCTGCGGCAGTGAATTTCATTTCGACGGCAATATAGACAAACTATTTGAATGGGAAAATATTCACCTCAGACATCTCGCCTCTGATTCAGACAATCATTCAATGATTTCTTTTTACCCTACAGACATGATAATATATTATCATTCTAAATCAGGATATGTAGTAGAACGCAGAAAACACAAAAGCCATGAGATCCAAGAAATTAATCAATCTTTAATGGCAGGAAAAGTTACAATGACAGGAGTATGAGCAAGAATCAGAGAATTTTGTTTAGGAATTAGGGTCAAGAAATAAACGAAAAAGATAATATAATAATTGTAGGCGCAGGAATTCTAGGATTAGCTCTCGCAAACGTAATCTCTTCCTTATGTAAGTCGAAAATAACTATTTTGGAACAAGAAGCAAAACCGGCTTTGCATACAAGTTCTAGAAATACAGGGAAAGTACATGCGCCCTTCATTTATCATCCAGAAAAGAAAAGAGTCTGGGCCAAAGCCGCGTTATATGGTTATGAATTCTGGAAAAATTATTGTGAAGCAAATAAAATCCCATTTGAAGAAGACGGAGTATTGGAGGTAGCTACTGATGCAGATTCAGCTAAAACACTTTCATTCCATCTGGATTGGGGGATAAAAAATGGATTGAATTACGATGAGATAAAACTTTTAGATCAAAATGAGGTCAAGATGATAGAACCACATGTCAAATGCCATCAGGCAATATTATGCAAAAAGGATGCATCAGTAGATTATGGTCAAATTTCAAAACTTCTCGCTAATCACTTTCTTAATAACGATCGAGAAGTGAAAATTGCTACGTTATCAAAAGTTATAAACATAAAAACAGACAGAAATTCGGATTTACCTGGAATAATAGAATATCAGAATATGGATGGGAATGCGGTTAGACAAATGAAATTTGACTTTCTGATTAATGCTACAGGAAGTAATGCACTCAATGTAATGAACACAACAAAAATCGAACATGATTATCAAGATCTTTTCTTTATGGGGGAATATTGGATTGCACATTCAAAATATAACAATTTGACTAGGCGTAGTATTTATTCAGTACCTCAATTTCATCAATTTCCCTTTTTAGATCCACATTGGATTATTCGTACAAATGGACATAGAGAGATAGGTCCTAATGCCTGCCCAGTTTTTTCTCCTTATGGATACAATAAACTCAATAATCTAAAGGATTTCTTCCCAAAGTTATACAAGTTAACACTAGGAGAGCACAGAATAAATAAATCCATACTAAGAAAAGAAATGTTCAATTTAATTGCAACGGAAGCGCTAAGTAGTGTTTCTAAAAGATATATGATAAAAAGGGTGAAAAAATTTCTTCCCAGTATTGAAGCAAAGGATTTCACGATTCGTGGAACGTCTGGAATTCGTGCGAACATTATAGACAAAAATGGAGATTTTATATCGAGCCCAATATTCAAACTGCACAATAATATATTACATATTTTAAATTACAATTCTCCTGGTGCTACAGGTGTTTTTCCAATAGCTTACGCATTAGTCTTTAAACTAGTAGACAAAGGTATATTAAGATATAATAACAATGGCATAGAACAAAGAAAATCAACGAATTTAACACCATTTGATGAAAAACTAACAGAAAGCTGTAGAAAAGAAATAGAAGTAGAATTTAAGTAGTTCGAATCAGCTAAGTAAATTTTAAACTAAATGAAAGTTGTGAGACACAATAAAATATGTCATCAAGTTAACAAGAAGATCTAGCAAAGCAAGGGATCATAGTCTAGCTTGGCATGATGCCAGCCTCGGGCGCTGGAGGTCGCCGGTTCGAATCCGGCTGATCCCACCTTCTACTTTTTGGAATGACTATCATCTTGTAAAGTGTATGATAAATGATCTTCAGGTTATGAGTAATCAAAAAATGGCTCAAGAATTCTTTCCATTCATTGTACAAAATGTTCAAAATAATTTAAAAATAGGTTAATATTATTTACAATTTACTTAAATAAAGTATATTTAGGCAAATTTATTTGAAAAAGATTGGTAAGCTAGCAAATTTTAAATAGTGTGCACAAGATATTAAAATAAATTTTAATTTGGACGATTTAGAAGACAGTAAACGGAATAATTCTAGTGACGATCTCACAGAACTCAAAGACAATTTAATCAAAAATGGTAACCCACAGCAACAGTCTCCTAATTTGGTACAGGAAGGAATTGTCGCTGGAAAGAAGATTGCAAAGATTTCGGTTGTCACCCTTTTGGCAATTGGTATCGTCGAAATTATAACTGGCATATTAAGTGGCAGTGTAGTAGCTATGGCAGATGGAATTGATTCCATATCCGACGCTGCGATTTCGTTTATAGTCTTATTGGGACTAAGAATTGCTCACAGACCTGCAGACAAGAAATTCCACTTTGGCTACCACAAAGTAGAAAGCTTTTCAGCATTAATAGCCGCAATAGGAATGATAATAATTGGTGTAATCATATTCTACAACTCCTATCAAGCATTAATCCATCCGCATGAAATTAGGCACCCATACATAGTTATGGCAGTACTAGCAGGAGCAAGTGCATTATCACTACACAGAGCTTTCCAGATGCGCATCATCGCAAATAAATATAATCTATTATCTTTAAAGACCGATGCAAGGAATTCCATCAAGGATGGATCTGCATCTGTAATAGGTTTCTTTAGCATATTGGTAGCGACTCAATTTGGGTTTGTACAAATGGATGGCATAGGTGGGATGATAATAGCTTGTTACATATTTTCAGTTTCTTACATCTCTCTCAAGAAATCATCGTTGATACTAATAGATTCATGGCAGAATCCTAAACTCACAGTTATGATCAAAAACATTATTTCAGAACAATTTAGTGACGAAAAAATTCTTGTAAGAGACGTATTATTACGATCTTCTGGTATGGTTGATCAAGCAGAAATACATATCGCAGTTGATGGAAAGGAATCACTTGAAGAAGTCGAGATGCTATCTTTAAAAATACAATTAGTCATTAGTTCTCAATTCCCCTCAATCGAAAGGGTATTAGTGATTCCTCATCCATACTCTGCTTCAGAAACAAGAGTAACATCTAGAATGGATAAATTTAGAAGTATTAAATTGAGAAGACCATCTTACATGAACAGAAGTAACAAACAAAACGAAAATACAAAATAAACAGTATACAAAATTCACAATGTACTTAATGCTTGAAGAGGTAAATGTAATATATTATTAAAAAGTAGAAGATCGTAGAAATAATGTAGTGAATAATATTATATCTTATAAAGATAGAATTTAGTTTATATATTTTTATGCATACTCAAATTTGATGAATAAATTCATCAGTGTAAATAAAGCATTAGTTACTTCGGCAGTCCTTGCAGTATCATTCATTTTATTAATGGGTCCAACTTCAATGACCATGAATGTATTTGCTCAAGGTAATCAAGCTAATCAAGGCATAGGCCAATCTCAATCTTCAACTCAATTGGGTGTTTGTGTATCAGGTGACGGGACTCTTTTCTCGTGTAATAATTTGAATACTCAAAGCCAATCGAACAGTGGTAACAACGCAGCAGCACAAAGCGGTGGTAATGATGATGATGATGACAGCAACGGTGGTAATACAGCTAATCAAGGCATAGGCCAATCACAATCCTCTAACCAAAATGCATTATGCGTTTCTGGTTCAGGAACATTTGTTTCATGCAATAATTTGAATACTCAAAACCAGCAAAACAGTGGTAACAATGCATTGGCTCAGCAAGGAGGAGGAAGTAATGGAGCAAATATTGCAAACCAAGCTATAGGCCAATCACAATCCTCTAACCAAGGAAGTGGAGTAGTTTCTGGTGGCAATACACAAGGCTCTGGAAACAACCAAAATACACAATCACAAAATAATACAGGAAATAACGCAGCAGCACAAAGCGGTGGTAGTGGAAGTGGAAAAAGTGGTAATACAGCTAATCAAGGCATAGGCCAATCACAATCCTCTAACCAAGGAAGTGGAGTAGTTTCTGGTGGCAATACACAAGGCTCTGGAAACAACCAAAATACACAATCACAAACAAACACAGGAAATAACGCAGCAGCACAAAGCGGTGGTAGTGGAAGTGGTAGCAGCAACGGTGGTAATACAGCTAATCAAGGCATAGGCCAATCACAATCCTCTAACCAAGGAAGTGGAGTAGTTTCTGGTGGCAATACACAAGGCTCTGGAAACAACCAAAATACACAATCACAAAATAATACAGGAAATAACGCAGCAGCACAACAATAATTTTTTTTCTAAGAATTATAAAGTTAAATAACAATAAAAATATTTAATTAATAGAAAAAATTCTTATATTACGAGTACAAACATTAGACATTTTGATTTGTATCAGAACGACAGACTGTTTATTTAGTCCTAACGGCTAAGCTATTTAATTACTAAAAACTATTTTCTATTGAATTAATAATGGGTAAAAAGACAGATTAAACTTCCCCATTGACTCCAAATACAATATTCTAAAACAATTTAGGAAAATTCAATGGGATCCATACGACTTCTGGTATTGAGTTAAGCAAAGCAGAGACTGATTGCATTAAATTATGAATTTTTGCGAGACGCTTTTCCACCTGCTCTAGCGACTCTAGTTCTCGTTTGAGGATCTGCTGCCTGTAATCCCCTCTCCTCATGTTTAGCTTTTCCACCGGCTCTAGCGACTCTTGCTCTAGTTTCAGCACTTGCAGATGCCAAACCCCTATTGTTTTGATTATTCTTGTTATTTTGAGGCATAACATCAAACCATGATAAACATACTATTTAATCTCTATTACCTTTGCTTATCGTATAATTCTTAAAGTGAATAGGACTTATCTTATTTATGAAAAAAGGTTGTGAGCACACTCAATCCTCTATGGATGATTTTGATAAACCAAATTCATACGTATGTGAAGCATGTAAACAAGATGGAAGTAATTGGGTCGCGCTTAGAATGTGTTTGACATGCGGACATGTTGGATGCTGCGATTCATCAGCTGGTTTACATGCAAGAAAACATTTTGAATTCACCAAGCACCCTGTAATGATAGAAGTACCAAACAAATCATGGAAATGGTGTTATGAACACAAGCAGTATGGCTAGTAAAAAACTGTCAAAGTAATTTCAAGTAACCCATCAAATCATTGTTATACATAAATCCTACTTTCAATATATCAATTCGTAGCCCAACCAAATAATATTTCTATATTTTGATAAATCTTTCCACCATACTACCCATAGTTATAAGATCCCAATAATACGCATTTTGTCGAGTCTTTGTTATATAAATGAAAATAAAGGCTAATAAATTTCCTTTACCAAGGAATATTACAACCTAGTCTAATTCTAACATCAATTTATAACGTGTATCTATAAATTAATTATTCTCGGCATCATAAATGTATCCAAAAAGCTTATCAATCTATTTATCCACCCTAATTCTCTACTACAGGTGAAAAAGCCCTTAAAGGTCAAAGTTTGTTAGATTGCTAAGGATAATCCCACTGAAAATGGTAGAATACTCGATGAATGATGAATGGTCCACAACATATTACATACACATCATAAAAGAAAACTATAGATGGTCATAGGCAATAAATAACCAAATAAAACAACTTTTGAACCAGTATGAAAAATATGTTGTTTCCTATTGCCAGCATTCTTGCAGTCGCTTCTCTGACTGTTGCAGGACATTTGTAACTTCCTATTTGATTAAATAGTAACAATTTAATGGGCCTACCTTACCAAAAATACTTGTACTAGAACACCATACATTTCTACTGATGGTAACTCAACGATTATTAACGTAACAGTTGTTGAATATATATAAATCTAAAATACCACTGTAGTTTAGGAAACCACAAATAACAAGAACTATTTAACTCCAATTTTTATTAGTAGCACCTCTCTTTTAATTTTTATTGTTACAGAACTTCAATACAAGATTTTGGTTTGCCGTTCTTTTCCCAGTTAACTATCCCTAGGCTAGACCCAGATGTATTTTTGGTGAAAATAGTAATCTAAGTTTCATCTATCATATATTTATCGCCGTACTCAATAATTGGTTAGTAATATTGCTTATCAAATAGTTTTATTCTTTCATTGCATGTAAGTTACTGCATGGTGCTGGCGATTCATGAATAGATGAAAAGCAATTGCGTGCATCTCTAGCAGGCATAATGAAGATTAGGAAGGATTATATGAAATATCAATTATCCAGTGGACAGATCTCATTATTCGATTTGCATTTGGAGTTGACGGAGTTTGTGTAAATATCATTAAGTTACCTAAAATATAAACATGATGTAATTAGTTGCAAACTATTGCATAACCCATTAGTACGGATTTCATCATACTAGAGATTGCTTATTGAGACGTAAGTATAATATAAAAAGTAATCAATAGTTATTTGCTTGCCATCTTTTTGATTCGGTTAGTAATTATAGAACAGATAACGGTCCACAATTACCGATGTAAATAAAGCAACATGTTGAGGTTACAGGCGTAATGATTTGGACCGTTACCCACAGTCATGTTGTTCTTGTCCTTGACCTCTAATCAAATATCTATAATATAAATAAGACGCAATCATTCGCAAACAATTGCAATTAAAATAGATTGTTTAGACTGAGAAATGCTATCAACTAAAGATCCTTTCAGGTTTGTCCTTTACATATTAAACATCATTTGGGAACTTGCTCACCGAATGTCGTTGCATTATAATGGTCAAATCTTTCTACACTCATTAGAAAACTAAGAGCCTATCCCAAAATTAATTTTCTGTAGATTATCATGCAACAAGAGAACTGTACCAGACCAAGATAGTTACCGTCTTTCTTTTCATATCTAGTGAACAGTTTTCTGAATCTGTTATGCCATGAGTTAGTTCTCTCTACGACCCATCTTTTAGGAGAATATTTTTTACGATTTGGTATTGCTATTTCTTCACCACTATCTTCTTCGCCTTTCTTCCTTTTCTGTTTCTTCTCCTTCCTTTTCTTTTCCTTCTTCTTCTTCTTCTTGATTGGTATGTGCAAGATATATCCTTGGTTGATCAATTTTTGTTCTTCTTGTGCAGATTTGTATCCTTTATCAAGACACAGATGTTGTAATTGTCGTGGTCGTCCCGTCTTGGATAATGATTTTGGTCTTTTTATTACTATATTATCAACCACCTCTGTAACCAGTTTTATATCGTGAGTGCTAGCAGGTGAAATTACAATCGATAGAGGAATACCTTTCTTTTCTGTCAAAATGTGTCTTTTTGTGCCTAATTTGCTCCTATCAGTAGGATTATTTCCTGTCTTGGCCCCCATAAAGGTGACTTGATAGATATGCTGTCAATGGATTGCCATGTCCAGTTGAGACCCATTTTATCATCGTATGATTCCAACAATTTGATCCATACATTCTTGTAAATACATCCAGTTTGTTCCATTCTTGAAATCTTCTATGACAGACAGAACCTGAGCCATATTCTCTAGGTAACATTTTCCATTGACATCCTGTCCTCAGAATGTAAAGGATCCCATCAAGTACCTTTCTGTATGGTACAATTGGTCTACCCACAGTCTTGGGTGGCTTTTCTCTGGGCAGTATCTTTTTGAACAAATAGCAAAAATAATTCATCGGGAATCCTTCTGATGGTTGGAAGATTATGTTTTACTGTCTCTTCCTGCATCTGGACATAGATCACGGTTTACCAAGACAGATAAGGAGCTATATTTCTATCGAATTTTGGGATAGGCTCTTAATCTTTCTGTAGAATTAGGTTCATAAATGGTAAAAGGACCGGATATGAATCTGCTTGTGTCTCTTAAGGTTTTATTTTCAGAATCATATAGCGTAACGTTAACTTTCATATTTTCTACATTCTCAGTTGAGTTATTTTGAAGAACCCCTGTTGGGTTAGTTTATGATCTGGATAAAAAGAATCTGTATGTGATAAGTAATATAAGCGAAGGTCCAGACTTGGTTTCTGTAATCGATACTCTATTAATGTGATCGACATCATAAAACTTAATAGGTCTCCTTTCGGATAGTCTATAATCCTGATGATGGTAACTTTTATGTAGTAAATTATAATCAAGATACCATATCAGTTATATCAGTCTCCCAGATATCTTTACCAACTGGTAATGCAGGACAAGACCAAATCGTAGCCTCTGGAGGCACTGTTCAACTTGATGGTAGTGGTAGTTCGGACAATTCAGGTAGAACTCTCATCTATCAGTGGACACAAACATCTGGACCGGAAGTAACTTCTCGTGAATCAACTGTAGAAAGCCAACCTTTACAGCACCTTACTTAAGAGCTCGGCAGAATATTGGGTTTGAACTAATGGTTACTAACGAGCAAGGAGTGAAAAGTGAGCCTGATAAGGGAAGGATAACTGTAAATCCAATACCAGTAGTCTTAAAACCCATTGCCGATGCCGACCCTGATCAGTCTGTAAACAGCAATAGTCTAGTTCAATTGGATGGCAGTAATTGCTCCGATTCAAGTGGTTTTCCCTTGACAAACTCTTAGAATCAAACTTCGGGACCACATGTTATTTTAAGCGATTCACATGATTCACTACGGTTAATACACGCTTTTAGACAAATGATAATTAGAAAAAACTGCTTTTCAGTATTAGTATCTGATCAAATCCAATACTAACTCTAGTTTAGATATTTCATCTCTAAGTAGTTGCACATCTTCTTCAGACTTGACATATTTTAACAATCTTTCGCAAGCCTGAATTTGAGCCAAAATTAATTCACCTTTTCCTAGACACAAGCTATGACTTGACTCAACGAAATGATATGAAACACTTCTCCCTCTCTCCTTACATCCACATGTTCTTGCTTCCACCAAATAAGGTATCTCACTTTCGATAATGTTCATGATTATATATATCGCTTGGCTGACTAATATTATTTCTTTAACGTAAATGATGTTAGTGGTATTATATAGATCATAACAAGATTGGCCAAAACAAGGTAACCAACGCCTACAAATTACGCTATTAATTAAATAATTGTATTTCAACAATAGATTCTAATGAGGAGTTCATATATCACGTTTGAGTAGTCTAGATTTGACAGTATATAATGGTTAGAAAATAGGGTCTTGCATCATGCGTGACATGAACCCAATGCAAGACCCCTATGGAATTCTTTTGAAGGTATTACTACCTATCAGATGAACATTAAAAATAGCATGTATAGGTAGATTGTGATAACTGCAGTTACAAGTCATCATTAGATAATAACGATAATACTTCAAGTACGACCGCTTCGTATACGATTTGTCTTAAAGCTGAATTGGTTCCAAAAGACCCTAATGCACCTACTTTGACCAATGGTGGCCCCTAATGAGATTTTCACATCATTCATATCAACTCAATCGATTCTGTAAGCCTAACGAATGATCAACTATCTAATAGTGGTTAATTCATTCAAACTCGTAGTAGGAACAGATAATCATAAACTGGAAATTAGTAACAAGAAGATTTTTAAAGTGAGAATAGACTCGACTCATATGTCCCAACAACAAAGAGGATAAAACCGGTGCTAGATGAACTTTATAATGATTTGATTCATTAGATTCTATGGAAAGCTCTCATCATAATCTTTAATAATGACTTTGTATGGTATTTGTCATGAAAAGCATTAACTCGGTAGTTTTAGTGTTTGCTTTACTACTAGTCGTTGGATTGGGATATAGTGAAATTTCTCTACAGTCCGTTTCTGCACTTCCCCCTGACCCTTGTTTTGGGAAACACTCTGCTGGGTGTCCATCTATGAGTTGTTCAAATAGTCCAGCAACGCTGACTGCTCATTGTTGTTGGCTTGATATTCAAGATGACACGGTTGTTTGTCAAACATGCGACGTCAATACGGATACAGGGGAATTTGAAAACTGCACTAATGTTTCCCCAGTTTCAAAAGGCACGCTCGATGGTAGTATTGTAGCACCGTCGCCTTCAGGAAAAGCACCGCCTTCAACAGAAAAATGTCCAGATAACGTAGCGGTAGACAAGAATGGTAACTGTAGTCCTATTACACAAACTCCAAATGAAGATAATGATGGTGGTGGCGACAAACCAAACCTCAGAGATAACGTATTAAATGATATGATGTTCGGTCAAAGTCAAGGGTCGTCTGTCTCCGAGAATCGAGAGGGAGAAAATAACCGAACAGAGGGCTGATTTATAAATACAGCATCTGTACCCACTTCCTCTTATTTACAGTTAGTTAATATTACTATTATTTTGCATCTAGTAGTCTTTTGCTGAAGTCAATTTGCTTTATTTCGAATAAAAGCTGAAATATGTGGAGACTATTGCAAAGAGGATAAGGCCAGTGTTGGAGGAGTTGATAAAGGTGAGACCTAATTGTCCGAGTATAATATGAAAGAATTTGCAGGTTCCTGTATTCATTTTTATAAATACTAACTAATCAATTACTAATTCGCATTACTTATCTTGAAATATACAGATAATCCTTCTCATATCCTCTTCTTTATACAGAATTTAAATAGCATAAAGTATAAGATACAACAATGTCCTTAATTTGTCCTAATTGCTCCTCTCCAATGAGAATTAGCAACAGAATGGGAGTAGAAATAGACCAGTGTCCAAGTTGTAAAGGTGTGTGGTTAGACCGAGGAGAACTGGAAAAGATGACTAAGATTCAGGATAGATATGAGGATGAACACTATAGAAAGTACCATTCTGGACGGGATTATCATGATGACGATGATGATGATTATTACCGTAGTAGAAAGCACAAGAAAAGAGGCTTTTTAGGCGATCTGTTTGACTTTGATTGATTAGCCGTCCTTACATAAATTGATCACAATTCCATAGTATTTTTATTCATTTAACTACCAAAATTAAGGAAACCAAACAGCATGTTTAACAATCGGTCTATTATAGAGCCTGATTGTTCTTGTTGACTTTGAGAGGGAACGTTATCCTGAATACTATTACTTTGGTTGGCTTCTGGAATCTGATTGCTGTTGTTGTTATTATTATTTGAATTTTGAGGCTGTTGTTGTTGTAGTTGTTGGTCTTGATTTGAGTTCTGTAAGTTACAAAAGTTTTCTACATTAATGATGTTAAACCCTCCTACGATTGAACATAGTTCAGATAATGCTTGATTGGAACCAATTGTGTTTAAGTTATTACATATATTTACTGCTTGATCTAGTCCTGTAAGGCCCGCAATGAACCTATTGTCCTGAACGATTTGGCAAATGGAGTTTACTGGAGAATTTGCAGTTTGAGATTGCTGCTGTTGAGGAAGTTGTTGTTGTGCCATAGCCATATTTTCACCCAAGGTAAAAGAGATTGATAGCAATGCTAAAGATAAAAGCGATATTTGAAAATCCCTGAAATTGGATGTTATACCATACGACATACTCTAAGTGTTCAGTTTGTTTTAATATATCTATCCCGTGTAGGATTTCTAAACACTATAAAGAAGCACGCTTCCAACAACATACAAAAATGCAAGCATTTTTCCCTTGATCTTGTAACCATTATTAGATTTTGAATAATCATTTATTTTGTAAAAATCGTATTCTGCTTCCTATGATTATGATTTTATTGATGTATGATAAAAATGAAAATTCTCTTACTACACTATAACTATAATGCTCACTTTAGGATTGCCATTATCTTTAGAAAATCATCTAAATAGTTAAATTTATCATTTTTTTATCATTATAACCCATATGATCCCAAATCCATTGTTATCAATTCTCATAGTAGACGATGAAATGGAGTTAGCATCTTTGTATAAAGAGTATTTGGAAACTAAAGGCTATGAAGTAGTCTCTTTTACTAATCCCCTCTTAGCATTAGAATATTACAAGAATAATACCAAGCAATTTACTCACGTATTAACTGATTTACGAATGCCGCAAAGGTCTGGAATTGAACTTACATGTAAGATAAGAAAGATTGATCAAAAAGTAAAGATATTTCTTAATACCGCCTTTGAAATAGATGACTTGACAAAAGATAAAGGGTTTATAAGTGCGGGAATGGAAATGGTAATAGAAAAACCAGTATACCTAAAGAATTTAAATGAATATCTCAATCTTTCTATTAACCAAAATAATACTGACAATATGATAAGGGAAAATTCTATTCAAATCTTCAAACTGGGATTTGACAAAAAGTATTTTTGAGGTCATAGCATGTAAGATCCAGTCTTATATAGCATAAAATAGATTAAAAATGATATGCATTATCTGTATTTGAGGCGGTAAATCACATTTTTGGCACAAATATTACATAATTTGGATAGTACTGATTTTGAGGTAATTGACTTGTTGATTCAAGGCAAATCCAATCACGAAATCTCAAAACAATGGATATCCCTTTATCAATAATCCAAAAGAGCAAGAAAAACCCAACAAAACCACCAAAATATTCGAAGTAGCCCGGCCCAGATTCGAACTGGGGTCAAAGGCTCCAAAGGTGGAGCCTTTGACGAAATGAGTAAAGATTCCAACAATACGAATGATTCAGACAGAGCAAACCCCGAATTATGGTTGGGGTTTAAGTCCTATCTAGAGGAATTAAATCAGAGCGTATCCAGTATTAGGAGTAAGATTAACTACGGTAAGAAATATCACCACATTCTTAAATCAAAGGATGCTCATGAATTACTTTCTTGTTCTTTTAAAACTAGAGTACATACGATGAAAGCGTTAGCATCATTATCAAAATTCATGGGAATGTATGATGTATGGAAAGACATAGTACAAAGATATCAGCTCAAATGGTCAGACAGTAACAAGAGTATCAAAGTCTTTAATTCAATATTTCAAAATGAAGGTAATACATACTCTTCAATGTTAGAATGGATAAAAGATACTGCCTCAGTCTTACCTAAAGATTACCAAAATATCATATTATTTACTACTCTTACCGGCCTTCGGCCGGATGAAGCACAAAAAGCAATATGGTTAATTAAAACTAAAGAAAGTGAATATGTCGACAAGGATAGAGGATTTCTAAAACATTATCAATTCCCTTCTATATTTCTCAGACAAACTAAGAATGCTTATGTTAGTATTATCAATGACCGGATAATAGAAATTGCAAAAGCGACTCCAAATAAAGAACGCTATATGGTTGGACTAAGGAAAAGAGTTCTCAAGAAAGGCTACAAAATGAATATGTATTATTGTCGAAAGGTCTTTGCAACTTATTTACGGAATAAAGGAATCGAACCCGAAATAATCGACCTACTTCAAGGTAGAATTTCGAGTTCTGTTTTTGTAAATCACTATTACAGACCTGATATAAACGAAATAATAACAAAGAGGATAAGGCCGGTGTTGGAGGAGCTGAGGAAGGAATTGCTTTGTTGATTTCAAAGTTTCGTTTATCTGGACTAATTCTTTATTAGCATGCTTGCATGGTAATTGTTATGAAAAGCAATAACTATGTTATTTCTTTATTAGGAATGGGTATCTTACTCATGTTAATTACAATAGTAAACACACCATTTCAACTATTCCTGCAAAACACAGTCAATGCCAGCACGC
>Ga0181467_100416_pt1 | contig 21833 bp, 21 predicted proteins | sample InSIn5gowninarea_2_FD_119079 | JGI IMG/M metagenome (GOLD analysis project Ga0181467, IMG submission 119079) | Clean room microbial communities from NASA Spacecraft Assembly Facility at Jet Propulsion Laboratory, Pasadena, California, USA -... ... | reverse complement strand
GATGAGGATGACCAGTGTCTTACCGTGTGAAATTCATCGCACGAGTCGGTGTCCATCACACGTGGCTTCCTGATCGCTGGGCTAGTCTTGGCCACGTGACGTACTTGTGGATGTCATATATTTCGTCTTTTAGGTCTTTAACTATGTTGACGTTTACTTCGCACGGCTGCTGTTCGCAATCTGGCGTATGAAACGAAAACACGATTGCAGTGCTTGCGGTGACGGATGTGCACATGACATACCGCTGGAAGAAGTGGCCGAGCAGGTAAAGAGCAAGAGCAAGAGGACTTGTCCCTCGAGTTCTTCCAGCGGTATGTCATGTGCACAGTCGTGGTCGTCGAGTTCGAGCAAGCAGAAAGGTACACATACGGTCAGTGATGACCTATTCTATGTGGTGGTGTTTCTGACACAAGCAGCTGTCTACGTCACCAGGCGATGACGAGGAAGCAGCCACAACCCTGAGCACTAGGGCCTTGCTGCACTCTGTACCCACAGACAAGACAGAATTGGGCGAGGACGAGACGCACCTGCCAATGACCTGGCAACAGTTGAAGCAGAAGATCAAGGACACAGAAAGACGCAGGGAAGAGAAGCTTGTCGAGTCGGAGCGGCTCCAGCAACGAGTGGACGCGGGGTGCATAGCGCTGGCCACGCTCACGAAGGAGCACGCGAAACTTCAGCTTGCACTAACCAATCGAAAACAGACTCTCCAGCGTGACAAGCAGGATCTACAAAAAGCGAAGGATGATCGAAAAATGCTACAGGGGGATTTCGAGGAGCTCATGAATGAGATGGACAAGTTTGGGGATGGCCTGGTGTGAACGAAAAATGAGCATACACGTGTAAGCCAAAGTTGTGGATGAGGGGGCGAGACGCGCTATACCTAGTCGAGAACAGTGTTGTGACATCACAGAACTTATTTTGCTGAGACACCATCCAATCGTCCTATTCGCCCATCGGCGGAAGGTTTGCACTCATCTGGCTCATATAGGGATTTTTGTTTCTGTATTCTGATGTGGCAAACAGAGTCGAGGGATTCCGTCTGCCTGCCAGCAGTGGTAAGGTAATCACTGCCACTTGTCGTGCACCACTGGATGCCCATGCACTCAATGCTCGGCCTCGGGAGATGTGCAGCTAGACGCCTGAGGTTGATGCATGAAAACGACTCCAAGTTCTGATTGCTGGCGACTAGTGTACAGTACGAAACTGATCTACAAAGACAATGTTTGATGTCTAGTCCATTGAGTCATCCTCCCATGTACTCGATGTTCAGCAGAGGCTCATCTGCCGGCATCTGACTTGCGCTATGGCTGCACGTGGAGCATCGTGAAAATTGATTGCACTCGAGAGTGCTCAGGTCTGGTACAAAACATCTTTGGCGTGCTCCAGCTACATCGATATCCACTAAACCGGTAAGGAGTAGAGATACAGTACACCCAATGCGAACACTCGTTCATCCTCCCGCTTGGATAGAGGACATGTGATAGCTTTAGTGTCGTTGAAGGGGGAAAGTGAATTTTGGCAAGTCGCGCATCGTCTCAAAGCTGAAGTCGACCATCTCGAATCAGCATAGTGAGTACCAACTGTTGCCTTTAGCTGAATACTCGGTCATCTTCGGACTCGGAGACGGCGAAATATGGGACGGCATGCTGACCGAAATGACGCTGAAGCAATCTCGGGAAGTAGTAACATGATAGCAAGCAAAAGAAAGATCGCTAGGGTCAGGAATATATCCTGTGATGCGTACTGAAGCACGGAAATGATTGAGAGGTCTATGACACCCGGTATTTTTATAGAGTGAGTGGACACTGCTGACTGTCAGCAGATTGGACGGATGAGAGGAAGCACTTCAGGCTGATCGGGACAAGCGGTACGCAGCTGAAAGCTTGCTCTTTCTTTCCGACACTATATTCGCGGAAATCAAACTTGAGTTTCTCTGTAGGAGCGGGTGGTTTATCAGCGTGTTTCAAATCATCCGGGCTCGACTATATTTGAGATAATGAACATGACTCCACTCATTTTTCATAAGGCCCGCTGTGCTATGGGTATGCCTTCGATCTCGCACATGGCTGTACTAAAGTTTGTCTTTGGAAGCTTATCTATTTAGCTGGTTCGAATCTTGGTAAATCAACGGTTCATATCGTCGACCTCGTAAAGACACGAGAATCTTCACGCAATATCGTCGACTCGGTATCAATTTGGTAGCAACAACGTTGATGTCTGTCAGCTTGTAACACTGTCAGTACAGTCAAATTGACGATTCAAGTATCAGGACGTATCGTAACATTGAGCGGACAGAGTCATGCGAGAGTAATCTGGTATCCGATTCCTTCTATGTTGACGGGAGGAGATGAAAAGAGACTTCTTTTCCACCCTTGATGCTGACACTAGTACTAGCGGCCGCGAACATCGACCGGCATGCGACCGGACGATCAACACGACTGACAACCGACGACTGACGACTGACGACTGACGACTGACAACGGACGACTGACAACGGACGACTGACAACGGACGACTGACAACGGACGCCTGACGACACTAAAAGGCTGACAGTCTAACCTTCACATGAAAATTGACAAGATAAGTCGAATCACGTGAACTTGGTGTGTTAGTATGAGGCTTCAGACACTTTAGAGATTCCAACTTTGGTCTTCAATGTCGATTCAAAGATTTGCTGCTCGAGCAGCACTTCGGCGACGTTGCGCACGTTCTCGATGGTGGGTGCTACCATGAAGTATTGCACGTAAGTGATGTTTTGACATTTCGCAATCAGCTCACAGGTCTTCTTTAGCCTTTGTATGTGGTTGTGCATGGGTGCCGCGAAAGATATTGTTTAGCGCCAGGTATACCGATCTCTGGTCGGGTGGGTTCCTCGTTCTCGAGATGTGAGCGCATGGTGTGCAATCCGGTATGTCAGACAATTGTTTGGGTAGTGGTGGCTATAGTTCACGTCGAACACTTTTGGTGCGCTGGAACCATTCGAACCAGAATGATCAACTCGCACAAAATGACATTGTCACGATTGGGGGTGTAAGAACTGCGGGATCTCTCTTGCTTTAGAGGATCCACAGCTTCTGTACGCTCTTTCGCAGCGGAGCAACGCTATAGACCTTCAAGAGACTTTGAGGCTCAAGATATGTACACCGGGGATGGAGCCGTTGGAAAACACGAGCGGCCAACACGAAGCGGTGTGGTGAGATGCACTCAGGCACGCACATCACCCACTGGGGACCAATCATCCTACAATTTCTCGAACCATGAATCTGTTGACCCTCTGGTGCAGCTGCAGCTGTACTCCTGCGTGCCATACTCGAAATCACCATAATACTTGTTATCTCCTTTCTCTGCCTATTTATGCCGTAGCAAACAACACCGCAGATACTCTCAACGACTTCGGCGCACTTTTGATCGGCTAAGGTTGTGAGTGAAGGATCGATAGACTACTATTGCTAGCATGCTGAAGGCAGTCTAGAGTCCAGGAATATTGGTTCACAAGAGCAACATTAGCGGCGTGACAAGGAAGGATATTGCGGAAGCCTGTTACGGAGTGATTAAACGGGCGGCTGGCCAACCCGATTAGAGTCTACACGGAAACGCAATATTGGTCTTTACTTATGCGAGGCCCGATTTTTGGTCCTTGATCCTCCATCAGACCTTCGGGCAGCCTTGTCCCACATTTCTAACGAGTTTTTTGCCCTGGTCATGTACATTACAGGATTCAATACTCCCGTACCATTGGCAACGAATATCGATCGCAATCTCGCAACACCTGACCAATCAGTAGCATACGTTGGTGCTCCCGCAATACTTTCATTCATTGGTCAAAACGACGAGAGGAGTGTAGGAGCAGGAGAAGAAGAGATGACACAATATGAGCTGAAACGTACTGAAAGCTGGGAAGATACGTCTACAAATACTGACAGAGAAACCCAATCTGCCAGACACCCCTGGAAGCACAGATTCTGGATCGGAGTCATGAGCCGCAGCTTGACCAAATGCGTCGGAGTGAAGAGCTAGCATTTCGTAAGCCCACGAAAGAACCGAATGCCCTGAAAGTCCATTGGATTGCTGTAGCACGAGTATAATTGCTAGAGTCACCGTAGCTTGTATATATCTAGAAGCAACACTACACATCATCTTCTGTTACAATGCTGATTCGTCGGTGGACGTATCGGAGTCGTCGTCTAGTACTACAGTCGCCAAGAAAACCACACACTTTCTTCTAGGCACTGTGAATGATGAATGACCTGCGGTGATCATCCGCGGGGCGTATGACAGGCTCAATGAGCGATGCTAGTCATACCTGCAGCTGGCAACATCTTTGAGGTCTCTCGTTTCTTGGCCAGTCCGATGGTGTAGAATTCCGACACTGCGTCCACAACTGGTGACAGGCATCTCTTCTTGCTTGAGCTTCTGCAAGATAATCATACGTCCAGGTGAGATTGGGAAGATGGTCTGCGACGAGAATGTTGTGACTATTACGCTAAATGACTCATAGTACCAAGTATGTGACTACCTAAAGAACACCGTCTGTCCACTCCAAGACGGTTGAACCTATCTCATTACACAGCACGTATTGAACCACTTCCCTGGGTAGTGGAATACCCTGCGTCGTGCAAACTCGCCCGAGTAGTCGTGCTTAAAAGCTTTATTCCCTAACTAAAATCCAGGTAGAAATGAGACAAAAGTTTTGTTGTTATCGTTATCAATCGACAAAGCAACCTTTCCCATCTTAGTAAGGGTATTCATTCGACTATAGCTCTCTCCGTTGCTGAAAAATTCGACCCTTGGAATCGTAACACTAAAAGTGTAGAGCATTGTGAGTGATATGAGATACTCTTGATGTGGGCATGGGAGAACAGTCTGAAGGCAGGCTAAGAGCGTAGCCTGATGAAAATCTTGCCGTCTTTCTGAGCTGAGATTAGCTGTACAGGATCTTTTGAATCCTCATCGGGGTCGGTGGATGCAAGGCGTTTACAGTACAGTACGCACAGCAATTCGGTCGGATGCTCCGCCTCTTGCACGCGCGGATGTCGTAGACAACCATCATCGTTGATGATGATGGTTTCAGAACGCTACTCGTGATTACTACGACCATGAGAATCAGCAAAGAGTATCGTAAAGGTCGAGATGATTTATTCAGATTTGGGCACTGTCATTCTGTGGAAAGCTAGCATTGACGATATTCCGTTGTTTATTCGATTTCGCAACCTACTTCTGACTTGACATCTACCTAACAACGTTGGTGCCACTACGATGACGTTGATTGTTCATCTTGTGCTCTCTGCTGCAGTCGCTTGGTGGGGTTGCTTCACTCGCGCTGAAGAACCGACAGGTACTCCAACCACTCGTCAGAGTAAATTGGAAACATTAGAGGCTATGAGGGCAGACGTCTTCTTGTTGGACTTCCGATCATTCCTCTAACATTAGCACGAACGCTATTTTATGTTTGTGCAGTTGGCGTAAGTTAATCCTTTTTCAATGAAACCTAAACAAAGCTTTACACAACACAGTGTTCCCACGATACGTGATTCGCAGACAACCCTTCATTCATAGTAAGTGATCCGGCGTCAGTATCTATCGAAGCCATGTCTTCCTTAGTAACTTGATACTCATTTACCGCGAACAGACAGGTAGGTCATGAGACACATTCGACCAGAATGCGGTCCTTATCACAGTTGTCGCAAAGCAGACCGAACTCGTAGCTCACTAGCAGCTGTCCGTACGCCATTCGTTAGTATCATGTCAGGCCCGCTATCACCCCTTGACATCCTCTGGGGAGGGTTGACCACTTGACACTGTCCTTTGCTTTTTCTTAGATTTCTTTGTCAGGTTTCCCAGTGTCGAAGCTGACACTGGCCCTGGCGATCTGATTGGCACAATCCAGTAGTCATTGACCAACGCTCGGTCACTCGGTACTGTTTGGACCATTGAGTTTGGCTCAAGCTCGGGATCGGATGCAAATTCCGGCACAGGGTCCGATAGAAGTCTCGGTGTGTGTTGTAAGCCCTTCCTGCCAGGGGTAGCGTTTTCGAATTCCTGAGCTTCTTCGTCGACGCAAATGTCGGAACCCTCTGACGGCGACTTATCGTCCTCAGAAGCCGTAAGCGATTGTGTTTCGTGCCCTTTAGCCTCTGTTTCGTCAGTGTACTCTCACGTTGAGCAAGGTTTCCAATCACCACTCACCAGATGTCAGTGACAGTGCGCGCAGGATGGCATGAGCTATCTTCAACGAGTCTTGTTTGCGAACAATCCTTGCCCGTTCTTGCTGTACACCTGCAGGCTCTGCGGCAATACTGTTCACGATCGCATCGTTGAGCGTCATGGTTGTTTGGGGGGGCAGTAGAAGTGAGAGTCGAGCCAGAAGGGTGCGCTCAACCACGTGAGCAATGTCATCAATGCACTGCTTCAGAGCGACCTGGTGACGTCAGTGCCATTAGTCCTTTTCACAACGTTTGTGTTGGCATACTTGCCTTGTAATATGCTCTCATCACGTCAGTGGCCTCCGAGCATGCATATCGGTCCATGTCGGCGATAGAACTCTGCGTCAGTGTCTGTAGCAAGCTCTTCACATCGAAACTTCTGTTTTCGCACCACGTACGACCTAAAGTGGAGTCGGTGTCAAAGAAATGGTCTAGTTTGCGAGACATCAGGGCAGTTTGTCGCTCAGCGCGAAGCCTTTGAATGTTTTCGGTCAGGTAGTGGTTGTAGGTGATTGGGTGTCCTTTGACAGTTTGTTCCAGTACCACCGCCACGGCCTCATCGAGACCTTGTTTGAGATTGTCTAGAGCAGGTTGTAGGAGCTGTTGCTGGAGACTCACAGCGGTGTTGGTGTCCGCAACGTGGTCGAGTATCAAGCTCAACGTCTTTTGGGTTGCGTCCCAGACATCGATGACAAAGGTGTGGACGAGTGCCTGCCATGGCGCGGACTGTTCGCTGAAGAGGTCACTCACGATGTGAGGACTGTACGTCCCTGGGAGTTCTGTGCCACGACTCCTGGTCATGAGTGACAGGACTTTGTCGATGTAGTCATCTTTGCTAATCAGACGTGGGTCTGCCCGGGATTGTTTTCTGGTCACCGTGTCCACGATATGCTTCGCATGTCCCTGCTCCCTCATTAGCTTGGCAAATGCTATAGATTCATTCTGAATGACAGCCCTTAGCCTTTTCCTGTAGCCCCCAACCGAAGCTGCACTGCCGAAAAAACTGTTGCTATATGACCCATCCACTGCAGAACTAATCAAAAACGTGAAGTCCTGACTGATCTGGAGGAGATAGAGCCGTTGTTCTCCGGTGGTAGCTCGTGCGGTACCCATATGAGACAAAATGCCATCACATTCGTCCAGCCCATCCTGAACATCCGCAATGAGGTTAGGTAGTTCGACGAGGATTTGCTGGCGTAACAAACGACTGAGACGCGGTCGAAGGGCGTCAATACCGACCTGGCTCCTGGCTAGGTTCTTCCACACCCCTTGTGTGAAGAAGTCACGCTCTACTTCATCACGTTGACCCGCCGACATCATGCGCGTGTCAAAATCCCGATTGCGCAGGACGTGCCAGCCGAGACGGAAGTGGACATCCTCGTTCCTCGCCAACACCAGGTAAGACCTCTCGCTATCTGACCCAGCATGCAAAGTATCAGGCTTGGTGATGACGCCAAGCGTTCGGGTTCCTTCTTCATCCACGTTTCTTGTGTACTTGGTGACAATTTGGTTCGCGAAGTCGTTCTTGGCGGACACGACGGCAAGTATGATGCTGCGCGGATTTCGCATGTAGGACAAGACAAGTGACCTCACCGCCTCGGCGTCACTGTCTGACTGCGCCTTATTGCCGGCACTGAAGAGTCCTGGAAGATCGGCGAGCGTGAGATGTGGCTGATGTGGTCCCGACAGCTCGATCCTGAGAACATCGTTACTGAAGGCTTTCGTATCACCGTCTATACCCATGACACTTCGTGCTTCCTCCACGAGCGACTCCAGATCTTCCGCTCGAACGTCGCATTTGTGGAAGTCCAGAAGCTGCTTCCTATCATCTTCTGACCTGTCGTTTGCGGGAACGATTGACGCGTTCGTGCTCTCAGTTTCGTTGCGCCGCAAGATGACCTCCGTCGCGAATCTGGTACATAGGTTATCTTTGCGGGGAAATTGCAGACCTGAGATCGCCTCAAGGACAGAACTCTTGCCCGAAGACTGGTCACCACAGACGATGATCTGCGGTAGGTCGATATAGTGGCTAACGCCTTGCGATCGTAGCTGGTCGACAATGTCTAGGACATCGTCGTTGCCATTAAAATCCATGTTCTCTATGAATTACCACGAAAGGGTGTTTTGTCACGTGTCGTGATAGATTTTTTGAGCTTAGACGCGTGCCAAATATATCTGAACTGCTTCTTGTTGTAGAAAGAGGTTGATAACCTGCCACATCAATCACGAAATACAATCTGTGTTTTCAGAAGTATAACACTAACAAGACTGAAATCTGCAAGAGCAATCCAAAGATGGCGGCAATTGTCGAGAGATAATGGTTCAGCTTCGCACTTGTGTGAGAAGCAGTTAAAGTCGTCTCCAAACGGCGCGCGCGCCCCCAATTTCAACGGCATGTATCGTCCACCATAACGTGTCCAAACAGTGATGGCTGTTTTCGTCGGTGTAAGCAAAGGTGTAAGCAAAGGTCAAGCTACGGTTTCATACCAAACTCATCATCATCTACTCAGAATGAAGGTCTAACCATAAGTGGTTTTCGCCTGCTAGAATAGAGCCGAGTTACTTCACAACCAAAGTGTGGACATATTGTGTCGTGAACTTACGTATTGTATTTGGAAAACCCCCTTGCGTCATCGAACGGGATCACCTTCTGTCCACGAGGGGACAAAACTCCGTACATTAGTCGGCAACCTGCTCTACCGTGCTCATGTCGATTTTCCAGAAGACGAGTCTCTCGAGTTCACGGAGGCATAATGCAAGGCCTTCCCAACGAACTCCGACACTAGCAGAGACTATTTTCGGTCAACTTGTGGAAATCAGACTGTCAAGCAATCCAATTAAGGAACGATGCGGATCTGGCTGGTACAAAGCCGTCATGGAGAAGAAAAAGGCTTCCATTAACATGATTGTCTCCTCGTTGATGCCGGTGACTTCACTCATAGGGGTGATCGACGAAAGCCTTGATGGTGTAGGAGACAGACAATTTAGATATTGAGGTGACGCTTCAACAACGCAGCAACTAATCCTCACTCAGCGTCCATCCAGTTACATTCTGTGGTATTTCTGGCTTTAGGATTTCGAAAGATATCGTGGAAATTCGTTAATTGACCGTCGACGCTTGACAATTATTGAAGTCGCTTCGATCAGACAGTAGTACCAAGAAATCGGTAATGGACTTTCCTATGGATGGGGTCTGGAAGATGGCCTCGTTGGGCATGAAAGTAATTACTCTAGAACCCTATGCAGTAAGGTGATACTAATTAGGTTAAGTCCTCGTCAGGTGGTATTGCTGTGTGTTCCCCGTAGTCCTGCTGTTGCAGAGCGATAAAGTGATAACAAAGATATTTCCTGATTGCACTATTCAAACCTCATACTATGACCAGCATGAAAGCGATAGCCGCTTGCCGTTCTTGCTACGCCCCCGCTTGATTTTTTCTGATGTTATCATCATCTGGCCTCCTCGTCCTTCGTCTTCGCCAATCAATTGTATGTTCGGCTGTTCATCTGTCCACAGACACCTCTCCTACAACCTTCACAGAGCTCGCTTCTATGTGGCGGGCTCGCCGTCTGAGTGTACGTCGGCCGGTCTGTCGCAACACCTGCCCACTTCTTCAGACGGTAAACAATGCGGTCGACGTACGACTGTTCGTCCAGGGTCAAAATCCCCAGACAGTTGCAGGTTCGACAGCGTTGATTGAACACTTCCGCATCGTAGCCGTTCCCGCCGAATCTTCTGATCAGGATGGTGACTTTGCCACTACTCCACCCAGGCGTGCGGCAAGTCTGGCTGGAACAGCTAAACATACCGTTCACATAGGTTGAGTATCGTCGGTTCGAGTCGTGGTCATTACCGTTCTGGTTAAACCACAAATTGGGGAGGCTGTCCGAGGCTGCTTGGACTATGTTCTCATGGAGTGAGGGAAACATGAAAGACCGTCTTGTCTCCCATGTGGATCCGCGAGTGGTCCGTTTCTTTTTCGCCATTCATAAGACTGCTCGTGGTGGTGCTCGTACTGTTGCTGGTGTCTGCGATAGTTACCAAGAGGTCGTCAGTCCGAAGCGACTGGGAATTCAGATATTTATGTACGTTCAAAGGCGACATCGCTACATCCATGGATCTGGTTGCAGATACTTCTCTAGGCCCCGGAGCTCATTGGTCATCAGATGCCGTGCTCGACCTATCCCCACGGGTGGACTGATGAAGCGCGAAAGTAAAGCAAAACGTGGTTAGCTGCTTCGTGGATGCCAAAAGTAGCTCTTGACCCAACAGTCGGCCAATCTCATGACCGTTGTGCCCTGGAGCTTGCATAGAACTAATGTGATCGATCGGCTATCGAGTTGTATAGGAGACATGAGGTGACTTTTTGACCAGAATTACATGACCCTTTCGCTTTACCGTCTCTGAAGTTCCAAAACTATTGCAGTGGCAATTCCAAGATGACCCGTGCCGTTGGCTTTGGAAGGGTAGGGTTTACCGTTTAGGGCTGTGCACATAATGCAGTGTCCGAGCAGACCCTCTCGTGGATCAGTGGCAAGGGATCTGTTCGGACAACGTGTCATTTGTACAACCATCATCGTGAAATTGTGACAAGCAAATGGCACTCGATGCAGTAAGTCGTCATTGCACTGCATCAGTTCACTCACGGTACATGCTGAGTGCTTACAGCGAAAGACGTCGAACATGTGCGGAACGGGTTTCTCAAGCTGGACAGGCATTAGAGATGTACCCCGCAAGGCAAGACAAGCAGGCTTCAGCAGTGAACAGAATAAGCGCTAGAGCTACACGATGGCAGTGAAGGAGTCGCTCTTGACGTGCAACGACTGGAGAAAAGATTGATCGAAGGACAAGCAGCATTCGGCAGCTTGATAACAGAGTCTATGAAAATGCAGAACGCGATCAAAAATTGTTGGGAGCACAACAAGCGTAACCAGCAGGAACTCGAACGAGCAAGAGCTTCGGCGGTTCAACAGCGTGCACATCTCGGAGAGGTTTGGAGAACAGACGAGACATGTCCCGGAAGTAGAAGCAAGATGCACTTACACATACAAGCTCAAGTTGCAAAACGAATCGTTGATCCCCCAAAGAAGCCAACACGTTCCCTGGTGTATAATCTTGATAACGTCACGACGTAGCGATGCTTAGCACGAATCAGCATTGACTACTGCGACACGCTAGCTGCTGATCGACTGTGAAACTCGAACACAGTCCTCCATGAATTCCATAGTCAAGTTATGTTGGAGACAGCATTGAATGTGACAAGAATATCTTTCGTAGATTACACAGCGCTCCGAAATCCACGATGAATCACTTAAGAAGATCAATTCAGGGTAGGCGCGACTGTTTTACTGTTGCTGATCCGTTGTTGACAGGTTGAGCGGTCTCATGAGTTGGAAACAGAGCTGCGTGGTCGCTAGCTGGTGAACGAAACAGACGAGGCCTTCGCCAGCGATCGAGCTCACATCGCGACTGGATTCAGTGGCCCCAAAAAACACAAGCTCTCTGCCAGTAATTTTGTCTGAAAGCTTTGACGTGTACAGATAGACTGATGGGCAGCTTTCACTAGACGTTGCAGACTTTAGAAGATGTCGTGCAATTCAGGCTCCATTGCCGGTTCAAGATAGTCTGCGAAAGCCACGAGACTTGTGTACGGATGATCTTTGAGATATTGGTGCCAACGAGTAAACTCCAGCCAGGGTGATACTTCTGTCAATCTGCTTGGCAACAAGCACATATCAATTGCTTTTGGGCGATCCTACCCTCGTGCTCGTCAAGCTGCTGCAGCACTTCCAGCAGCCACGAACGATGGGCGTGTGCCTTACACCAGTCGGACTCTCGCTTCCGTAGTTCCGTCTCCTCGTTGCCGGGTGTCTCAACGCGGAACATCGTCTTGTTGGCCTCACAGCGGGTAAACTGTTGGAAAGTGACCTGAACACAAGACACACCGCTTCCACGTTTTTCGACTATAGGGATGCTTCTCGGTGTAATAGCTGACTATGGCAGACTTCTCACGCCTGACAGCGGAGCATAAGCGATAGCCGTACCCATCTTGTAAGGCAAGACCAGGAATTGGCGGATATGGAGTTGAAGGGACTCTGATTGGTGTTCCGTAGGGTGCTGTTGCTTATAGATTTAGACCGGCGATCCACTGTTGAGTTGACTCGGTCGCAGTTTGTCGCGCGCGCTTGAGGTCTTGATTGTGTTGCGTGCGGAGATAGGCAGCGAGTTGATCGTGGTTCACAACGTATTGGCACTTTGTGCAGATCAACACCCGAAACTCCTGATACGACGTACAAAAAATCCATGAACATGACAATAAAGTGGTAGATCGATTGATCGTAGTAGTTTCTTTGCACCCGTTCTTAGACCACGTCAGGTAGGCAAGGCGTGATATACCGCATCAGTTACGCGCTTTTGTTCGGCACAATTGGGGTTTGTACGTGGGCCTAGCAAAAGCCTCGTTATTGGTCAATGTTCATTTTATGCCAGAAACGGATGCGAAATAGGTATGTCGGGTTGTAGAACCGGCGAAGAACGAACAAAGCTCGTGGATTGGCTTGATCCTCCCTCCTGCGCTGCCCAACAGGTCGAGCGACAGAGCAACGCTCGGGCAACCCTTCCATAATTGAGGGCGGACATCCATGTCAAACCACGAACCGATGATGCAGCTTACCATAGAGACGACAGTGTCACGTATATATGTGATTACTTTCCCTGTTGCAATATGCGGCGAGTATGAACCTTTGTGACACGATGAAATTGTACAAAATGGCAGTATTCGTTCGAAGTAACCTTACATTGCTGGCGAGTTCTCTTCGCTTCCTTGTGCTCAGGCCTGACATGATATAGCTGCTTCTTATTGCTCTAAGTTTGTCAATGTTAGTTGCTGTTGTTTTTCTACCTTCGATAGCTCACTTCTGCCAGATCTTCACTCGCCATAAGGAGCGCATATTCTCTCCCATTTCCATCTAGCTTTGCTGCAACAACGATCGTTTTCTCCACGGCAGCTGCTGGCCTCGACGCTCTTGCGAGAAAAGCAAAATCACTGACCACGAGAACTTCCAGCATCATATCGTTCCTAACCCACATAAGCAATATCATCTTCATCGTTTCAGCAAGCTTGTCAGGACACTATATCTTCTCTTCCGATCTGCGCCATTGTGCTGCAGAACTTCAATGGAAAAATTGGTTTCAAAACAAGAACGACGCAATCAGGTCGATTCAAAATCTGCTCCGGTGTTGTGGATTCAATTCTCCAAGAGATCGAGCCTATCCGTTTCCTTCGAAACAATACGATGCTTTGACGTGTCAGAGAAACTCAAATGTCAATAGTAGTTGTGGGATCCTTTGGGAGAAACGGCTGCAGGTGGTTGCACTGCTGTGTATGATTGGAGGTATTGTCGCACTCGTCGCATCAGTAAGTGAACCGACTCGGTTATTTGCATGCTGACGATCCGGGTAGAATCTGCAGGATGTCAACTTTCCAGCCCTTGCAGACGCTTTGACACGAAGTCCTCCACGTATTTCGGCTGCGGAACGTAACAGATTGTTGCAGGACGCAGTCACGTCGACTCAAGCCCACGGAGAAGATGGTGTGCACAACGGACCGCAGTCAAGTGAAGGTGTGAGTTGAAGAATACTTCTGATGTCACCATGCATCTCTACCAGGATGCAAGCATCAATTCTTGCCACCGGAACGAAGAACTCGACCAATAAGACGGCAGATATAGCGACTTGGTGCAGAGTCGCAAAGAGCCCTAATCAGAGTTCTGGAGTATCGAACATTTTTCAACCTTTTGCTGCCCGGAGATTGGGACAATGAAATACGGTAAATCTCGTTGCCATTGTGCCTGTCAAGTAGCCTTGATTTGGGGCATACAACGGCTGCGAGGTGTCCTGCTGGGGCGCAGCTGATCCGGCTTTACTTTCTAGAACTTCAGTTGCTACCTAATAGAGCTGCTTGCGAGTGTGGCGATTTTTGTCACAACCGCGTCCTTGTGCATTGACGTTTTCCCTCGCTGAGTGTGAATACGTTTGAGTTCCTCCTTTTGGGCTGAGATGACCTCCTTCTGCAAGCGGATCTTCTCGCCTATCTCAAGATGCTGCCGCATTAGTCGCCCACAGGCAATTTCGCGATTCATGATGTCGGTCTCAAGATTTGTGTATGCTTGCGTCATTTCCGCGTGTTCGACATTCAACTCATCAAGAAGCTGGGCATATCTGTCGAGACGTTCCATTTTACTCTGAGCTGATAGTTCAGTATCCTCTTGAGACCTCTGTAGGTTGTTGAGACTTGAGTCATCCCGCTGCTGATTGGTGTCGACCTGCAATTCATGTTTCAGGTTTGGGACAATGTTTGCCGGTCGGCGCTGAGCTGAGCGATTCTGATGGCTCATGAGGGCTTGTGTGATTCGATGGTAGTTCACGTATTGCTACATACACTTGTGGTGCCTGTAGCAATATGTAAAGTAACAGTCGATCACGCAGATCCTTGATGAGTTAAACACCAGTCCCCTTCACCCTTTGTTAAACCTGCTAGACTAGGAGGATTTGCTGTCGAGATTTAAATCGTGAAGAATGCTTCGGCTGTGCGTTCGGTCTGAAATGCGAAAATACTTTTACCTTGCGATATAGTTACACACGGTGGTATGGGTAAGAAAGATCGTGCATACTCAATTACTATTGTGAGCAAGATGTTACATAGTTACCGTAGTGCTCTTTCTTGGCAGTGGACTTTCCCCGCTATCAGAAGGCTTCACAGTTCAGAAAATGAATCGTCCTTCACACATCATCCTCCCTCCACTGTCGTAACTTGCGTGAGTCTTGTACTCATAGTGCGATAATGCTGGGTTCTGAGGTCACTCAGCAAGATCTCCGGAAGACCATCGAGGACGTGAGTATCTGCTAAGGCCCATTATTGCCGTGTGGCTTGACAACGATAGATACTCGATCGTCTACTGTACACCCTCGAAAGCTTTTTGGACGATGTCCGTGATCAACATCCTATGGAGAATGGATTTGCAACTCAGCAGCTCAAGAAGTTTTGCAAGAGTGTCAATGCTTTGGCTTACAACACGGCCCGTCAATCACCGGACGCACTTGAGATGTCGACTGGTGGTCAACACACACATCGTACAACCTTGGAAAATGTCCAACTCCCACAACCCTGTACAGCTACCTCCCTCTCATATGCGCCTTACATACCAATGAATGTGTCATTGAGCGCATCGAACCCGTTCATCATCAATCAATTTGCAGAGGCAGAAGGACTAGGTTCAGAGTGGCAAGCTCCTGCCCAGCAACAAACACTACCACGGTTGGGCACGCAATCTCTGCCAACGCTGTTTTTCAGTGAATGGGTAAGGAATGGCGTTGATGGCGAGAATCGTGCGTCACCGTTAAGGATCATGAACGGAAACCTCGCGGGAGACCAAGATGTGACAAACTCGACTGCCAGTCGCATTTCGCAACAAGCATATACTTCATTGACTACGATTGCTCCGGCGAGACAAACTACACGTGCTTCTATGTTACCAAGATCTCCTCACATGAGTATTGCTCCAGTGCAGAACATGGAAGAAGGACAAGCGAAGCTCGCGAGCCTGACATTTTCTATCGTGAGCAGCGCCTACCTTACGCAATTAAGGACGAACATACTTGCTCTCAGAACTGGAACTAGCAGGAGTCTTCGACTCCCGCCTAAAACCGATGATGTTGCACAAATTTTCGAAGAGCTTGAAAAGGCGGAAGCTACACATTCTTTCAGAAGTCGATTGCTACTACTCCAACTTGTCTCCGTACGTGACAGGATCACACGAGAAGTCCAACTCAAGAAGACGTCAGGCGTTCTACTGGAACATGGTTCCCGAAAAGTAGAGGCCCAAGTTCTCGATATCTTGGTCGAGAGAATATACAACATCACCAAGCGTGATACGAGATCTGTTCAATTGCGAAACTGGCGCAAAGAGTTCAAAATTGAAAGAAAAAAGATCCAGAAGAAATTGTGGGCCGCTAGAATCTGGAAGGTATTGATCAAGGAATTTGGTCTAGGAATCTTGATCCTCGTGCCATGGTCAGGACAGAACGGTTCACTTAATGACAAGTATCAATCTACGAAAGATGCTGAACAGAGAGAATTGTGTTGCTTATTGCGGCAAGGTAATGGTGTAATACAAGAGGCTGCAGATCAACTCACACCATTCATTGAGTCTATCTTAGCAGGACATCAGCCGCCTCGATTGCTGATAGAATGTGAAGATACGGTTCCCACTAGCATTGACCGAAGCGTGGTAACTAGTCTACTGAAAGAATCCTGCACTGCATGACGTTTCAGCTCAGATAAGTTTGTTTTCTTCTACCAATTCAGGTCCTTGTTATCTGAGCACGAAGCTGATTCTTTTGCATCTCGAGTCCAACTGTACAACCCACCGCGCTTCACGAAGTTCTCGTCATCCCAAAAAACACAGCTTAATGCTTTCTCGACACCAACTTCCAATATTGACGGTGAAGGATCACGACCCTCACGATCTAAAAATCGCATGTACTCGTCGAGGATCAAATACGATTTCGCCATCATCAAATTAGATTCTGGTACCAAACATTTCTGCGTTCGGTGTCGTTGACAGAAGTCTTCAAATTCAGCGTCCGAGATCATGAACCTGCGAACGTCTCTCAACTTTTTCTCGGAATCGTTTTCACCCTGAACCATCAAGACTTGAAAGCATTTCCATCTGAATGGTTGTAGTTCTGCAACACGATCATTCATGTCCTCCGTGAAGTTGAGTCGACAGACCACAGTATTCAACTTGAATTTGATGCCAAACTCACGACACCATCCGGCAATCTTGTATAGTTGATCGAACGTGTTTCCATCACCCCTTCCAATTTCAACATTGGTTCGTTCGTCGAACGAATCACACGAGACTGCAATGATGTCGATGTTGTGCCCGTGCTTCTCCAGAAATTGTCGAGTAACTTTACTGCCGTTTGTCACAATAGAGACAGATTCCAGTTGCAGGTCTTCCTTGCAGTAATCAATCATACTACCGAGATGGTTGGCGTACAGAAATGGTTCACCGCCAGCAAAATTTAGTTTTCTCAGACCAGCTTCTTTGAGTAATTTGAGACCTTTCTTTGCCCGATCAAGATTTTCTTTGTGTGATGTCGTAGCGGTGTGAAAGCAAAACCCACAAGCTTTGTTACATTGACGGGTGAAGTGGTAGTTGACAGAAATTGGACATTTTGCAGGACCAGTCTGTGCCGATCTAATCAACCTGGTGGCCAGCACGAGAACAACGATGAACAAACAAAACGAGAAGATCATTTTGTATAGCTAGAGACAACGTTTCAGGAAGAAGAACCACTGTTAAATAGCTAACAGCCTCCTCTTGCTTGCCTCTAGATCACCTTCATCATAAAATGTTTTCCAAACACGAATACAAACTGGTTTTGGCGATTGGTAAAACTTTCTCAGATATTTTTGGTTGGAGCTAACAATGCTAGGATGCCCCGGAGCAGGGAAAGGCACACTCTGTAAGATGCTGGCAAACGAGTGGATCTCAGCACATGTTTCTGTAGGCGATGAGTTAAGAAGATATGTTCAGATTCATCCGGAAGACAACGTTGTGGTGGAATGTATTCGGTCATCTACTTTGATCCCGACGCCACGACTTGCAGAGATCCTAGCTGAATGTATGCAGCAGTTGCATGATCAAGGTTTCACCTCAATCATCGTCGACGGCTTTCCAAGAGATGTCAATCAGATTGTCGAGGTGGAGAAAATGGTAAGTTGCATACCTGTCCATTAGATTGTCTCACAGCATGCAGATTGGTGTACCAGATCAGGTCTTGTTCTTCGATTGTCCTGAAGAGGTTGCTAGAGACCGAGTTTTGACACGTCGACATGGTGGAAGAATGGATACTGCAGAGGTGTTTGACAAACGTTACAAAGAGTTTGTCACAAATAATCCAATGATTCTGAGGCACTTTGAGAAGCAAGGAAAGATGACGACAGTGTGTCTAGCCCAATTCCTGCCGTAAGAGCTAACAGTCTTTACGCAGCTTGACAGTAGCGGGCACACGGATGAATCGTGGAACAATCTGCTGGCAGTGTTGAAGATCAAGGATGGCAATGAGGTCCGCAAACCGCGAGAGATGCCGTGAAGACTTGATTTAGCAATGGTGCAGTGCACTTCATATGGTAGTGTCCGCTCTGATTGCTGATTAGTTGTGGTGACGAGATCCATGTGCTGCAAGAGGTGCACACTGATATGCAGTCTAAACACATGCCTGTCGTAAAGCGAAGACTTCAGAGAGGATTTGTTGCATGAAGTAAGCAGTAATGAGACCTCCACGGTTAAGCAATTGATCATATAACCTTGGAAAACTACAGAAGCATCAAGAAGACTGTGTGTGGTAACCAAGAGACAAGCAAATTTCCGAACGAGTATTTATAGGGGGTGACTTTCGGTGTTCTCGTATCTCTTCGAAACCATCTTCGCCTACAAACATTTTTCTAAGATAACAAATTTCACATTAGACCAGTGAACATGCCTACGACATCCGGTCAAATGACACAGGCCGATGCGGCCCACATCCAGGCCAGCCAAGTAAGTTATCCTACTGACATTTCAATGACTGTGCTGATTTGTGTCAAGGCCAAAACAGGAAATGATATGTCCAGCAGTGGGTTTGCAGCTCGTGCTCAATCGGCTGGCGATCGAAATGTCAATAGCAATGCGAGCAACAACACTCGCCCTGCTCAAAGTTCTAGTGATTCCAGCAATAGCAGTAAGAAGTGATGGAATGGTGATACTCGGCGAGAAGTGCGACCAATTAGCCACCGTATTCAATAGCCGCTCTCTCAGATATCTCAATTGAATGCGGTGCCTCAAGATTCAAGTTGTCCCCCTTCTTTTCAGGTCAAAGTATGCCGTGAGCTTACCCACAGCAGGACTCGTATCAAACGCCCATTGATAAGTCTTCATGAATGCAACCACATCCGCATCCATTTTCGCGCCGTGAAGTTTCGTGTTAACGTCTGCTGGTACTGATTCTTCCAATTCCACCTCGCCAACAGTGTGGCCGAAATCCGTGCGGTCCAAGACAATCTTGAACCGGTCATTGGCTTTCCAGGTTTCACGATGAGTGATGAGATCTGCCGTGACAGGAAGGCCGAAGTTCTCCGATGCTGGAGCGGATTGTTTGATGATGCTATCGACTTGTCTTTGAATTTCAACCACGTCCGTCGATTCGTGGAATTGTGAGTTGTTGTAATCTCCTGCTTGTCGAATTTTGCTTTGCCATACACCGTTTCTCAGTCGGACCCACGTGCCAGCGGATGAAAGCACGTCGTTTTTGTCGTAGTAAATGTCGCGAAATGAATGACGACCCAGGTATGTAAGTGAGTGAAACGATGGGTTACCTCCATCGATCGTGAAAGGATGAACACGGAGCTTAGCGAATTTTCTTTCGACTTCGAAGACAACACACTGTACGCGCGAAGTCATGATAAGATGATGTGGAAAGATGCGAGGATGAACGGGAGTAAATTGAAGTCGATGGTGGGCAACCTAATTTGGCGTAGTGTTGCAACTATAATATTAGGCTTAGCTCGACCTACCGGACAGAATGGACGTAAATTCGTGGCACCTAATAGTACACATTGGTGCTTGAACATATATCAAGAGCAGGGTGGTCCTAAGAAGAGCTACAAGAGTGCTCATGACGAGTTCGGAAGGTTTGTCAGCACGTTCTTGAATGCTTGACACACCCACTAGAACCCCCTGACGCGAATGTCGTCTAACTCTCAGCACTGCTATCTGCTCCGAAAGGGAAGCAAACGACCGAGCAACTAGCAGAGAAGCTACTGCAGAGCTGGATCTCGCAGACATGGATGGCATACTAGACGATCGTTTCTCACAAAGTAAGACCAGTCGATGTACGAATTCTGGTCTGGATACTACTGTATGCCTGGGTTGTTCGGTAGCACTTACTTAGAACAACTCTAGCAGCGACACTGTAGTCAAGATACTCCTTGATGGTTTACTATGGACTCTGTTACAGTATACTGTGAGCTCGAGCTATTGGGGAAACCTCAAACACCTCGCTCAAGCCTTTTGCAGCAACCACGAGAAACCTGCTTGCGTGTTTTTTAACCACTTCGTGCGCTGAGAGGTCAATCCAGGCCCGAAAATGCCTCAGAAAACATGCGGACATCCAGAATACACGTCACTCTTGACAGCGACACCGTTCTGCTTCAAGATATCCTCAAATACGAAACTATCGTCTATGTCCAAGCCGCAGATTTGGAAATACGCTTTAGGCAAGCCCTCGTCGGCTCTTGGTCCCTCATAGTTGCAGGCACGATACCAAGGTGAATCGTAATCTGCTCCAAGCACACTGTCGAACAATTTCTTTGTAGCCTCATCCAGAATCGGCGATCTGAGACATCTCTCATCAGTTCTGGATACAAACCAGTTCTCGTAGCTTTTGAGGGACGCGTTGAGGTGCCACGAATCCGCCGGCGCCACGGTATAGACCTGTCAGGGGCGGCGATATCTCCTCGTCTCGTAGCTTAAGTGCTACGACAGCAGAAATGCAAGCGCCTTGACTGTGTCCGCCAATGATGACACCCAATGCTGGATCAGCACCGATCTCGGCAGTCCCTGTAGAGCTGAGATATCTAACAGCATCGTAACAGTCCTTGACGCCGACGGGAAACTTGTGTCCGGGTGCAAGCCGGTAGACGATGCTGACGACCATAGCATTCTGAATCTGTGCGATACTTTGACAGAACGATTCAGTACCCTCAGGACTGCCTCTGCCTCCGCCTCCACCATGCATGATTACCACCAGCGGTAGCTTCTCTTCAAGTGGCATAGCGGAGGGACGAAAGATCAGCATCCAATTAGTAGTGCCGTCTTGAGCCGGATAGCTGCCTTCTGGGTCGCTGACGTGCTCGTTCTGTGGGACTTTGGCATAGAGACTCATTAATTCTTGCAATTGCATGACGGACCTTTGTGGGATCGTTGCAGTCGATTGAAGGCCTCTTCATCTTGCCAGATTCGACGAGCGTTTTGATGTCCGGATCCATCGTTGTAAGACCGTCCAGCTCTATTCTTGAGAGTACCATTGTTCCTTAGGTCGCCCCCATAGCCGAGATTTGCTGTCTTTAGTATGTCGATGTCGTGTTCCGCGATTGCGTGATCTACTCTAATGGGCCGTGTTGTACCTATTGTCGGAAATGAAGTATAGACCCGAGCCATTCCAAGTATTGTTCAGACAGCTGGACTTTGGGCAAGAGATAGGCTATTTCATGTCGCAACTATCCACTAGCAAGTGAAGTGCGTCTCTATTCAGCTTATCTGGTAAGGCGCCAAGTCATGCCGATGGCACTGAATTACGTCCGAGAACGAACGTTTTCATTTCAAAAGCGTGCTTGAGAGCGATTCCCATGCGGTATAGCAGGCTTTTTGTGATTTCTTCTGTAACAAGAACAATCGATGTGAAACCAAGCAACCTCGGTAACAATAGCTCAATAGTTTAGCACTTTTTTTTTCTTGCTTTTTTTTTGGTTGATGAATACTCTTATCCAAAACATTCCCTTCAACAGCTCAAGAAACACGCTT
>Ga0181467_100187_pt2 | contig 21882 bp, 19 predicted proteins | sample InSIn5gowninarea_2_FD_119079 | JGI IMG/M metagenome (GOLD analysis project Ga0181467, IMG submission 119079) | Clean room microbial communities from NASA Spacecraft Assembly Facility at Jet Propulsion Laboratory, Pasadena, California, USA -... ... | reverse complement strand
TACCTCTCCACTCAGGTTTGCTCAAGCTGCAGAGCAAATAGTCATGCCTCATATAGACTTCCAGTCCAAAGCATTCAACCGCTGTTCATCCCCTACGTCTTAGGTTGCAAATGACGCCTTCCTGTTGCGTGAACCTATTGGTAGGTTCATCAGTATCGAAAGCTCCAAAACTCTTGGGATGGGGACCAGTGAAAAGGACGCAAGGAGACTTGATGGACTTACCAATGGTTGATAACATGCCAGTCTTTCTTAGGGTCAGTCAACTCGACAGTATACTGTCTGAGCAACTCTGGAATCACCTTTTGCATTTCGATCCCTAGCAGAATTAGCTGTAGCTCACGATCTCGGGGAGGGTCATCGACTTACAGGATATATTGCGGCCAATACATTTCCGGGCACCCCCTCCGAAGTTCAATTCCCATAAACTGTCCATGCCCTTCAGTTGCTGCTCGGAAGCTTCGAGCCATCGCTCTGGTCGGAACTCGTTGGGATTGGGAAAGAAATCAGTGTTGTGGTTTGTGACCCAAGGGTTAATGCCTACGATTGTACCTCCTCTCAGGAAATGTCCATCAATCTCGACGCCCTGTGGAGGGACATGTCGCTCCATTAGCAAACCTACCGATGGATGCATTCGCATCGACTCCTTCAATACTGCGTTGAGGTACGGTATGTCAGTAGCCTCTTTGTATGAAATTGGGTGGCTAAGCTTTCCTGCTTGGTCTGCGGCGTCAATGTCCCCAACGAGTCTTTGCATGCATCGGGGATTCCGGCATAGAAAATAGATCATGGCTCTCAAAGCGATTGACGTCGTATCACTTCCTGCGAAGACATTGGTTGACAGATGAACGACGATATCACGTGTGCTCATTTTGTCAGGGCTCGAACTCTTGACATACGCCCATCGCGAGAGCTGGTCCCGCCCTTCGCTGTCGGCGCTGATGAGTTCTCCGTCCCGCTCTATGGAAGCGCGACCGTTGATTGCCTTGAGCGTGAACACAAGCGTTTGGTTCCATGTCTCCATTGCTGGCATCAGCTTCGTGAGCAATGGATTGCCAAGGAGGAAGTAATGCATCTCTGGGACTTGTCCACACAATGACGCATAAGTCAACATTCCTTCAATTGCCTTCATCATGCCGTCGACGTCGGACCCTTGCTCCAGAAAGCCCAGCTTGGAAGCAAAGGTCACTTCACCCACAACATCGAACGCATAATATTGCAGCCAGGTACCGAGATCTACCGGCTGGGTCTTGGAGGCAAATTCATCCAAGCGTTGCATGAAAAGACTGGTGCAAGAGTCAATAGCGGCTTCCGACTGCAGCAAACTCGGCAGACTGTATGCATGGCCGACTTTACGCTTCTCGATCCGATGATACTCGGGATCCCTGGTTGAAAAGAGGTTCATCTCCGGATTCTTCTTCCATGATATACTCTGAATGGGATAGAAGGCGGTCTGGACGAGATCAGCTTTGATCACCGGCGCTATCCGGAACATCAACACTAACCTTCGTGTACTCTTCCTTGATGCCATAGAATATTGGAATCCACTTGGGGTCAGCGACCGACACGTGGTTGGGCCCAATTCTGACGAGATTGCCGTGCTTCTTGTGCAGGTTGATAGCATCAAGATGAGCATGTCCTCTCCATACACTGAAGACTCGCCATAATTTTGTATAAGCGGCGGCTGTCGGACCAGGAATGGAAACTAAACCAGGCTGAAATTTGTTCCATAGTAGTCTGAGGATGACTAAGGAAAGGACGACGGGCACAGGATATTGGCGCACGAAGTATACTACCTGACTAATGGTATCGGAAGCTGCCATCTTGAAGTGTGCCAGTGGAAGATTTTGGACAATGATACTTACAAAGTTACGAAGAGGGTATCAGGATCATATGTTGTTTAGTACGCATGGAGTACCGAGCTCTAGCTTCAATTCCACAAGTTGAGGACCCTTTCATCCATCCGTCCTCATTGGGCCTGTGTCCTTGAGCTCGGGTGTCGACACGATTGAACCGAAATAGGTACCAGAACTTATGAGGGGTGTTGATGTACAACCGAGTTGAGCTCCGCAATCCTGGGACATGCCACTCACAACCTCCCGTTACTCATCAAGTTGCTCCCGAGTGTCAATGCGGAGAAGATGAGTCAGCTCGGGGAACAGGTTCCGCGCCAAGGTTTGGGTTGAGAACCTGGTACTTGGGTCAGCACCGGATCATGCACCGCTCAATGATACACAAGGAACATGACTGTCAGATGATAGTAAAGTAGCACAAATGTAGTGAGCTCAATGTTAATCAACGTTCATTTCGCGCATAATCCTGCTTACTTCTCTTCGAGCGAACGCCTCACGATCGACGCCAGACATTTCAGATGCCGCTTCCTTGATAGCAACAACTCTTTCCATGAGGCCACTGAGCTGCTCGACTTGGATGTCCTCCTTATCTTCAGCATCGCCTGTTTCGCCGTGACTCTGTTCTTCTAGAGCAAAATGGAGACCCATGATCTCCCTTTGAAACTCATCCGATTGTGCCATGATGGGGTCTTTGGACATGCCCGAGCCAGCCTTGATATTGGGCTTGAACCCGGGCGCGGTGAGATACTCATCATCTGCATCGAGAAAATCTTCTGTCGAGACAAGATCGTAGCCTGCTTCGTGTTCCTCACCACCGAGAGTGCTGCTAAGCCAATCGGTCTGCTGGAGTACTTCGATCACTCGTGCCATGCCCAGCTTCTCACCGTATTCGTTGGTCTCGGCGACTAATCTCGAGCTCTCAACCTCAGGAACAGTAAAATCATTAGGGCCTGAAGCTTCCGTCGCACTGCTTGGATCCTGCCGAGTCCGAGGCTGCCAGAAGATGATGTCCCAACCAAATATACCGTGGTCCGAGACACACGAGTCTTCGAACTTCTCTATGAAGGAGGCAATTGTAGCTTCTCGACTTTGGCCGTGATTTCTCTCTGCTGCTGCGGAAGGAGTAGTATCCTGCACAACAACTACCGTAGCGATGTCCCTACCAGATTCGTCTTCCAGTTGATCGCGTACCTCATTCGCGGCGGCCACATACCGCATGTTGGTTTCGATCTGCACTTCTGTCTGTTGCAAGCCAGATTCTGGCACATTATATGGCAGCAACATGACGATCCCTCCTATCACAGCACGTACCTCCTGCGCTTCCGCAGAAAGCATTTGCCTCTTCCATTCATCTAGCTCATCTGAAGCTTTGTTTCCTGTAGAGACAGACAAGAATGGCAATTCATCACACCAGAGATTCACTTCGGCAGCGTAGTACCTGGTTCTGAGGCTTAGGGGTGGATGTGAAGTGTAGCCCGCAAACGATGTGAGATCTGGTGACGGAGCGGAACCGGTCAAGTTTTCAAGAAATGTAGAGAACAGTGATTTTGTCGACGCTGAAGGCAATTGTCCATTTCCCACGCTCTCGATAGGCTCCGAAGTGGTGGGAGCGAGGATCAGAAGTCGAAGATTTGATGCTTGAGGTTTTGCAGATGCCATTCTCAAAGCTGGTCTGACACGACTCTACACCACTGGTCGGGCGCTGTACTTACGAACTATATATGTCGACCGTGCTGCATCTTATGTAGAATTACAGCAAGTAAAGATATTTGTAAACAGTCCTTTAAGACGTTCATTCATTTCGCATTCTTGGCATGCTTACGTATCGCAAAGCAGTGCGTCGAGCACTTTTGCTATCCTCATGACACAGCTTCCTCTGGCTCGCATTGAGCGGCGCTGCTTCGTTCATGGGCGATTCCATCTCTCTTGCTCTCCTGGGAACACTACCAGCTACCAATGCCATTGAACGTTTTCATCACAGCTTGCTTCAAACTTCCCATGAGACATGTGTTCGACTGCATCGTCCTAATGCTTCCAGAAGCATAGCCATAATTTCAGTGACCAGATACCTTCATGTAATGTCATTTTGCGTATCCTTGACCTGTCAATAACCGTCTAGCCTCTTCTTCCAGCGCGTGCTCTGTTGACCGTAGCTCTTCCTCTAGCAAGACCAACACCACGTCCCCTTGTGCCTCGACTTCTGAACATCGGCGCATTTCGCAACATATCCGGCACAATGAAGAATCGAACGTGGCTGCCCCGAATGTATATCTGGTCCAGATGCGACACTCTTCCATCTCGCGCTGTCTGCTGAACGTCCTTCAATTGTACATTCATGTTGTCCTCGGCCTCCAGCAGCTTCCCTCGATAGACTTGTCCGGACGAGAGTTCGAGTGTAACGACATGACCCTGGCATCGGTAAGCAATGTTCAAGTAATTTCTTTTGGAGAGCGGTGTTACGCACCTGTGCTTCGTTAAGCAATTTGATTGGGATACCAATGGTTGACGTAAGTTTTCCCATCGTGGCAGTTGTTTGTACACAGATCCCTGGTTCAGAATATGCCGTAGATGGTATTGAATTGACGTGTCCCTATTGTGTAGTCCAGAAGTCGTGTTTGCAGTGACGATTAGTACCGGCGCATAAGAATATTGAATGTTCAGTTGCACTAAAAACCGTCCGCAAAGTAACCTCATTTTGCACTCGGACTACATTTCGCCGGCCACCGAAACACGAAACGGGCATCCTCACTCTACGCATCTCGAAGCAGTACCAATCGTCCTACACACAAATTGCCTACTCACAGCGTGCACCGTGGCATGCCTCTCCTCACCAACCTTCCCGCCCTCCGCCTAACCCTAGCCTACGCCCTCCACGACCCATCCTCCCTCCTCCCCCACGCAACAATCCCAACCCTCCTCTTCCTTCCCATCCCCGTCTCCTCCGGCCTACCCACCCTCCCAAACACAAAAAACACCAAACCCACCATCCGCGCCCTAGTCCTAGACAAAGATAACACCCTCTGCCCGCCCAAAACCGCAAAACTCCACCCCGCTTACATCGCGAAAATCGAAAAACTAAAAGCCAGCCCGGAGTTCTCACACAACCCAGCTAGCATCCTCATCGTGTCGAATACAGCAGGTAGCACGCGGTCTGCAGCGGACGAGGCAGAAGCAAAGCTCTTGGAAGAAGAACTTGGGTTACCCGTACTGCGACAGCATCCAGATCGACGGAAGCCGCTGTGTGGACCGGACGTGTTGGAGTTTTTTCGGGAGAAGGGGGTGACGAGTGATCCGGCGGAGATTGTGTTTGTGGGGGATCGGTTGGCGACGGATGTGCTTGTTGCGAGGGAGGTGGGGAGTTGGAGTTATTGGTGTAGGGATGGGTGGCGGAATCCGGGGACTCCTGGACGGGATTATAGGGGGTTCTTGAGTAAGATGGAAGCGCGGTATGAGAGGTTTTTGAGGGGCGGGTTGGGGAGAGTCGCGCCTTTGCCGCGAGGGGTTGGGACTACGACTGAGAAATGAACACGCATTTTCATGACAATTGGGAAGAAAGTGTGGACTCTATTCAATGGAATTGTAGTTGCGGCCTTGCTCAAAGAGGCTGGCTGTTTCTCAGATCCTTTGAGAAAAAAAGCTCGTCTACCAACCTTCCGTCCTCGGGACTGTACCCATGCGCCTTCACAACACCCACTTTATCATAACCAAGTCTCGGATACACATATTCAGCATCCGAGTCAACAATAGTATCGAGCAACAGACTCCACCGACCATTCTGCCTCGCCACCCTCTCCAGCTCTCTCATCACGTTTCGCGCCACACCTTTCCGACGATGATTGGGGCTGGTAAACAGTTTCTCGACCTCGCCGCGGTGCGGTCCCGTCTCACTTTCGGGTTTCCACAGCGACACAACGCCAGCTACCTCGTATTTTTCGCCGTCGATTTCGACTGCTGGGGCGGGTATGGGAGTTGGATTGTCAGCAGCGAAGATGGGGAGGGGTGTGTCTGCGGTGCGGGAAGTGATAGGTAGGAGTTGGACGATTATGTGGCGTGCTCCTTGGCCTACTTGGGCGAGGCGGGTTGACCAGTAGGATGACATTTTGCTGTGAGAGAGAGGTGGATGGAAGGTCGCGAGAGTGTGGTCGTGGAGGATGCAGTGTGCGTGTAGGTGGACGATTCCATCTAGAATTGTGTCTACGTTGGGTGTGGATGGGACGAGGAGAACGGGCCTGGAGAGGTCGAGTGTGGTCATTGCAGGACTTTGATGGTGGTGTGGTTAAGATTGTGTATACTCTAGATCTGTAGATGTGAAAGTCCGATGGCTGCAGAGATATTACAAGCCTTGGGTATCGTAGATCCTTAAGTCTTGCGGCGCCTGCAGTGAAGCAACGAATTACCTTTGGTTTTAGCGGTAGGATTATGATTTATGTGTCCTGAGACGTGCATAGTAGTAGAAGAGTTCTCGTGCTGCATATAGCATACGATTCTGCACATGCAGACTGGGAAATTGATTAGTCATATACGCACAATAGCGCAAGTTCAGTAGTGATCCCAGGGCAGGTCGGCGCCCTTGGCTTCTCCACAAAACAGTTCATGAACGAGAAGGTTCTTGAAAACTTGGACTGGTCTATTCGTGGTCTATGGTGGTCAAATCTACTTTAGCATCGGACAAATTGTAACCATCCGCTTAGTGACCGTTGGTGGTTCCGTTAGTCGAAGATCGTACTCCTTCTTCAGTGAATCTCACAACCTCTCCCGTAAGCATAGCATCCTGTAGAGCCCTTCCAATCTTCATGACCATGATACCGGTATCCAGCGGGAGTGGGACTGGCTTATCAAATAGCACTGATTCAGCAAACTCATTTGCCTCCGTAGCGAAAGCGTCTTCGAATCTCTGCCAATACTCAGGCTGTACCTCATGTCTCATGCCGAGGTTGTCTGCAATCACTACGTTGTTCTGTTTTGGTACCACGTTGACCATGAGTTTGCCTGAAGTGCCGGTGATCTCGGTGCATACATCATGGCCGTGGGCCTGTGTACGTGAGCAGTAGAAGTAGGCAATTTTACCACCCCAAAATTCGACCATGCCGACAGCGTTATCAACGTCATTTAGCTCTTTCAGCTCAGGGTGGTGTTGGAGGGTGCCGGTAGCCCAACATGCTTTGGGGGCTGGGTTGTCCAAATACCACAATGCCAAGTCGATATCGTGGATGGCACAATCGACGAAGATACCGCCATTACGGGCTGCATATCGTACGAAGAACCCTGTGGTGTCGAGGAGATCGCATGTGTTTGAGCGTACTAGGAATGGCTTGCCGATGGCATCTCCTTGGATCTTGTTTGCTGCGTCGCGGTAAGATGCGTCAAATCGACGGGAGAAACCTGCCATGACTTTTAAGTTGGGGTGCTTTTTGGCAACGTCGACTACATGCTGAGCCTGTAGGACTGGGGGTCAGTGACTGTTGCTCATATAGTGTCAGGTCAAACTGTAGCAGGGACGTACCTCGTCAATATCTTGAGCCAGTGGCTTCTCACACAGAACGTGCATGCCCTTCTCAATGGCACCTAACGTCTGCTTGGCATGAACGTCTGTGCTGGATGATACCCATACGGCTTGCAGACCAGAGTGATTCAACATGTCCTCATAGTTGTTGTAAGCAGTAATGCCGTATCGTTGGTACTCTTTGTTGCTTTTTGCCCATTCCACTTCACTGGCATCAGAGCTGCAGACAGCCACGACCTGTACCAAAGGCACACGGTAAATCAATGTATGCACATGGCGTTTACCCATTCGGCCAAGGCCGACAACTGCGATCTTGAGAGACTCCATTGAGATTGTATGTTGAGTAATTGAATATGAGAAGATCGTCTGTTGCCATGTCTGGCTGCCATTATGGCTGTGTTTATATCTTTGAGGTTTTCCAGCACCACGGAGATGCCAGAGGTACTCCGTGTGAATGCGCTGGTAGACGATGGACGAGGGACGGGGAAACAGACCGGATCCGGAAGTCGAGGAGAGTCTCGCCGTACATGCCCAATTTGAGCAGCTTATCCGCGCCTGTAATGATTCTGTTATGCTCCATCAATCGATGGATTTGAGTACGTCATTACAATCGATATCTCCTACCACGAAGCAAACAGTTTCACCATTCATTCATCTCATTTGCAAGGGCCATTGTGTCCATGCGAAGTTGGTGCCGAATCAATTGAGGGCAACTGAGGATGTAATTACATGTATTGCTTCGACAATTTGTGGAACTACTATCAGACATTTTACTGTATGGTGTTATGCTCGCCGAAGAAAAATTATATCGTCCCCAGTGATTACAAGGACGAATTAACTACACGCAAACCAACACTAGGTTTAGAATGAACGCAGTTCAAGACGAGCGTGGAATCCTTCCCTCCGCCTCTGTCGATGATGGACCCACTCAATCCAAGGCTAAGGGACGGATAGAGCCCTGCAGCAGGTGCAGATAGGTAGACATAGCCTTTCGCCATGTTGGCTGGCTGACGCCCTGATACAGAACGCCATATGAAGTGTAGGTGCTGCTACACTACGAGCGCTCTCACTAATGTCAAATTTGTGGAGGTGATGACGATCTCGAGACTTGCAAACGATGTCAGCAAGCCGAAGAGCCTTGTATTCGACAGCGCCGATTGCGCTTTCGAAATGACCATATTTCAAGCTTGTCGACTGACCAGAAATGGCCCAATGCCAAATCCCGTAAACGTTCGTCTCCAAGCTATCTGCAGTCGACATCTGTTGTGTCCTGGCTGAGCATTATACAGGTCCACTATTCTTCGTCGACGAGACAGAGATTACGGTAGCTCAGTACTCAAACCATCCGACAAGTGACCACGTCCGTGGAAACTCGGAGACAGTGCATGACAATCGGGCCCAGCGAAGCCATGTGAATTCGCAGCCTCAATTCGTGGCGACCAAATCGAACGAACCATACGGAAATGCCCGAACGTCTCCCAATCCAGGTGCTATATCTACACGACCAGTTGTGGATGAGTTACATTTTGCGGAGGACATTCCTGGCTGCCCAGAAGCTGTAATCGGCGAGGACTGGATGTCACAATACGATGGTGAGGCTCGCGACCATGTCACCTATATGCCGCCTATGTTCCACGACGAGGACCGCCAACCACTGCTGCGGGCGGTATTGCTAAGGCATTTCGTTGATAGTCTCGCCCGATGGTTCGATCTTTGCGATCCGGAAAGGCATTTTGAGTTGGTGGTTCCTCAACGGGCCAGAAAGTGTGCGCCACTTATGCTTGCTATCTTATGTGCTTCTGCAAGGCATCTAAGTAGGACTTCACAAGGAAAACGAACCTTTGAGCGCTTTTATCCTGGTATATTCGAAACAGAGACCGCAGTGCAATTCCATTCCGAAGCCATCCAGGCTCTTCTTGCATTGACATCGAATCGTGATGAGATGCAGAATGAAGATCTTCTAGCGGCTGTCATACTCCTCCGCTGGTATGAAGAGATTGATGCACCACTTCGGGGTGATGATCAAGACAGTGAGCTATTCTTGCGGGTGATCAACCTCTTCATCACCCAACAATTTGTCCAAACACCGACATTTTCTCATACTTCGCCGTCGACAATGTCGTTGAGCACTCCCATCGAGCTTACCGCCAGTCCTGATCTTAACACCAGCCTTCACATCCCTCTCGAAACCGGACTTTCCAGTTATCCTAATACTAACCGCGCAGGCGGACTTCGCCAAGCTTCCTTCTGGGTTGCCATGAGGCAGGAGATATACGACTGTCTACTGAAACAGCGAAGCTTCAAGATTCCACTCTCTCGTTGCGCAGCATTCAGATCCTTTACCGTTGCCAACGACGCTGTCTGGGCGAACAGAATGATCGTTTTCTGCGCTGATTGCCTAGAATTCTGTTACGGATCCCAAGAAATCCGAGATGGCACGAGCACGATCCCCACCGTGGCCAATTCACCTGTAAATCTTGTGCGATATCGCTGGAAAGAACTCAAGGCTTTGGAAAAGCAGTGGGACGAAAGCATACCATCAACCTTTGACCCAATCTATACGTCAAAACCAGTCCCATCGATAACACCTAGAAACAGAATCTTCCCAGAACTTTGGTACTTATCAGCCTGCCACGTCACAGGCCTACACCATCTCGAACTCGCCCGTATCCTGCTCATGGTTCACGACCCAACACCACCTCTCCTCGGTCCAGGCTCTCGCGCAAGCTCGAAACAATTGAGCTCATCAATACAGAACACTGTGCGGAAGATGTGTGGCATGGCTTTGGGAAATCGGAAACTACCACCTGCTCTTGCCACAGCTTGTCTGAGTATTGCTATGTGTGGTGGCTATTTTGTGGAAAGATACGAGCAGGAAGCTCTTCTCGAGGTTCTTGATATGATTGAGAGAGAACATGGATGGCCTTTCGGTCGAACTGTGAGACGTTTGAAAGAGGCTTGGGGCTGGAATGAAGATTTTGGGGTGGGTACGCATGGTCCATTGACTTAATTCACCATGTGATCGACGCGGCTGACCTAGGCCCTAATTTCTTGGTAACTATTTGAAGCATAAGATATGAGTGCCGATGATCCACTCACAGTTATTCAAGATGAGCTTCCAAAATGGATGAAAGGTAGGCATGACAAGGAGACTACCGACAACACCGAAGCTGTAGCGGCAGAGGCACTGGTAAGTGTACAGAAGCTGTTCAAGTCACCAATAGTGTATAGAAAGATCTCGGTCTATTAGGAACAAGAAATCGTCGTTGCTGGGAATGGAATTGACACTGCTCACCAATAAGAGAGCACGACTGCAATAAGCGGAACAATGGTAAGCTATTTCGCGCACTGGAAATGATTCAAACGTGGTAGGTTACAGACCATGGACCTGAACTTATCTTAAACGTGCCGATGAGTACATCCTACTTCGACACCGTCCTAGGCACCCGGGGCCACACAGTCCTCTACAGCGCAGGCATGTCCTCTCTCGAGCTCGACGCAAACTGCTTCTGCATCCAAACCGGCACCTTCAACACGGGCGAGATCCGTATATGGAACAACCCTCAAATCAAAGACTCAAAGCGCATTGAATTCCCCCGCCCATTCACCGCCGGCACCCCAAAAGTAGTCTGCATGATCACCGGCTTCGACTACGACTACACCAAGAACATCCGTCTTACCGCTACAACCAGCGACATCGACTCCACTGGCTTCACCGCCCACCTCGATGCCTGGGGCGATTCAATCAAATACCAAGCAGCCATGACGTGGGTCGCGTACCCCACCAACTTGCCCGGCATCACCAGCGGCTCCGTCAACGTCCAGGACATTCGTCCCTGGCACGAGCCTCAACATGACAACTCCGGCACGGCCAAGTTCGATAGGACGTTCAAGGGAACGCCCGAGGTGACTATGGGCTTGAATTCGATTGATTACGAGCATTCGAACAATTTACGTTGGAAGTGTAGTGCTACGAATATATCTCAGAGCCAGTTCACTTGGAATTTGCAGGCGTGGTTTGATTCTGTTCATTATTCTTCCGGGGCTACTTGTATTGCGTGGGAGTGATCGGTGTATCTGTATCTGTACCTGTTACTTGGTCAAGGAGGAAAAACGTGGGCAATGCCAATGCTAAGATGGAACACAGGCAGCACACACATTGCACGTAGAAATTCTACTGTAGCACACACTACTAGCAATCAAGTCATTCGACCTGAGATCGATCCGCAGCATGAACTTTAGCCACGTACGATTTCGTCAAGGATAAGCAGAATATGAAGTTCTACAAAAACGACTATTGAGAACTCCCTAACGGTAACGGAAATAAAAATAGACTTGCTTCGAGTGAACAGCTCATGATTTTTCCATGCATGGTGACTGCTTGCATAGTGTTGACAGGGAGGTGTGGATTGGTTAATATGAATAATATAAAATCTCATCGAAGACGCTCTGTATTGAATAAAATTTATGAAGTACAGTACTACACGAGGCAAGATATCATATGTCGTGAGTAAAACCTCAAATACTTGCTAAATGGCATGAAGTCGAGGTGGGTGGTAGGAGCAGAAAGGGCAAGGCAGTAGTATCATAGATGACTGCACAGAGGTGAGCGGAAGATGAGTTCATGCAGCTCATATGTCCCTTGAGGTGTGAAGGTATGTATATACATATCAGGAAACTAGCCTCATTATATGCTCAAGTGAAAGCACATCGAAGCTTAACCCCTCAAGCTGAGTTTCGGACATGACCAATCTTCTTTCACCTTGAACACCAAGAAGTCTGGTCAAAACTTCATTCACCTTCCGAATCACTCGGCACAATCACCTTCATCCTCCCCCCTTCGCTCCACTCCTCGATCCTACCATTACCCCGATCGACTCTCACTTTTCCAATACGAGCTCTGTTCCGCCTTCCACCCTTAGCGACATGATCTTCCATCCCGAATCGGGCATCCTCCAGATCATCTTGCAATCCCCTCCACATTTCCTGGATGACACCCGTTTCTTGCATCTGATCCACGATGTTTTCTGCTTCTTTCTCTCGTTTCTTCTTGTTGAGCTTCTCGCGAGCGATAATGGCTTCAGCTGAGAGGACACCTTGTTCCTCGAGATATGCGAGGAGGGATACGTTGAGATGGTATTTCCAGTGCGTTAACTTGTGGCCCATTTCCGCGTTCGCGGCGCAGAAGCGGCCGAGATTGAAAGTTGTACGTGTCGACGGGAGGAGGTGTCCTTGTTGATCGTAGGAGGCGGTATCGCTTGCTGCTTTGTGGCCCTCGTCATCCTCATGTTGACCGTCATCGCTATCGATGTCTTCGTCGATGGGCTCAAGAGAATCTTTGTGATACGCGTGGCCAGCAAATATGAACTCATATCTCGCCGGATGATTTGTTCTGTTGCAAGCATCGCAATTCAAAAAGAACTCATCGTCGCCTTCTGAGACATGGTGAACTTGCATTTGGGGACGAGCTAAAATGGCATTCTTGAAGTTTTCGTTCCAGGCACTTGAGATGAGACGACTGCCCGCCTGTGCAGTAATTTGGTCGTTTACTTTGTTCCATGATAAGGCATAGAGTTCGTCGGTCCTACTGAATGCAGGCGCAATCTTGTTCTTCACGAGCCATTCAATAATGTAGACGAATAGTTCTCGGGGTTTTCGACTGGCGAAGGAGGTGAATGCAAGAGGAATAGCAGAATGATGGTCTGTGGAAGCTTGAGTTTCGTCGTCTACGATGAAATCGTCTTCTTCTTCAACGTCCTCCGCTGATCGGTCAGGAAGTTCTTCTTGGGCGCCATCCGTACTGTCCAATTCGTCGTCTTCAATAATCTGGGGGTTGTGTCCTGGTCTTCCGAAAGCAATCTCCTCTAAATCTGCACCATCTTCGTTATCATCCAACTCCATGTCTTCGTCGTCAGAATCAGTGATACGAGGAACCTGCTCGCCAGCTCGTCTTCGCTTCAGCCTTTCGAAATGCTCTCGGTTTCGGTCTCGTTGGGTCGTAACAGGTCCGCCTCTCGTACGGCTTGTCTCGATCGATTCCTCGCCATCGAAATCCTGTAGGTCTTTAAGGTCTTCATTCAACTCATTCTGTTCTTGCTTTGACCGGTTGCGTTTCTTTTTAAGGCTGTTCCTTCTATGTCTAGTTGATACCTCAGGTTCGTTGCTTGAGATGTATTCCACTTCATCATCGTCAACCACAAAGTCCTTCGTGGCGCTTTGCTCTCGGCGATCTCGAAATGCTTTGCCCTTGACTCGACCGCCATGATTGTGGTTCTTACTTTCATCGTCAGAGACAACAAACGGATCGTCGTCCGGTAGCTTTTTAGTGTTGCGCCTTCTTGTGGCTGGTTTCGTGATTATTACGTCCTCTTCATCTCCGCTCGTTTCTGCAGATCCTATGGTCAAAACTTTCTGAATGGGGCTTGAAAACGCTACACGACTGTGTCGGCTTGTTCCTCTTGTCTTGATAGCTTCTGAAGTCGGCGTATCGAGGCCTCTGAGTCTCGAAGATTTCCGCGTGGGTGTTTCAAACTCCACTTGTGGATTGGCTTTTCGTCGCTTGCTCGAAGGCAACACAATATCATCTTCTTCCTGCTCCTCTATATCCAACGCGGCCACATGGTCAGCTTTTGGACCTGCACTGGGTGTTGTCGGAACATCGCTCAATGGAGAACTCGATGGAAGGCGAATTTGTGGTTGGGAGGAGGGCTCTGGTGTCGGTAGCGACTCAAAATCGTTCTGACTCGTAGATCTCGTTGCGTGTGTTGATGACAATTTGCGACCTGCATAGCGTACATTTGCTAGTCGCTCTTGCACTGCAGAACTATATCCGTCCTTTGCAGGTGAAGACGTAGGAAGTGGTTGGAGAGACAAGCGTGTTTGTTTCTTCTGTTGCCGATATGGTTGATTCCTTGTCTTCATGTTGCTCGAAACCGACCAGACAAATGACGATCGAGATCCTCTGGCAATGTATGGCGAGTATGCTCCGTAACCACTTCAACATCTACCAATGCATTAGAAATTGCCGACTCGTTGCCTTCATGTTCAGGCTGACAGCAGCCACCCACATAACGCGCGTAGAGACTGAACGCGATGGCACGTGTCGCGTAGAGGTGGGGCTTTCTGGGCCTCATGACGTCACAATACTAGTATTCCTCATGCAGCTCCTGCTCTCGTACTCCCCAGAGTACTGAGTGTGTTATGAGCATTCACAGGTTGACAGTACAGACTTTGGCCGAGGTCTACGGTGGCCTACTGCAGGGAAGATTATGGTGCTACCATGTGTACTTGTTAGGACATGTTGACAGAATGGAGGCTGGCGTTGTTCCAAATCAGTTGCATGAATGCCCGTGCTTTCTCAAAGCTGTGCAAAGCTGTGGCTAGTGCGCTTCCGCAAAGAGATGACGCCAACTTTTCGCCCTCTGGGGTACCCTTGCTTTTTCCCGTTTCAATGGCCTGGAAGTTTGTTCCTGAATTTCGTGCCCAAGAGAAGCTGATGATACGTCACCGCAATCACACGAGCAAGGGACCCACCAGCACTTTCACCAGCATGCGCTTGACTTTTCACTGGGCGGTCTGCTAACAAGACGAAGCGCAGAGTGCGAGGTGTCCTTCCGCTCACTGCCGGTGCTGTAGATGTTAGACGTAGGTAAGCACATGTAGTAGATGCAGCCAACGTCAATGATACAAAACTAAGCTAAGGCTTGCTCTGAGGGAAGGAGATTCAGAGGAATGTGCTCAAGGTGGTCGCAGGAGCTCTTATTATTTTCATACTGTACCCGGGTAAAGTTGAGTCTCGAAGAGGCCTAAGAAAGCTAGAACGACTACTGGAGACTGGGGCATCCTCCATAAGGCGCCTACTCCGTACACAGCAGCAGCGCAAAGGGGCACAGCATCACCGCCAAGATTCGTGGCATTTGTTGACATGTCGTCATACCCAATCGATCGTCATGTGGCTCATCTCCGATGTCCACGTTCGGCCTGTGTCTGGCGTGTTGACCTCCAGCAAAAATTCTGAATCGGCAATCTTCTGCGAATTTGTTGGTCAAGAATGCCTCGAAAGTAACTTTAAACTGGGAACTGTAGCCTACTTTCCTGCGACGTGGTTGGTAGCGGCTGACGGCAGAGGCAGCAAACAGCTCTGGTAACTCCCCTGTAGCTCATAGTGACGAGACAAGTGCGTGCCACCAGCAGGCCCACTCTCCCACCTGCTCTTGCTCCTGCTCCTGCTTTTGCCTACATCACTACATCATCACTGCAAGCTCTCCCACTGCGTGCGTCTCCCCTTGCTCTTATTTGGACCACATCAAATCCAGTTTTCCATCTCTTCACAAAATCCTCTGCTGTGGTATATTATCTTGCACGAACTCTAATACCACAATACCCAGTTGTTTCTTGTGTCTTTTTTGTTGATACCCCATACAGCAGTAATATTACCACTCTCCTACAATCATGGCGAACGTCAACAGACCTACCGACTTCGCTCAGAAAGAGAGAGATATCAACCAGAAGCTTCAATTCTATGGTAAGCGCTTTCCTCTTCTGCCTCAATAGTTGACGACAGCACATCCTGACACATCTTTAGGTATCTTCTCTGCTTTCACCAATGGCAAAGTTCCCAGCAACCGACAGGTAACAACTTTTCCGTGTCGCGTTAATCCAATCATACTAATATTGGCAGATCGATGTGGCTTTGAACTCATTTCAAGGCTCTCGAATGCTGGCATCTCCTTCGAAAAACCTCTCTCATGAAGGCCGCGAGCTTCTCGCCGACGTTCAAAATGTGATCAATGAATCAAAGCGACTTCTACTGGAGAAGAACGATGGAAATCTGCTTCAAGAATTCATCTGGGACACTCAGCACATTGATGGCGCCGGCGCCGGCACTCCAAACGCTCCAGTCGACAAAAACACTGCTAAGCAGCACGGTGATCAGGCCGTCGATGGAATCAAAACTCTAGGAAGATTGATTTTGTCAAACGGTCAATTCCGCAAGTTGCTTGATGATGCTCTCGTTCTGTTCAGAGATATGGCCGGTGATGCCGCTCAAAAAGCAGCCAACAAAGTTAATCCTGATGAGGACCGTCTTCGTAGAATCGACGAGCCTGCCGAAGACAACACATGGCATGATGTCCCATCGTCGGGTGACATGAAGGGTCAGCTATCCGACACTTTCAACAAAAACAAGCCATTCAGCCGTGAAGATATCAAGCAGGCTGGACAAGAAGGCCGAGAGACTGCCGAGCAGCACGGAAGTTCCGACAACAAACAGTCTGGTCTAGCTGGACTCAAAAACGCTGCGTCCACCTTGAAGAACAAGGCTCAAGAAAATGTTCCTGATGAGCACCAAGATCGAGCCAGACAAACCAAGGACGCTACGAAGCAGAAAACTCAGAACTACCTGAAACAAAAATTGCCGAAAGAACGACGTGACCAAGCTATCTACCGTCTGAAGAAGATGATCGTCGAGATTCAAGGACACTCTGATTGTAAGTTCACATATTCTGCATGATCATGCTTTCTAACTCTATCATAGACCAAGAGGCTATTGAGACCCTCTTGAACCTCGCCGAGACCTACGCAGGCCACACCCAGAACATGGCCCAGCAGGCCACTGGAACCGTCAAGTCTGCCCATGGCGATACCGCACTACGACGAAGTGAACGAAACTTGAAGGTATGTAAAGTTTGTCAACCTTCCTGACTCGATGCTGAGAAAACATAGACACTTATCGAACGATTCGCCAACTTCACCAGTCTTGATGATCTCTTCGAGTCACTCGACCAACTCTACCGTGATGCTGATCGAGACCCTGAACTCAAGGGCTGGTTCAGACATCTCAACAAATACACTCGCAGAAGTCTTCGAGAACAAGGTTACGTTTTGAAGGACGAGGCCAACCGAGAATGGGACCAGCTCTACGATCAAGGAGAGTTCTTGTTCAGAGAGAGATACCGTGACCATACCGATCACCTCGTTGATGAATTGCAGTTCATGGCTGATCAGTTCAACCAAGATCCCCAGAACAAGCGTTTCGCCGATTCCATGCAGAAGTTGTTCCTTGACCTGGGTCAGGATGAGAATGGACAACCTACCTTCAAGCCTCACCTTATCAAGGACTTGACTGAGGTCATCATTCCTGACATCTTCGCGAACACACAATACGTGCCCATCCCCAGAATCGAAGTTTCTGATCCTATGGCCGATCTTATTGTCGAGAACTTGGTCATTGAGTCAGACAATCTTTTCCCTAATTCGCTCGAGTTTGGCTCGGACAACTACTGGCGCTACGGTCGCAGAAACTTCACCAGCGCACGACAAAACAAGATCTTGATCGCCGCATCGGGCATTCAAATGGATCTCCGTGACGTTGCTTACTACTTCAAAAAGAAGCAGGGCTTCCCAACGATTTCCGACAAGGGTGTGATGGATATTATCCTTGCTGGCGAGGGTTTCGGCTTCAAGGTTAATGCGCACGCCGCTCAGAGTAGCCCGCACCGCGACCAATTCCTGGTTATCGACAACATTGACATCTCGATTAAGAACCTTGCCATCAAGATCAAGAAGTCTAACCACAAACTGTTGTTCAGCATTGCTAAAGGATTGGTGCTCAAGCTCTTTAGACCTGCGATTGAGAAGGCCATTGAGAAGGTGCTCAAAGACCAAATTAACAACGCTGACCGCCAAGCATACGGCATCTACAATGAAGTCCAGAGAGGCAAGGAGGCCGCTAAGCAGGATCCAGAGCAGGCTGCCAATATCTTCCAGCGTTACACCAATGCCTTCCAACAAAAGCTTACCGAGAAGAAGAAGAAGGCCGACAAAGCTGCGCAGAGAACTGACGTGAACATTGCTCTTACCAAGGAGGATTCTATGTTCCCATACATCTCGCTACCAGGTGGCATCTCGACCAAGGCAACTGAGTACAGAGAGCTCGCACGCAAGGGTGATCGATGGGAATCTCCAGTCTTCAGCATCGGCAGTGCTAAGGCCTCTTCTAGTCTTCCATCTGCCAGCAAGATCACTCGAAAGCCCCACCATACCAGAGAGGCAGGTGTTCGAGGCGGAAACCACCCCAACTCTACCAACACTCCTATCCAAGGTAACTATCCCAATGCTCCAGGTGTTGCTTCAAGCGGCCCAAGCTCGTACGGAAACCAACAATCTGGCGGTTCCGGCCGACAAGGTTACGGTCAAGAAGGTTATGGTCAGGAGGGCTATGGTCAACAGGGATACAGCCAGCAAGGTTACGGTCAACAAGGAATTGGCCAACAAGGTTACGGCCAGCAAGGCTATGGCCAACAAGGTTACGATCCCGAGTTGACCTCCTACGCTGGTCAACCCGCTGGTGGCTTGACCTCCTATGGTGGTGGTCAGCCCGCTGGTGGTCTGAGCTCATATGGAGGCCAGCCAACTACTGGTCTCAGCACTTACGACTCGGCTCCCAACGCTGACATCCTTTCTGGAGGACACGGCTACACCATCGGCTCTGGTACATCCACTGGACTTGCTGACCGATCCGTTCCCCACGGCTCATCCAACCTGTCTGGCTACGAAAATGAGGTCGAGTCTGCTCTGAACCCATCATCAGGCACACGATCTGGTCAAGTTGGCCAGGCTGGTCAGGCTGGTCAAACTACCTTCTACGACAGCATTACCAAGTAATCGGAATTGTGATGTTAACGACGCATTACGATAATGGTGGCTTGTCTTATGATTGATACCCATTTGTGTTGGCCTTGTTTAGAAGGAACGGTGAAGATGGTTGAACGAGGGAACAAACGCGACAACCAAGAGCCTTGATTCAAGTATACCTGCGATCATGGATACCAGGACTTGTAGCCATCCGCTGCCTCTGCATTCAAATTGTCGCTCTCTCGAATGCTTTCATTTGTTAGCCCATAGCAGTAATTACAATATGTTTTCCTGATGTTTCTGAACACCTAACCTGATTTGCGTAGTACAGTTGATAAACACGTTATTCTGACGGTTTTTATCTACCAAACGCAGAGTATATCTGGTCATATCCGTGCGTATATTGACATGTCTGACATGTTATCACATTTGCCCTTAGGCATCCAATGCTACGAAACCACCCTCGTCCTCACCAATGACCCATCAGCGACAACACCTCCGTCGATGCGTAAATGGCAACATATTCATCATACGATAATACATCACCTCTTGTTATCTATCACTTATAGTAGACACTGTTTGGAGTAATAGTCGGTACGTTGATAAGAGTACTGTACACATTTGTTTGGTCGACATATTAGGATTGACCTGTAGGAGGAATAAAGTATTTCATGTAACTAACTAGTTTAAAAGTTTTCATGGCGTGATGTTTGTGCTCGCAGTCGGCTAAGTAAGTAAGGACTTGGAATTTATAATTGGTGGAGTGGGTATCGGGACGGGGATGGGCAGAACAGGACTGTACAGTAGATGAGTGTGAATGGATGGGTTGGATGGCTAGTAGCAGTAGTAACAAAGCGGTAGGATATATATGGGGGCGGAAATGAAGGGGAAAGGGGGGTGTTGTGTGTATGATGCGGGATGGAGGACTACGTAGATGAAGAGGAAGAGGGAGGGAAGGAGGGAGGGGGTGGATTGTTTTGGCGTAGTATAGAGTATAGAGTTGGGGGGTTTGGGGGGTTTGGGTAGTATTGGTATTTGCGTACTGAAGTACTCATACTGGAGTGTGGAGCGTGGAGTGTGGCCGTGTGTTGTGTTGGATTTCAGGCAGGCACGGGTGAGGGAGGACATGGCGGGATATGTATGTGTAGGTATGTATTATTGGAGAGCAAGAGAGTCCGGGAGAATGGGAAAGGAGTGAGAGAGAGATGGAAGGGATGGAACTTGGTATTATGGTATGGTGTGTTATTGGTTGAGGATGTCTGCTATCAAAGCTCGCGTTACTGCTGAAGTGCAGCTTGGACTGAGTTTCTGTCTATCTTTCATGTGGTGGTTGGATGGAAGGTGATAGAAGACCCATGTATAGCTTCGAAGACAGCGAACAGTGTTTGGGTAAGTGTCGCTGTATGTAGTAAGACTCCGCATATGTGGATGTTCACGGTAGCTAGATGTGTGTCATTGTATCGAAGACATGGAGGATGTACAGTAGCATGCCAGCGCGAGCGTTTCTTCTTGGTGATGTACAGTACTACAGGTCTTTCGTTTGTAGAGTTGTGAGAAGAACTGTGATGCTGTGAAGTTTGGCTCGTGTAATAATGCTCGGGTCGTTGATTGGAACAAAGTAGTGGGCAATGCGGCTGTGCTTCGTGAGAGCTATGTGAGACATGAGAATCCTTCCTCAGCGAGTCACAGATACCACGCACGTTATCTGTCAGCTTCCATCTCTTTGAGAACCATGGCACCTGCTTTTCAATCTTGCTTCACCTGGCTTCTTGTGAAGTACCTGTAGTTGGGATCCTTCTTCTCCGACTGTTTGGCCAGGTGATGCTCGATATTTTTGGCATTGGTGGACGTATTTCTTGGTGTGGCTTTCTGCTTTCGAATGCCGGTCGGTCTACTGCCTGGAGTTGCAGTCTGTGGTATTGCATCGTTCTTCCTTGCTGGAGTTTTTGGACCTCGACCAGGGCTGTAGGCTGGATGATCCTCGCTAATCGTCTTGTCCTCCATTGTCAGTTCATATTTCTTCGGACCAATCTCGATGCACCATGGAGTCGAAACAGTGTCAAACAGCTCGTGTTCCTCTGTCGCACCGGTGAAGACAACACTGCATGGACCTGTGGCTGTAGAAAGATCGAGACTTGGTCGGATGGTCTGGTCTTCGTCCTCATTCCCTTGTGTCAAGATCGCTGATTGACCTTTGCCGTCAAAACAGTCTTCGCGATCACGTTCCTGTTCCCGTTTGACTGTTGCCTGCGTTGATCGCATCGCCGACTTGATATCCGCGGTCTTCTGATGGTGCGTGTTGACATGCTTCTGCGTCTGAACACGACTATCTGTGGCCAGTCCCTTCAGCGGAGTGCTCATGAGTCGAGCCCCTCGTTTGGACTTTATACTGTATTTAAGGTTTGCGAGACTATTAGCACCACCAGAAGCTTTTAAGGTGGGCAGTCCATGGTTACCGCCTAATTTGCGAGCAGTATTAGCAACAGAATCAGCTTTGTTGTTACCCAGTATAGTACTGTGACCCGGTACCCACCGCATTTCGACGACGATACCACGTTTAGACAACATCTTCAGATCAAACTTGGCGACTGCCAGATCACGCTGAAGTGGAAACGTAAGCTGCTTGGATTGTTTCCAGGTGTCGAAATAGAAGAATAATAGAGCAGTCTCGCTATCTGTGTAGAAGGTGACATTGCGAATGTGCTCAAAGCCTGCGTGCTCGACTGACTTCGGTCCTGGTTCCGTCATATTGACTGCGACCCTTATGGCTCTTTTGAGCGCCATGAACTCTGCTTGGGGTGCGTCGTGTGAGTCAAGCACTATTCTGTGAGTTGAGATCTGCTCACTACTTGCGCTATAGTAGTCTCGACGCCAGACTATCGCACAGGCCGCAGC
>Ga0181467_100414_pt1 | contig 21889 bp, 23 predicted proteins | sample InSIn5gowninarea_2_FD_119079 | JGI IMG/M metagenome (GOLD analysis project Ga0181467, IMG submission 119079) | Clean room microbial communities from NASA Spacecraft Assembly Facility at Jet Propulsion Laboratory, Pasadena, California, USA -... ... | reverse complement strand
ATACTGATGTACTCAAGTGCTTTTGACCAGAATACAGGGTAGAGATCCTTGATACGACGAGCACTGAACGCAGGTAGCAGAGCCTTCTTCAATGCCTGAAGCTATCTTAGCAACCATAACGCCTCACACCGGATCAGGGTCAATACCTTGTGATCCTCCCCCTCCGTGGTGATTAAACCGCGTCCTATCAAGTCTTCTAATAATTTCCGCACAGGTCCAGGTTTGACAAATTCATGAGCTTTGGACTGTAGGAGCTCGCTAATGGCCGCCGGGCTTGTCAGGAGTAGTCGTTCGGTGTTGAGTATGCCAAAATAGCGGATGAATCCATCATTTGGTACTATTTCCAGCCATTCTAGAAGTTCAGTACTTTCAGGCTCGTGAAAAATCCGCTTATGAAAGCTTCCTTGCTAGTACCATGGCTCAGTCATTCCACCTTATCCCAGTGAAGAGAACTATCTTACTGGAGCTTGAGGGAACCGTCTCAATGCACTGAAATATCTTGGGTATAACAGCTGCCTCAAGAAGATTATTGTCGTTAGAGCACATAAAGGAACCACAAATATCAGCAACAGGCGATTGAGTAGGCTGAGTCCTTGCGGGGCTGCCCGGTCTAAGAGAAGAGCGCTACAAGCTGCAACAAAGCAAGCTTGCCGCAACATATTGTCTGTAGACTGACTGCTCGTTGAAGCAATGCAGGAGAAGAGAAAATGCAAGAACGTGGAATAATTTCTTCTTGTAGATGACAGTAGCGGTGTCAAAGGTTCTGGGTGACTGCCTGGCTTGCTCACATTGTTGTGGATTTGTTTGCAAGCAGGATGACAAGAAGGAAAGAGGCCGCAGAACAAATCCTTTACGGATCATCACTCAGACATTGTACCACGGCCCCGGCATATCAGCTTCAGCGTATGTATCGACGCCTCCAAGCGTACGATCGAATCTGATCCTTAATCAGTAGCAGGTCGTGTCACACTGCTGATTGCTTCCATTTGGGGACGGGGATGACAGGTAACACAAGTAATCGGGGGTTGGCACCCACCATAATGAAGATTCCCACTTATGATTATGGGGGTGGAGTTCACGCAACCCCCGATTATTGGGTGTCGTCTGTTCCTGCCCTGTCTGAAGTCTCTATCAATGTGGCCGATATGCTTACTACACTGCAAGCTCACGGATCCAGCCTTTGGGCTGAGGGGCCCACATTGGAAATGCATCTTTTCACGGATCAAGAAAAGGTAGCAAAAGGATTATACCTCTCGAAGTACCTTGTAATAGGGAGCGGTAGACAAGACTCCGGGCAGGCAAGCATGTCTGGATGATCATGTCTAGCTATGGATTTCTCTTCCATATCGAGACCCAGGTGAGGGCTGCCACTTATAGCCTCAACAAACCACCTTGCCAAAGTAGAATATGAAGATCTGGACACACGAAGAGCTTATGATGTATTTCTCAAGGCTGCCTTTATTTTATTATTTTCTGGAGTTGCGATGATGACGGCTCGGAAGATCTTCGGTGCGACATCATCGTCAAGACATCACAAACAGCCTTCGAGACGGCTCTGTTGCGCCGTCGCATGTGCATAGCTTCGCGCTTTATTGGGACATAATCATGCCAGACGAACAAGATCCATGACTCGGTCTCGCGAGACGAGACTGATGCGAACTATCTACGATGCCAGGGCTCTCCGCTTTCACAGCTAGGCCTATCCTTGAGCTCCGACAACGAGACAAGTCGAAGATCGAGTCTGTATTAGCATATGGTCCGTCTACTTCAAAAAGGGCAGACATGAGCTGATATCTTGTCAGGGGACTGTCTGCTAGTAGGGCTCAATTCAGGAAGTCTCCGAATCTATAGAGTCAACGAACGTCTACCCGAAGACGAGCCCCAGAACGGTAGCACAAATCAGCTCCCAGCATCTGTGCTCAAGTCGCCGGCCAAGACCAAGCCCGTCGATCTACTCCGAGAAATCGAGAAGTTCTCGACCAGAGCTGTGGAGCAGCTGGCCAGGCTGAAGGAAGCTAATGTACTCATCTCGTTGTCGAACTACCATGTTTCCATCCATGATCTGCAGACATATACGTTGCAGGAGCAGCTGGCGAAAACGAAAAATGCTACCACCTTCGTAGTGACTTCGAATATTGTCAAGGACCCGGCTACGGGCATACCAGAGATCATATCGAGGCTCGCAGTAGCTGTGAAGAGGAGGCTCATACTTTGGTCATGGCAGGAATCTGAAATGTCCTCGGAAACCATAGAGATAACCCTGGTCGAGCCTATCCGGACTCTCACCTGGGCCTCTGCAACGAAGATCATCTGTGGGATGAATTCAGGATATGTCATAGCAGACATCATTACCCGGCAAGTTGAGGATATAGTCGGACCTGGAGCTATTGGAGGACCGACTGGACACCAAGGAGGCCGATTTGGAGGTGTGGGATCTGCAAGCATGGGGTACATAGGTTTGGGATCTTATATACCGAGGCCTTTGGCTACGCAGTTGGCTGGTGGAGAGATGCTGCTGGCCAAGGATATCAATTCTTTATTCATCACTTCGGACGGGAAGTCGATCGAAAAGAGGCAGATACCATGGCAAGTGGCACCAGAAGCCATAGGGTACTCATATCCGTATATCACTGCGCTACAAACACCGTCAAAGGGTGTATTGGAGATCAGAAATCCAGAAACATTGTCACTGCTTCAGACTATCTCACTACCAAACGCCAACCAGTTGCATTTTCCTCCGTCGACGGTCAGCTTGGCTCATGCTGGTAAAGGGTTTCATGTCGCCAGTGAACGTGGTATATGGCGAATGGAAGCTACGAATTATGATGCGCAGATCAACGAGCTTGTGGAGAACCAAGACTATGATGAAGCGCTGAGCATACTGAACATGCTGGAAGATGCACTATTGAATAATAAGGGACAGCGTCTGAAGGAAGTCGAATGTTTCAAACGACGGCTGCATTTCGACCAGCAGATGGAGAAAGCGCAAAAATTGTTCGACAATCGACGGTATCGGGATGCTTTCGATATCTTCATTGCCGTGGAGGCGCCGCCTGAGAGGGTCATCAGATTGTATCCGAAGGTCATTGCTGGAGATCTGTCGATTGTGGAGGAACCGCATGATAATTCCGGTGTAGATACCGCGGATCAGAGTGGCATTAATGGAGAAACAGATATGAGGGAAGAACTCGGATCGCCAAAACCGTCGGCCGTGAGCAAATTGATCAAGTCTGATACTAAAAGTAGCTCGGATGCAGCCTCCATTATATCGTCCACAAAGCTAGATGATACCGACCCATCGAACTTGAGAAAGCCTACTGAGGACAAGCCGCTACAAGGCAAAGACCTGATAACAGCGGCAGGAGAATTGAATGCTTTCCTAGTGAGCACTCGGAACAGAATGAAGAAGGTTTTCGATGTCGAAACGTGCCAGCTCAAGACGAAGGAAGTCGCCCAAAATGGGTCATCGGATGCTGCTTTCGAGACATTGCTAAGAGGTCCACAATCAGATTCCGACAAGGAGAAGGAGCGCAAGCTACTTGAAATGGGTAAGCTGGTCGATACGACACTTTTTCGCTCCTACATGCTGTCGAATCAGCGACTGGCTGGATCACTTTTTCGGATCCCTAACCTGTGCGATGCTGACGTTGTTAATGCCAAACTACTTGAAAATAATAGATACAATGATCTAGTCGACTTTTTCCATGGCAAGAAGTTGCATCGACCTGCTCTGGAATTACTCAGAAAATTTGGCACAAAGGAGGAAGGGAGTGAGACTGCACCTACGCTCCATGGACCAAGAAGGACTGTTGGCTATCTCCAGAATCTGCCACCAGAATTGATCGACCTCATACTCGAATTTGCAGAATGGCCGTTACGAGCTGATCCTGAGCTTGGCATGGAGATATTCCTTGCGGATACCGAGAATGCAGAAACTCTGCCACGTGACCGGGTGATCAGATTACTGCATGGAATTGACGTTGATCTGGAGGTCAAATATTTGGAGCACATCATTAACGAGCTTAATGACATGACGCCGGAGTTTCATAACCGTCTGGTCACTGCGTACATACAGGAATTAGAGTTACGAAAGGATCGGGACTCTGAGAGTTGGAAGGCGTTGATGCAGCATTTGATATCATTCTTGCATACAAGTTCACAATATTCGATGACGAAGGCTTTCGGTCTGATACCCCGAGATGGTAGGTCTATATTTATTGATGATTGAAATAAGCTAAGAATGATAGACCCTGATTTCTACGAGGCTCAAGCCGTTGCTTTGAGCAATATAGGCTCACACAGGCAAGCCCTGGAGATTTATGTTTTCAAGCTTAAAGACTACGATAAAGCAGAGGAGTAAGCATGTTCCTCGCTATCTATCATCCCGCTAACATGCTTAAGATATTGCAACCGCATTCACCTCCTTGACTCCTCACCTACAGTATCTCCTAATCCCTCGCGACGGCCCTCCACTTCTGAACCCGAAGATCCATTACCCTCAATCTATCACACGCTCCTCTCGCTATACCTCACGCCCCCTCCCCCACATTCCCAAAATTGGCCGCCAGCACTTTCCCTCCTCTCCAAACACGGATCCCGTCTCCCCGCAGCCTCAACACTGAACCTGATCCCCTCCTCTCTCCCTATCGCGGACCTAGAATCCTATTTCCGGGGTAGGATAAGAGCCGCGAATAGTATTGTGAACGAGACTCAGATTGTGGCTGGGTTGAGGAAGACTGAGATGGTGAGCGCGCAGGCGGAATTGTTGCTTGGGGATGGACAAGGGCACAATGGTGGGAGGAATAGGAGGGTTTTGGTGGGCGAGGAGAGGGTGTGCGGAGTATGTCATAAGAGGCTTGGTGGGAGTGTGATCGCGGTGTTGAAAGATAACACAGTGGTGCATTATGGGTGTCTGGGAAGGGCAAACCAGGCTGCGCAGAAGGGCAATAGTGGGCAGTGGGGACGGTAGTCCGACTTCTTGCTGGAGATTGGATTCATAGCGTGGTGTTCTGGTGCATATAGCTTCTTGTCGATACCCGAAGGAGATAATGCCTTCAACCATCCTCCTCCGGTACTTCCTCTCCGTAGTTGTCTTCCTCCTTGGCTTCATCTATGCCAGCTTTCTTCTGCCTTGCAGCAGGTGTGCTTCCCTCCTGCGCTCCTCGAGTCTTATCTTCCTCCATTCGCACGGTCAAAGCCTCGTTGATCTTCGTTTGCAGCTTCGAATTTGCCTGACGTAGCTCCTTGAGGTGCATGGTCTTGTTGCTTGTAGTGATTGTGACATGCTGCTTGAACGGCTCATTGGTAGGCGAGTTATAGACCACTGAGAAAGTGACCTGACCTTTGGGACTCGACATCGAGCCGTTTGCCGTCTGCTCAGCCATCTTGCTTGTTTGACGTGCTTTGGGATGAATAAGGGCTCGGAGGGGCAGTGTCATGGAAATTTTAAGGTTCCCTCCCCAAGTCCAAGTTACAGTACAGTAATCGACGGTGGGATTTGTTTGACCCAAAGGGCACAGCTAAATTTGTCACATTCACCATCACCTTCACCTTCACCTTCACCATCTCCAATCCTGAACTTCGAGTTCTTGAGATGCACATATATCACGCCGTTCATTCGCGCAAGGCAGGACCTTCCCAGTGAACGCGCGCACCCTCTCCATGACCCCGCGGTGATTCATCCCCACACCTCAACCTTCCTCAGCCCGGACATTCCACAAGCATGTCGAGTCTGACAGGGCCACCCCGAGCACCTGGTAGCTTCTCGCCCTCCATTCTACAATCCACGTCTGGCAAACGACCTCCATTACGACACGTCGAGTCTTCCGATTCCTCGGAAGAAGTACCTACACTCGCGGTATTGAAGAGTCGTCCTTCGGCTCAGCATGCTCTGAGGCCCTTCTACTCCCAGTCGCAAGCAAATTCTAGTACAGGAAGTCTGCAGAATTTCTCGAGACCAACAACGGCGACGGCGGGGCACTCACGTGGTGATTTACCAGTAAAGAATGATCCAGCGGGTGTTGTGGATACAAGCTGGCAGAGAGGACACGGACGGAAACACTCCCAACCGCAAAGTATACGTGACGGCAATACCTCTTCATCACATAACGACTTCTTCCGTGGACACGGTCGCAAGCCTTCGTCGAATTCCCAATTACAGACGTTGGAGGGTATAGCCGACTCAGTACGTGGCCACAGCAGGAAACAATCTCAGACTCAAGGGTCTTTCGAACCATACCTTCCTACGGCTGCGAACTCGAATTACGGAGCGATGGCAAATACGAATGGGTTGAATGCCAGTGCGATAGCTGCGCAGGCCGCAATGCAACAGCAATCGCATCATGCGAGGCAGAGGTCGCAGACTGTACCTACGCCGAATATCGATACTTCGAATACTGGTGGAACGGGAAGTAGGAGACCCTCAAAGGGTCCACATTCTCCGCCTGTGTTGAGCTTGACAGAAGCCTCGGGACCGAGGGAGGGACTAGGTGGTCACTCGTATCATGGGATGATGGCAGGACATCAGAATGCTGCTCACGCAGCTGCAAATGTAGTGTTCCCGAAGTCACCTAACATCTCACCGAGTCTGGGATCGCAGGATCTCGACAAGGCTTTGCCTGAGAAGCCGAAGACGGAGAAGTCGAAAGTCAAGCTCTTTTCAAGACCAGGGAAGATTGGGATCTCGAAGGACAAAGACCCCAAAAACACGGGCTTACCGAGTCCGAATAAGTTGGGACAGTATAGTTTAGCTTCGTTACAGAAGATGAATATGAGTACGACCAGTGTGGGGGATAGCAATATGTCGAGTGCGAGCAGTATGTATAGTATGGCGAATTCGTCCTCAGCGACCATACGGCCCGTGGATCAGCCCCAGGAAAAGGAGAAGGAGAAGCATAAACACCACTTCTTGTCAAGGCAAAAACATAAACTGAGTAGCAAGGAGGATCATCACTTGAATCTGTCATCGGCTATGTCCAATTCGAGGCCGGTGGATCCAAATGCCCCTGGTTTATATAACTTCAATCTACCACCTAGTCCGGGTCCGTCGACTACGAGCTTTGCGAAGAGTATGAGTGGGTTGGATCTGAGGCATGGTGGGAGGGCATTGAGGGAGAAGAAGAAAGAAGAAAAGTCCGAGTTAGCTCTGAGGGAGAATGAATCCTCGTTCACCGTCAACGAATGGCCTGGACCGTCGAGCCTAGGATCTATGGGCGGTAATTCGCTGTTGACCAGCTATCCTGCAAGTATGTATGGAGATGCACCGGATTTCGGGAAGTTCGGGTTGAACAATATGGGACCTGATGATGCGTGGCCGTATCTGAAGGCTAAGCTGTTGATTATCTTTGAAGGCGAAGATCTGCGCTTGCCGGTGGAGGACTTCAATCGCCTTGTCTCGTCAGTCTCCTTGATCGTTTATTGATGCACTAAGCTGACCATCATAGAACCCACATCCAACGCTGCATCCAAAAGCGTTCTCCAAAAGTTATTCTCGAAGACCTACGTGACCTCCTCAACACAGGCTTCACTTCCCTCGATGCAACCTTGCACCGCATCCCTGACGAACGCATCATCCCACACCTCGTCGAAATGTGGCTTTTCACGTTCACCTCGATCCTCCCCTACATGCAAGCGGTCTTCCTGCCCCTCGATCTTGAATTTTCCGGCAACGGACCCCTCCTGAGCACCATCCAGGCCCGGGACTTCTTCGGCACCGCCAGCTCCGACCTCGAAGTAGGAAAGATCGTCCTCACCGCATTTCGCGATAACGTCATCCTCCCCCGCTTCGATTCCCTAAAACAGATCTTCTCCCGCCTCTCCCTCGACTCGCTCGCCTTACCGCTCCCCATCCCCACGGGCCCCACCAGCCAATCCAACTACAACAACCAAGACCAGCTCCTCTCCAGTTCCCCACCAACAGACACAACCTCGAATTCCAATTCCGATTCCCGCCGCCCCGGAACAGCCACCTCGCTCGATCCTTCCCTAGCCTCCTACTCCTCCTCCAACACCACCCTCATAAACTCCACCACCGGCGGGACCGTCGCCTTTCCACCGTTCGCACCCGGTGGCGGCACAGGGGGCAATAGAAGTAGAGCCATAAGCAATACCTCCACGCGCTCAGACGGCATGATGCCTCCACCCCCGCCACCGCCACCGATGAGGCCCTTTACGCCTAGTAGTACGCACCCTTCTAGTGGGTCGATCGGCAGCTTGGGCGCGGGACATGGTAATCCAAATTATGCGGGGAGGGAAAGAGGAGGCAGTTCGAGGGAGAGAAATGTGTTGGTGGAACATAGCAGTAATCGTTTGACGGAGACGGTGGGAAGGATGTTACAGTGTGTGAGTGTGCTGGCTAGTCTTGGCGGTGCTGGAATTGGAACCGGAACCGGAGTTGGAGCGGGAGCTGGGAATGGTGGTGGTGGTGGGGGAGCAGCAGCAGCGGAGGGTGACGAGCAGGCGAAGATGGAAGAGTTGAATAGAGCGCTGAAGTTGAACTGGCTTGGCCGTGGGAGGACGGGAAGGAATAGGAGGGGCTTGGTTGGTGGGAGGGTTGAGAGAAATGTCCCTACTGCAGGCGCGGGGATGGGGATTGGGACGGTGAGGAGTGTAGAGGTTAATTAAACCTTGAAAGAATCGGTGTCTGGACGGAGGGTGAGGGCTAAGGGCACGGCCCAGACGTACTTTGATGATGGTATTCAGAAATGAATCCTGATGACGGCATTGGAAAATTGGCGTTGAAAAGAAAATCGGTCTGCTTTACATACCCCTGGGAATTGGAGTCAGGTTTGCGAAAATGGAATATTTGGGTTTGCCAGGGTCAATGGGTGTGTTTGAGGAGTTTTGGTAGATTGTACATATTGATGTATATGACCATGCACCTACTCAAACACGGTGAACCTCGAGTTTGAACACTACTGTTGATCTCGGTCATCGTGGGATGGCAAGAAAGTACAGCGTAGACAACTAAGATATTCTATATGGATCGATCCTGAGGCGTACGCCAGCATGGGCGGACTCCTGCACTCTCGACCGTGAAGATATAACTTGATTTTTAGACCGATTGTGAATCTTACCGACAAGACGTGTATGTCATCGCATCTTTCTTATGTAATTGGACCTCTTGCCGGAAGTCGACGTACGACTCCACCTTGCGATGAAAAGTTAGCAACAACACACTAAACACGAAGAACAAAAAGTTTAGGTAAGAGAAGCTCGGTCAGACATCCAAGGAAGAAGTAGCCCTCATTTGTCCACGGTTAGGTTCTAGTTGGGACTCGAGTGAAAACTGCGAATGTGGTATGTGTTTCATCATGAAAGCTTGTAACGGGTCTCGAAAGGAAGTGGAAGATGGTACTCACTTAATGTCTGATGCTGAATGGGTGCGACCTCTGCTGAGTTAGTTGCATAGGAGAAGGTACCTGTGTTAGTGGCGCAGATGGGTATAGCGAAGTGGCTGTTGCGAAGGACAACTTGGATAAGGAATGCAATGGCACTCGGCAGATATTCCTGGAAAGGTGACCTCTTAGTAGTATCTCGTCAAGGTGATGACGCGTTCAAGATCTCAACAGTTGAGACGCATCCGACCTAAAGGACTTTTCGTGCGTTAGCAAGCAGGTTCAATGTGCAAGCAGCAGTAATAAGATCTGGTGTTTCGTTCCTCAGACAAGTTAATCTGGCAAGAACAAGTGTCCCACGTGTGAGACACCCGGACAGCATAAATTTAATCATGGTCGATTCATTTGGGAAAAGAAGTATTGAAGTATTGTCATCTTTGAAAAGAACAGGTCGAAGTATCAGGGGCTGATCAGGAATGATGAATGTACGTACCGGATGCAACTGAGAGCAATACCGCTGTTTGAAGCTGTCCTGGTTGTGCTAGTTGTAGGGGGCTTTTGGTGTTGTGATGACGGTTTGGGCAGAAGGAAGGTGAAGGATTGTCGTCGAGATTTATTTTATTTTCATTCTCGTGACCGTGGCGTCGGCTAAGTAGACGCGATATTCGCTTCTCCCAATCACAGTCTGATCGCTTAACTCTGACAGCCTTAAGGCCTCAAGGCAACTTTCAGGCCAACATCCCGCCTGCCTCTTTTGCTTTATATCGCTCACTCATCGATCGATCTCTTGACGAGGTCTCAAATCAGCTTGATACTGTATTGATAATCGCATCCTCTAACACCTGTCCCCTCTTGTTTCCTCTCGCAATTGGACTCGTGTTCTTGTTGCTGCTCTACACGCTTGTCTCTACACGTCAAAGTGCTACTACTGTACTGTAGTATAATACGGGGGTACCTTCGTCCTTTTAGTCGCACGGACGCCAATCTCTTCCCCATCTTTACCTTAACCCGGGAGGCAGGGTCCTCTCATCTTCGCCGCAACGGCAGAAAATAACCTTCTGCCCTACACGCCGACCTGATCAACATAACAGACACTGGACTACAAATGCGTGGGGTGCCAACGCCTGTCTAGGAACCTTCGCGTTCGCTATCTGCGAAGTGCCAGTCGGCGCGAGGAGCTTGGCCTCAGCATTGGCTCATGTGAAGCGGATCGGTACACTGGTGGACATCGGACGAACCTTGCTGGCGCATACCGCCAGCACAATTACACAACAACGACAAAAGACTGTCTGCAAAACACGCTGGGGACCTTATTGGATCCAGTCTTAATCACGACTGGAGAAGATCAGTCACGACCAGTCCTGGCTTACATTGACGCTTGCCCCGTTCGAACAAACGACAAGACTTTGGACTGGCATAGGCGCTTCTTGCTGTTATTTTGGAGATCTTGGCTCCCAAGTCACCACTCGTAAGGAAGAGGTGGAGGAGGAAGTTGTGCGCTGAACGCGCACGCTTGGTGGAATTTTGGATCCCGGCGAATCCCTCACTCGAGGTAGTGCAGCAGCACCATGATGACAACCTTGGCACAAACACACGCACCATATCCTCCCGGGATGCAACAGCACCCAGGAATGCCTCCACATATGGCGGGAGTGCCACATAATCAGCCGGGTCAGCCAGGCCCAGGCATGCCTCAGCAGATGCATATGGTATCAGGTCCAGGTGGACCGCAAGTAACTCAGGCTGGGACTATGATGGGTGTAATGCCACCAGGTGCTGGCGGACCAAATGCGCATGCTCTGCAGCACCTGAATCCCGGACAGCAGCAGGCACATATGTTCCAGCAGCAACAACAAGCTCAGGCTCAGCAATGTCAGTATCTTGGGCAGACTTCTGCTGCTATTACTGACATGAGTAGATGCGAATAACCCATTACTTCAAGCTCAACACCAACAAATCATGGCAAGACAGGCGCTGAATAGGCAAGCGGCGATGGCTCAGCAGTATAATGGCATGCCCGTCAACATGCTCAATGGAATGGGTCAGATAAACGCTGCGCAATTTCAAGCAATGCGGGCGGCGCAAATGGGTAGACCAGTCAACCCTGTGAGCCTTCCGCAACATCTTCAGCAGCAACAGCAGCAGGTTTCACAGTCCGCAGAGCAACACATGGCTCAGCAACATGTAAGAATCCAGACCTCATGACTAGTCCCAAACTAACAGCTGTAGCATCAACAAATGGCAATACAACAGCAGATGGCGATGCAGCAACAGCAAGCTCAGGGTACTCCCGGTCCACAGGGACATATGGCCCCGCAGCAGATACACAACTTACAACAAGCGCAATTAGCCCAACAACAACATCAACAGCAGCAACAACAAGCAGCCCAAGCTCAAGCAGCTGCACAACACGCTCAGGCTCAAGGTCAAGGCCAACCTCCGTCCTCGCAACCATCTTCGAATCCTCAAAATCCAGCACAGCAGGGCCAAGGTCAGCAACCCCAACCGGGTTTACAGCATCAGCAAATGATGCAAGCAAGGCAAGCAGAAAGGATGAAGGGACAATGTATCATGCGTCTATGTGCTCTTGGTGACAGCCTGAGTAGTTTCACTGCTGCCTCGAAACCACTAGAAACGTATATGGTTAACGAGCCTAACCCTGTCATCGCCCAACGGATGAAGCAGAGGGTCGACAATGACTACTGGATGACATTTGTAGACCGCTTCTTTTCTCTCAAGGGCGTTTTAAGACATTCTGTGTGGGTTATGGATGAGACATCAAACAAGCAGTACGAGATACCATATCCGGCTTTGGCCAGATACTTCTTCACACACTTTGAAAGTGGGGTAAGAAACATGCAGTTGATAATGGAGAGGGGGCTTGAAAAGGAATTGCCAAATAATGGTCATTTTGTGGAAAGTCAAAAGTCGAGTTTCGTCTATTGGTTTGACAACGGATCACAGGTATGTTGGTCTTGGCTGGTATAAACCTACGCTAACATGTATAGCTCATTGCAAGTGGTATATTACGTGCTCACTTTGATGCTGATCAAAAGATCGAACTTCTTGAATTCATCACAAGTCATCACGAGGAATATGTTCCCAGAACAAGAGTGTTGAATGCTGCTAGACCCTTGCACGAATGGCAGAAGGAATGGCATCGTATTAATTCGATGCCAGATGGAAAGCCATCGCCGGAGATGAACAAGAAGAAACCGAAGACTATGAGATCACCAGCTCAGCCGCCACCAGAGATCGACTTACCAGATTCGATGGTAAAGTCCAGCATGGGTATAACCCAGTCTGTTTTTAGATTTCTCGAAGTAAGGCATGTGCTCACATTTGATATCGTTGACTTACACTGTTATAGCTTGCTGAAGTCATTGGCCAAATGCAGCCTCTTCTTGACTTTGCCCGAACGAACCCTACACTCGCACCATATACCGCACTTGAACAATACGTTGCCGGAGTAGCAGCTAATTCACAGAATCTCGCTGGACCACGAACTCCCGGTCTGCCCAATTTCCCTCTTGGCGCTTCACCGGCAGCAGCCCATCTTTCGCTACCGGATGGTTCGCCTCATACACTAGGTGGAAGCCCAGCTCAAGCACCTGGTATGCAGCTGCAACAAAGCCAACATGGGACGTCCTCAAGTGGACCTAGTGCGAATACAAGCCCCAACGTAAATAATAAGAGAAGAAGACCAAGCGGTGTCAAGGAAGAGGATGTACAGATCAATGGAACGCAAAAAGCCAATGTCAAGCCGAGTCCGAGGATTGGAGGCAAGCGACAGAAGGGGAATCCAGCTTGAAAGAAAGTCGGCTTTGAGAAGCGTGTATTTTCTTCAAGTCAAGGGTTGAAGCTGGTGAGGGCCAGGTAGAACATGCGCTGCAACAACAGTCTTGATGGTCTCGAGAGACGTCCGTCAGACAGCGACAGATACAGTACAAATACAGATACCGTAGAGTGCAGGCCTACATCGCCTTACCAAACGCACTACTCAACCGCCTCATCATCCAAACGACATCCACACAACCACCTACCCACCCTCACGCTATTACAGGAGTTTCGGCGCACGGTGTTCAAAGCCATTACAGCAACGAAGGCCTAGTTGACGTCTTATGGTTGCTTACGTTGTCTTTTTCAGAATTACAAGCATGTTATCCCTAACCTCCCTTCCCTTCGATTCATGAAGTGTACTATAACCGAATTTATATATGTTCCATCCCGGGACGATCGCATGAAGCTTTATCTTTATCATAGCTCAAGTCGGATCGGGCTCGGCTTTGCAGTTGCAGGTCTTTTAATACCCTGCTTTTCGGGGATTCGGTTTTTGGGAAACCCCGGGCGATGGGCATGGGCATGGGCATGGGCATGGGGATGGATTCTTGGCCAGGTGGAGCATCAATGATCAGGAACAGGATAAAGAAGCTTGAGGTCGAGACAAGAGAGTGAGAGACGGAAGATAGGTACGAAAGATGAAGATATATGAGTGGGAAGAACAGAGGGAGATGGACGAGTGTAAATATCAGAGTTGAAAGTCGCAGTTGAAGAAATGCGAATTTATTGCTAAGCATTCTGGGATCCGTAATTGCAGATCGAGGATGCGAGCATATTAGTATTGACGTGTGAAGTACCCTATCGCCTGGAGTGAGTATAATGGTCCCAATCGGTCACAAATGTATGGTTGCTGTACAGCTCCATTTCAAACTCCACCAGCCATACACGACATACAAATGCCCATGAATTCCAAGCAATGTAAAGGCATCTAGTGCACAGTGAGTGTTATTCGGGCATTTCTACGTCCTGAACCTCAGGTCTCTTGTATCGTTAGATTTAAGCAAGGCTTCCCCCTTTAAGCTCGCTTAGCTATGCCGCACCAACCAAGGTGTATACGTGGTTATGGAGGGCTTAAATCAATGTATGGGTTCATCGCAGACCAAGATCGTTGAAGATGAAGCTTTTTGGGGTGAAGACTACTTGGTAGGCGGATCGACGATGGAAGTCGGATTGTACTGTGGATGGATTTGATCACTGCAACGAGATGTTCGTTGAGCTTCTGGGCGAAAGCTTAGGTCCCTGTGTGACCGAAGGTCTGAAGGTAATGTTTAGATTTATCTATCTACAACAAGCTTGGCGTAAATGCCTGCAACAACCGAACTCCCATGCTCTCTAATTCTTCCTGCGTTCTAAGCAGAATAAGTAGAGGACAACTACGCTCCAAATCGATCTCATAGGGGCATTGCACTACCACCACCTTCTCCATGACAAACCCCCTCAATATCAGCCCTTGCAAGATAAACAAGACGACTCGGAAGCCTAGTGTTCTTTCATAGCCTCAAACACAGGGTACTCGAGCGGATCCCTGCACATCAGTCAGCAAAGCAACATCTCAGCGCACAACATACTTACAGCGGAAAAGCCACTTTCCCCACCGTAACCAACCTCCACCTCAGCCTCAACAACCACTGCAACTCCACCGGTCCAACCTTCTGCACAAACTGCCTCAGCGTATCCTGTACACCCGAATACCCCTTCAAATTACTCTGAAGCTTCCTCAGATACTCCACCGCAATAGGCCTACGGTCCTGTGGGGCGATCAAATCCGCATCTCGAATCGAGCCCTTGACATTCACGAGTGTGATGGTCTTGAGCGAAGTGAAATAGCGAAGACCGCGCATGAATGATAACCAGCCTGCTTGTGTATCCCATAGACTCAGATCGAGAGCGAGATGCTGGATTGATCCGAAGTCGCTCTTCCCGTCCCAGGAGGACAGGAGATACATTACTGGTGCGAGGGTCGTGGATGAGATCACGCCGCTGTATGTGTCGTTGAGGAAGCGGTAGGTGAATTCTTCGTGCGAGGTTAGGTGCGGACTGAGGTAGAGGGTGTCTTTTTGGAAATCGAAATGGACGAGGCGGAGGAGGTTGGAGACGGGTTTGTGGGCTTGGTTCTCTTCGTGTGCGAGGACTGCGGCGCGGGATTCATGGTTGATCCAGAGAAGGGGGGTTTTGAGGTGTTGTGGTCGGAAGACGGGGAGGTGGTAGGCGGTGTCGATGATTCGACCGTAGGCTGGGAGAGCGAGCTTCCAGACTCGAGAGCGCATTTCCACTGGAATACGAGAGAAGATTTTGAAGGATGAGAGGGGTGGCGGGAGTGGGTTTGTGACTTGCACCTGGTAGTTCATTGATGGGCCATTAAGTGGCGCCGTGGAGGGTCCTGTGGAAGAACCGCTCAATGCAAACCCTGGATTACCCATCGACGACATGCTTGGAGTTCCATATGGAAGATTCACTGAATGCGCTATTGAATGCCCACTCGAAAATACAGACGCATTTGCGCCTAGTGAGCTGAGCGCAGGCTTCCTTGCATAAGTGATCGGAGATACTGTCTGATATCCATCTGAAGACTGCATAGAGGCTGGCATCTGACGTGGTATAGAAGCTGAAGCTGCGTGTCCACGAGAGTATCCTCTAGTAGAACGCCTCCATGCTTCATACGAGCTTTCAACCCCAATTGCTGTAGAAGGTGCTCCCGAAGCTGGCATTGTAGGCTGCATTGAGTATTGCATCGAAGATACAGCCTGAAGACCATTTGACGGCTGCACCGAGGGAGGCACCTGATGGCCCACAGAGCCAGGAGCTGTGTATCCACCAGAATACCCTTTGCAAGACGCCCTCCATGCTTCATAGGAGTTTCCAACTTCACTGGCAGTAGAAGGTGCTCCTGCAAACGGCATCGCGGGCTGCGTTGGGTAAATCATTGGAGATCCAGTCTGATATCCACTTGACGGCTGCGGCGTGTAACGCATCTGTCGACCCCCAGAATTTAGAGCTGTGTGGCCACCTGTGTTCTTTTTGATAGATGCTTTCCATGCTTCATATGAATTCTCCATCCCATTTGCCATGAAAGGTGCCCTTGAAGCTGACATTGCAGGCTGCATTGCGAGTGGTGCTCTTTGACTTAGAGTTGAAGATTGAGACTCGCTTGGGTAATTCGTGAGAGATACAGTCTGATATCCAACAGAAGGTGGAATAGAGGCTGACATCTGATTCTTCATATAAGCCGCAGAAGCAGGAGCTCTACGCTTAATTGAGTTCTCTGTAACAGAGTTACTCCACGCTTTATACGAAGTCATTCCCCCATTCGCAGTGGAAGGCGTTTCTGAAGCTGGCGTCGCCTCCATCGCAAACCCCTTTTCTTGTGTCGGACCTGCAGATGGAGGATTATGTGACTCTTTTGCTGGTACTTCAAAACCGAATGGTGAAATCTTCGACGGATCCATCTCCAAATGCCAGTCGCTGACTGCCAAGTGTTTGGATATAGTGAGTAGCCAGATCGCAAGTTGTAGCTTAGCTGGTGATTGAGATGGAAGTTCGAGAATGAGGACAGACTAACTTCAGACCAGGTGATGTGAGAATCAAAGGGTGCTCTCAATGGTGTTGATATGTTGCCCGATCTTCTTAGAAAGGCTTTGTTTGTTTATTAAAGGCGAATTGGTTGCTCGGAGCATTCACCGCCCTCCACCCTTAAGCGAGCGCACCAAGGCCTTGTCTCCCCTTCACTAAAGAGCTCCTTTCTTCACCTGAAAGTCGTGAAGAGCCAGTTATGATAGAAGAGGCTCAGAGTCAAGAACGGTCAACATGGGCTAGTCACACGGAGATAACAGCATGATAGAGACAACCCTTCTTTGTCCACGTCAAGGAGTCCCTGAAAACTTGCTTCAGCCTAGGACTTAGGAAGTAGTTGAGAATCCATCTTACCACACTGTTTACATATGGTAGCTTAGGGCCTTCAAGAGGTTGTCGAAAGTGTTGACATCTATTTCCAGCAGAAAGATACCGGACTGTCCACATGTATTTTGACAATTCTCCAATGCCATAAAGTATGTTTTGCTTGAACAGCAACTATCGTGCACCGTTCATTCGGAAAGCACCAGGATCACTGAGCCCATCCGAGCAACTCGTAAAGATATATGTGGATCGGAGATGGAGTTGCAATCAATCAGATGAGGGTTCCATATTAAGCAGCATACTTGGCAAACCTCGACAAAGCCGGACCCAGCTCTTCGGCCTTCGCCTCCGTCCTATCATTCTCCTTTTGTGATTGACTCTTCCTCATCTCCTCAATCTTCAACCTCCTCTCGTCAATGATATTCTTCGAGCCTTTTTTCCTTAGATACTTCCTCAAACTGCTATTCTTCCCTCTCCCACGATTCTTGATATTGGCTAGTGGATCCACAGGCTTCTTATCCAGATCCTTATCTGCTTGTCGCTGTTCCTCTGATCTCAAATCCAATTTGCCAATGTAGTCGGGGTTGAGCGATATCATTTCTGGTTGAAGCTTATTGAGCAGTGATTTCACTTCTGCTTCTTGTCGTTGTTTGGTGTTTTCGAATGGATTGACTTCTAGTGCGTCGAAGTTGGCTTCACCAGCTCCCGGAACAAGGGTCGATGCAAAGCCAGTATCGTGTGAAACTCCTAGAATGTCCTCTAGTGGACACCATCGAACACGCTCGATTCGTTTACCTTCCCCTCCCCATTTCATGTATGGGCTCTGCACCTTGTTCTCGCTGAAAAGACCGCGCCAGATTGAGACTGTGGTGCCTTCACCCACCGCCGTTAACCCAGTGTCCGAGATTGCTATTGATGATCCAGGCTGCCGAGTAAAATACTGGTTGACTTCCTTGAACATTCGAATGTCCCATATTGACATCTTGAGATCTTGACCTGTGCATGCCATATACCTGCCGCCCCGATCGACTGCGATTGACCGCACAGGGCCTCGGTGTGCGAGTAGCTTAACATGTGGATCAGACGTGTTCGGCGACCACAATGTGACTGTACCATTTTGGTGGCCGATATGCATTATCGCGTTATGAGGATTTTGGGCAAGAGCGGTGGGAGAACCCATCTTGGTGCGCAGTTCCGCGACGATCTGGCCAGTGGAGACGTCCTGATACTTGAGGTATCCTGGATTACCCTACAGCATGTCAGAAAAGGCGAAGGAAGCAAGCAGGGTCATCATACCACCGTTGCTAAAAGATAATGGTAAGGAAGAAACTCCATGCTGGTGACTTCGACATGCTTCTTAAGACAATGCAGCTCCACACCATTCCGGTCGTATATGTACACATACCTCTTCTGAGCAACAGCGAAAAGTTGACTGTTGTGGAGCCATTTCGCATCTCGTACAGTCTCTTTCAATTGTAGCTCGCAGCCCAGCTTCCCTGCTCTCCAATCCATTGTCGCAACATGTCCTTTCCGGCCTGCCAATAGCAGTTCCCTCCCATTCCTCGTGTAGTCGCAAACATATGGGCCCAAGTCATTCAACTTGAGCTCGAAGCCCTTCTGCGCCGTTGCGATTGACACATCCTTCTTGATCTCTTCTTGCCGAATTCTGTAAGTCCGCTCGAGTTCGCCTTCTGGCTCTAGGAAACCGCCAGTGTTCTCAACAAGGATCTCGGCATCCTTCGCCTTGAGCACTGCATCTTTGTATTTATGTTCGAGAGACTTCAGGTTGCCACGAAGCTTCCTGTCCTTGATACTCTTGACCTGAATCTTCCTTCCTCTACCATAGGCTTCTTGTGCTTCTTTCCGTCGTCGGACTTGGGCTTCGGATTCGAGTGCTGTGAGAGTGGTACGTGCACGCTTGATCGGCACCGAGCCATTGGAGTAGGCGGCTTCCATTGACTTGGCAGAATTGTGGTGTTGTGTACTGTATTTTGAAGGGAGGGACGACGTTATTAGTTGGGACACTTTTTGATGCCGAGAATTTTACGCTTTCGTTATCGATAAGTACAGTAAGGGATTTAGCTCCAAAAAAGTCGAGGACCCCACCCCCTACCCGAATCTGCTTCGAAGTCAACATCACTGATATTCTCTGCCATATAGTGAGTAGGACCTGGAATCCCAATATCGTCAAGCTGGCTACTGCGATACCTTTCAGGTTCAAAGCGGGTGGTAACGGCACCATGCCTGCCAGAATCGAGCAACACTCCCACCGGAACACTACCAAGGTGTCCCACAAGCCGTTCAAGAGCCGGAAAGCCACAAAGGGAGCTCTAAAAGAGATATCGAAGGGTATGCCTTTACTGATTTCATCTGGCTACATGTTAATTGTCATAGGTCGAGTCGCTGATTTCAGTCACCGCAAGACGCCTCACCAGCAAGTAATGTCCAAATTTGACCGTCGAAATCAAGCCCGGCAGAAGCAACAGACCAAGCGAAAGGAGCATTTAAGAGAGACAAATGTGTTTGCAGGAAAACATGGTGCTCCAAGAATAGTGCCTGTTATATCACTATGCGAGGATGGAGACCCTGCTACTGCTGTACGAGCCATGGTTGGTAGTATCGACATCGAGGCTTCATGTCCGGATCATGGACAAGTGCGAGTTGAGGTTGATAGGTTCAAGCAGAAGCTTCAATTCATCGCAGTTGAGCGAGATTTAATGGCTTGTCTTGATGCTGCCAAAGTTGCGGATTTTGTCATTTGCATATTGTCTCCAGAGCATGAAGTGGATGAGTTGGGAGAGCTTATACTTCGGAGCGTGGAAGGTCAAGGGCTGTCGGCGCTGTTCACTGTTGTGCAAGGCCTGGACAGGATTGAACCGCCGAAGAGGAGACCCCAAATAGTGTCGTCGCTAAAATCTTACATCACGCATTTCCATCCGGAGCAAGAAAAGATACACAATCTGGACGCCAGGCAAGAATGCGCGAATCTTGTGCGATCGTTATGTACACTTACTCCGAAAGGAGTGAGGTGGCGAGAGGAGAGAAGCTGGATGCTTGTAGACAGTGTTCAATGGCCTGAGACGGCGTGCGGGAAAGTGGTACTGACAGGAGTCATTAGAGGCAAGAGCTTGAAAGCAGATCGACTGGTTCAAGTTGGCGATTGGGGCGATTTTCAGATCGAGAAGATCACTGCAGCACCACTGGAAGCTCGAGACAGGAAGGCAAGTAAAATGGCGGTGGATATGGGCATAGATACCACGCTGGAAATCCCTACAGCCGAGCAAGATGACCTAGAAGATTTGGCACCTGAAGAAGTCATCATGGAAGATGACGCTTCGATGTCCGTGGCAATAAGTGAGAAGCGAGGTGTCCTATTAGATGACCACCATTATTTCTCCGACGATGAGACTCATCTGCCCGCGAGGCCAAGACGGCTACCAAAGGGAACCTCGGCATATCAAGCTGCGTGGTATCTCGGAGAAGACTTCTCTGACTCGGGATCTGATATGGAGGATGTGCACTACCCTGACACGATGTCTATGAACGCACCGGCTTTGCCTCAAGACGGCATTGAAGGACTAGCGGCCAGAGAACCCACCGAAACTGCTCCGTCAGAGTATCCGCAGTCCGAGATGTTCCTGGACCCAAAGCCAGATGAGGAAGCCGAAGCAGAGCAGCTGGCAGCTTTTCGTAAACGGAAAAGCGGCGAGGCTGAGGACGATAAGGAATTCCCAGATGAAATTGAGCTTCATCCTAATGTGCTTGCTCGTGAACGACTGGCTCGTTACCGTGGGTTGAAAAGCTTACGTACCAGTCCATGGGAAGAAGCCGAAGACAGAGCTCATGAGCCTGAGGAATGGAGGAGATTACTGCAGGTTCCCGATTATAAATCATCAAGAAGTCAGGTCACTCGCGAGACACTAGTCGGTGGTGTCACTGCCGGCACTCGAGTTCATGTTCATCTGCGCAATGTTCCAGCCGAACTTCAACAATCATACAATCCACTCCAACCACTGACCCTCTTCTCCCAACTTCGACATGAACACAAGCGAGTAGCAGCTAACGTCAGTATATCGCTCAGCTCGGACTATCATGAGCCCATCAAGTCGAAAGAGGAAATGATCATGCAATGTGGTCCTCGACGTTTCATCATCAACCCTGTGTTTTCACAAGCTGGGAATACACCCAACGATGTGCACAAATTCGACCGATATCTTCACCCTGGCACATCCGCAATCGCATCATTCACCGGTCCTCTAACATGGGGTGCTGTACCTGCATTATTCTTCAAGCGCACCTCTGCCGATCAGTCTACAGAGTCTAAAGCTTCGATACAGTTCACACTCATCGGAACAGGCACCTCCCTTCCACCATCGTCATCCCGTGTCGTCGCCAAACGAGTCATCCTCACTGGCCATCCATACAAGATTCACAAGAAGCTAGTAACAATTCGATACATGTTCTTCAACCGCGAGGATGTTGAATGGTTCAAGGCTTTGCAGCTATGGACAAAACGTGGTAGGAGTGGGTTTATCAAGGAGAGTTTGGGTACACATGGATACTTCAAGGCTACATTTGATGGGCGGATCAATCCTCAAGACTCGGTGGGCGTGAGTTTGTACAAGAGAGTCTGGCCACGGTATGCGAGAGTGTGGAATCCCAAGCTAGAAGAGGTGGGAGAGAAGGTTGAAGATGTTGCTATGGATGAGGTTGCTGCTTGAGCTAATTATGACACAATCGTACTTGTCGATCACACAAAAATTGGAGGACAATGCTATCAACACCGAGACCTGGTATGTGACTGCTTTTCTCTACTGCCC
>Ga0181467_100408_pt1 | contig 22036 bp, 20 predicted proteins | sample InSIn5gowninarea_2_FD_119079 | JGI IMG/M metagenome (GOLD analysis project Ga0181467, IMG submission 119079) | Clean room microbial communities from NASA Spacecraft Assembly Facility at Jet Propulsion Laboratory, Pasadena, California, USA -... ... | reverse complement strand
GCAGAGTTCGCTGCTAAAACTGGTACAACAACATTGATCAATGACAACCTCATGCTTTTTTTGTTATTGGAAGAAAAGAAAGCGTTTTCTTTACTTGAAGAATTTCATTCTCTTCCTGTAAGCATGTATTGGTGGTGCCGGTATGACGGACAAACAGAGCTGAAGAACGAAGAAGAAGTATTTTCTAATGCCAAAATAAAGGCATGGATTGAGCATGAGTCTGTAGTGCAAGGCGGAGAGCTGAGCAAATGGCCAAAGCTTTTAGAAGGCGATGACATGATGCTGCACTGGATTCAAGAGACAAAAAGACTTCGAAAGAGAATTGAAGGGCACTTTCCAGGTGCTTCTGCCAAGACACTGACCAAGATGGCACTCCTTGGAGCAGACAGTGACCATGAAGCACTCAATGGAGAAGACATATACAAGCGGCTTATGGCTGGTTATATGGTTTCCCTTCGCCACTCATCCATCCGGCCTGATCTGGAAATTCTGCTTCAAGATATGAAGGATATGGGTCTTAATCAATATGACATGATGATGTTCACGACTGATGGGTCCAGCCCCTCTTTATATAAAGAAGGAATTCTGGACTGGATGATTAAGAAGGCGATGGAATATGGAATCCCTCCGATTGATGCTTATCATATGGCCAGCTACAATGTGGCGAAATACTATCGCATGGAGCATTTGCATGGCATGATCGCGCCTGGGCGGGTAGCAAATATCAATATTTTAGAAGATGAATTCAACCCTTCGCCTGTGTCTGTTCTGGCAAAGGGACAATGGCTGCGCAAAGATGGAAAAAGTATATCTCTGCCTTCTATCGACTGGGAAAAAGCCGGGCTTCCGCCATTAAATCTTCAATACGAACTGGACGATGAGGATCTGCAGTTCTCCATGCCGATTGGGATTGAATTGAAAAACAGTGTCATCACCCAACCGTACTCGTTAGAAAAAGACATGTCCGTAGAAGAAATCTCTGCGGCCAATGATGAAAGCTTTCTGGTTCTGCTCGATCGTAACGGCGAGTGGCGGATCAACACCGTATTAAAAGGGTTTACCTCCGAAGTAGCAGGGTTTGCCTCCTCTTTTTCCAATACAGGGGATATTATTTTGATCGGAAAGTGCAAGCAAGAGATGCATCGGGCGTTTAACCGCATGAAAGAATTAGGCGGCGGGATCGTGATGGCGGAGAACGAAGAAATTATATACGAGATTCCTCTTGCCCTTTCGGGTGTCATGTCTGATCAGCCGGTGGAGACGCTGATTGAGAAAGAAGAAAAGTTCAAGGAGCTGCTGGCTGAAAGAGGGTACGCTTACCACGACCCGCTGTATACAATCCTATTTCTATCCTCTACGCATTTGCCGTATATACGGGCTACATCGGAAGGGATGTACGATGTAATGAAGAAAACGGTACTCTTTCCGTCTATAATGCGTTAAAATAGTAAAGTGAAGAGAAAGTTAATAGGAGTTCACTTATGAAGAAAATGGTTATACTGTCTTCAATAGCAGGTGCTCTACTGATGAGCGGCTGCGTAAGTACGGAGGAAAAAGGTACAGAAGAAGGCAGTGAGCAAAAGGCTATACAAGAACATACGAAAGAGTACACCTTTCCGTTGACGGGAAAGCCGGTGAAAGAGCAGCCGGAACAGCGGGCGGTCGCTGTCGTCATTAATAATCATCCAAAAGCTCGTCCGCAAACCGGTTTAGCTGAGGCTGATATCGTATATGAGGTCTTAACGGAAGGAAATATTACAAGGTTCCTGGCGATTTATCAAAGCAGCCAGCCTGAGAAAGCCGGTCCGGTCCGAAGTGCCCGAACGTATTTCATCGACTTAGCGAGAGGATACGATAGTTTATTTATCGCTCACGGCTACAGTCCTAATGCGCGCGAACGGCTCTTCAGCGGCGAGATAGAAGAACTGAATGGCATACAATACGACGGGACTGCTTTCGAAAGAGATCCCTCCCGACAGGCTCCGCATAATTCCTATATTGATTTCGCGCAAGTGTTTGATAAAGCGGAACAAAGAGGGTACCACATAACAGGCGCGCCTGATCCTTTAAGCTTTGCTCGTGTTTCTCAATCGGCAGAAGGGGAAGCGGAAGCGGTGCGGATTAATTATTCAAGTCATCCCGACTTTCAAGTCGAGTATAAATACAATGCTAAAACCGGGGAATATGAGCGGTTTTCTGGAGGAAAGCAGCAGTTTGACCGGGAAACGGATCAGCCGCTAAGCGCTTCGAATCTGTTAATCATTGAAGCGGAGCACCGGCTCGTGGATGGACAAGGCCGGTTGGATATCGATGTTTCCTCCGGAGGCAAAGCCTACTTTTTGCAGGGCGGGGCTGCCTATCTGGCGGACTGGTCTAACGTAGAAGGCCGGATTTTGCCTTTTAAAGATGGGGCGCCTATCAGCTTTGCTGAAGGGAAGACCTGGATTCATGTTATTCCTGCCTCTAAGGGCTTAAATCAAATGGTAGATGTCAAGGACAATTAGAAGAAAGGGGTTGAAGGGAACATGCAAATTGAAAAGCTGCGCGGAAAAGAATTAGATCAGCTGTTTAATGCTATTCTTTCTCTTCGCGACTTAGAAGAATGTTACTTATTTTTCGACGACCTGTGCACGGTAAATGAAATCCAGTCCCTGGCGCAGCGCTTGGAAGTAGCTCGCATGCTGAAAGAAGGGAAAACATATCATAAGATTGAGAACAGCACGGGTGCCTCTACTGCTACGATCTCAAGAGTTAAGCGCTGCCTCAACTACGGAAATGATGCTTACCAGCTCGTCCTTGACCGAATCAAAGATGAAACAGCACCTGAGGAAGAACAAGCCATTGGAGAAAAATAATCGAAAAAGGGTCTGGCCCTGTTGCATGAAATCATTAGTGCAGCTAGGGTCAGACCTTTGTTTTAGTGGAGAAAAACAAGTGTTATAATGGTGGGGTGCAAAGTCACCGGCGAATAGCAGCCGGCATGGATAAAAGAATGGAGGAGTTTGTTGGATGTATGATGTGCATGAGTGGCGTCATGTATTTAAGCTGGATCCAAATAAAGATATAGATGATTCTACCTTGGAAGAAGTGTGCGAATCAGGAACAGATGCGATTATTATCGGGGGCAGTGACGGAGTAACGGTAGATAACGTGCTTAACTTAATGGCACGCGTACGCCGCTACACAGTACCTTGTGTACTCGAAGTATCTACTGTTGACTCCATTACACCAGGGTTTGATTCGTACTTTATCCCGGTCGTATTAAACAGCAAAAATACAGAGTGGGTGACTGGCCTGCATCATGAGGCTGTAAAGGAATATGGAGAGCTGATGGATTGGGATGAGATCTATACGGAGGGTTACTGCATCGCTAATCCTGACTGTAAAGCAGCGAGCCTGACAGAAGCCAAAGCCCCGCTCAGTGTAGAGGATATACAGGCCTATGCGATGATGGCAGAAAAAATGTTCCGGCTTCCGCTCTTTTACCTGGAATACAGCGGAACATACGGCGATTTAGAAGCCGTCCGATCAGTGCGCGAGACGTTAAAGGAAACGACCTTTATTTATGGCGGCGGTATCCAGGGGCCAGAGCAGGCAAAGGAGATTGCTCAGTACGCAGATATCGTTGTTGTGGGCAATGCTGTATATGAAAATACAAAAGAAGCTTTAAAGACAGTCAAAGCAGTGAAAGATCATGTATAATAAGAACAAATGTTCTAACAGGCGGTGAATGTATGCAATTTCTAACTGAAAGATTATTAAACGGGTTAAATGATCAACAGCAGGAAGCAGTAAAGGCAACAGAGGGCCCGCTCCTTATTATGGCGGGCGCCGGCTCAGGAAAAACAAGGGTGCTGACCCACCGAATTGCTTATTTGATGGTGGAAAAAGGAGTGAACCCTTACAATATTCTGGCCATTACCTTCACGAATAAAGCGGCTCGTGAAATGAAGGATCGGATTGGCACCTTGCTCGGCGGAGCAGCGGAAGAAGTGTGGATCTCCACCTTCCACTCCATGTGTGTACGTATTCTGCGCCGGGATATTGACCGGATCGGCTACAATCGAAACTTTACTATTTTAGATACAACCGATCAGCAATCCGTCATTAAAAACATTCTTAAAGATAAAAATCTGGATCCGAAAAAATTTGATCCACGCGGCATTCTTGCAGCAATCAGTTCAGCGAAGAATGAACTGATTGATCCTGAGACGTTCAGCAAGAGACAAGGCGGTTATATGGACCAGGTAGTCAGTGAGGTCTATACAGAGTATCAGAAGCGCCTGAAAAGAAACCAAGCGCTTGATTTTGATGACTTGATCATGGTGACGATCCAGCTCTTCCAGCGAGTGCCGGAGGTGTTGGAGTTCTATCAGAGAAAGTTCCAATACATTCATATTGACGAGTACCAGGATACAAACCGGGCTCAGTATATACTTGTCAAGCTGCTGGCCAGCCGCTTTCAAAACCTATGTGCGGTTGGAGATTCTGATCAGAGCGTGTATGGCTGGCGGGGAGCAGATATCGCTAACATTCTTTCCTTTGAAAAGGATTACCCTCAGTCCCGCACGATTTTCCTCGAGCAAAACTACCGCTCTACAAAACGGATCTTGCAGGCGGCTAATGAAGTCATTAAAAATAACTTTAACCGAAAGCCGAAAAGTCTCTGGACCGAAAACCCAGAAGGCCGCAATATTGCTTATTACCGGGCTGATACACAGCAGACAGAAGCTCAGTTTGTGGCAGGGAAAATTCAGGAGCTGACATCAAGAGGAAAGAGAAAACGGTCAGACATCGCGATTTTGTATCGAACGAATGCCCAGTCCCGTGTTATTGAGGAAGTATTAATGAAATCCAATATTGACTATAACATTGTAGGGGGCATCAAGTTCTACGACCGTAAAGAGATTAAAGATGTCCTGGCTTACTTGCGGCTGATTGCAAATCCGGCGGATGATATCAGCTTGCAGCGCATCATTAACGTGCCTAAGCGGGGGCTTGGCTCCACATCGGTTGACAAGATTTCCCGCTATGCGCAGGAGAATGATCTAACGATATACGAGGCATTAGCTGAAGCAGATTTCATGGGGTTGAGCGGAAAAGCAGCCAAGGCTGTGCTTGAGTTTCGCAGGCTGATCGAGACGTATACCCAGCAGCAGGAATATTTATCGGCGACTGAGCTCGTAGAAGAAGTACTGGAGCGCTCCGGTTACAGGGATATGCTAAAGGCAGAAAAAACACTCGAATCGCAAAGCCGGCTAGAGAATATTGAAGAATTTTTATCTGTAGCAAAAGCCTTTGAAGATAACAGTGAGGATAAGAGCTTAATTGCTTTTCTAACAGACTTGGCACTCGTCGCGGATATTGACCAGCTCGATAAAGAAGAGACCGTTCAGGACTCGGTCGTATTGATGACGCTGCATGCGGCAAAGGGCTTGGAGTTCCCGGTCGTCTTCCTGATGGGAATGGAGGAAGGTGTCTTTCCTCATAGCCGTTCACTTATGGATGATAACGAGATGGAGGAAGAGCGGCGGTTAATGTATGTCGGCGTGACTAGAGCAGAGGAAGAGCTCTATTTAACCAATGCCCAAATGCGAACATTGTACGGCCGAACAAATATGAACCCGGTTTCCCGGTTTATTGGTGAAATCCCTGCTGATCTCATTGATGACTTGGCCGCAGGCGAGAAAGTCACTACCTCGTTTGGCTTAAAAACAAAGCCAGCCCGTCGTCCGGTTACACGTCCGCAGCCGAAAGCTGCTGGTTCCGCTGAAGCTTGGAGCGTTGGCGACAAAGTGAAGCATAATAAGTGGGGGACAGGTACAGTTGTCAGTGTGAAAGGCAGCGGAGAAAGCACAGAGCTCGATATCGCTTTTCCGAGCCCAGTTGGTGTCAAGCGCCTGCTTGCACAGTTTGCCCCTATTGAAAAAGCGTAAATGAAGGAGTGGACGAGATGGACATCAAAACTGCTGAAAAAAGAGTGCAGGAACTTCATAATCTATTAAATCAATATAGTTACGAGTACTACGTGTTGGATCAGCCGTCTGTTCCTGACTCCGAATATGACCGGCTGCTGCAGGAGCTTGCACAGCTTGAGGAAGCATTTCCTGAGCTGCAGTCGCCCGATTCTCCTACACAGCGTGTGGGAGGAGAAGCGCTTGATACCTTTCAGAAAGTTCGCCACGATGTGCCGATGCTCAGCCTTGCGAATGCATTTAATGAGGAGGACCTGCGAGACTTTGACCGCCGAATCAGGCAGGCGCTTGATGAGGACAGCTACTCCTATGTGTGTGAGCTGAAGATTGATGGGCTGGCCGTTTCCTTAAAGTATGAAGACGGGTTATTTGTCCAAGGGTCTACCCGCGGAGATGGAACAGTTGGAGAAGACATTACAGCAAACTTAAAGACCATTCGCTCTATCCCTCTTCGAATGAAAGAACCTTACACAACGGAGGTTCGAGGCGAAGCTTATATGCCAAAGCAATCGTTTATCGCGCTAAATGCCGTGCGGGATGAGAAAGGAGAGGAGCCGTTCGCTAACCCTCGCAATGCGGCAGCAGGCTCTCTTCGGCAGCTTGACCCCCGTATTGCTGCTTCCCGCAATCTGGACATTTTTCTATACGCCGTCGCGGATGCTGAGAATCTAGGCGTCAAGACACATAGTGAAAGTCTGGACCTGCTGGATCGCCTTGGCTTCAAGACGAACAAAGAGAGAAAAGTGTGCCGTTCCATCGATGAAGTAATTGAATATATCGGCAGCTGGATGGACAAGCGGCCGAAGCTCCCTTACGAAATTGATGGGATTGTAGTGAAGGTCGACTCGTTCGAGCAGCAGAAGGAGCTGGGGGCTACTGCCAAAAGTCCGCGCTGGGCTATTGCCTTTAAGTTCCCGGCTGAAGAAGTCGTCACGAAGCTCGTGGATATTACGCTAAGCGTAGGACGTACGGGTGTCGTTACGCCGACGGCTATCCTGCAGCCGGTCCGTGTGGCAGGAACGACTGTCCAGCGGGCTACTCTTCACAATGAAGACTTAATTAAGGAAAAGGATATCAAGCTTGGTGATTATGTCGTCATCAAGAAAGCGGGAGATATCATTCCTGAAGTAGTGAATGTCGTAACCGAACGACGCACCGGAGAAGAAGTGGACTTTTCTATGCCGGACAATTGTCCGGAGTGTGACAGTGAGCTTGTCCGCTTAGAGGGTGAGGTGGCTCTGCGCTGCATGAACCCGAAGTGCCCCGCGCAGATCCGGGAAGGCCTGATTCACTTCGTTTCACGTAATGCTATGAATATTGACGGCTTAGGCGAGAAGGTTATTACACAGCTTTACCGCACAGGTCTTGTACAGGATGTATCTGACCTCTACAGCCTAACGAAAGAGCAGCTGGTAGCTCTTGAGCGGATGGGCGATAAATCCGCTGATAATTTATTGCAAGCTATCGAAGCTGTGCGGATTGTATAGCAGGAAAGGGTGCACATGCGGCTCAATATAGCCTGGAACGAGTGTTTTTCCTTGGCAATTATATACCTCTTCCGCCTTGTTCTTCGGCATTTCATCACCGATGTATACAATACGGTCTTCATATATCCATATATTAGCAGTGATCCATTGCTTTAGCCCTGAATGCAGAAAGCGGGCATTTTGCAAAACAAGGGTGGGAGTGAGTTCTCCGTCAACTACAGCTACATGCTCTCTTAATTGTTTATTTCTCCAACGTTGTCTATGTTCCAGCATTTATTTAAACACTCCTCTAAAGGAACGCTTTCATTCCATATTCTAAATTACTGCCATCTTAACATATTTTATAGTTTACCGCATTAAAGAATGAAACTTTTTGTGAAAAATATGTGAATCATTAGGCAAAGTCTATAAAGAAGGAGCTGTTCTTTTTCCTAAGTAAAGAACAGCTCCTTTTTATCAACCGACATATATACCTCTTAGTTTAACGATTAGAGGAAGAGGCTTGGGCAATCGCTCTGCTGCCAATATCCTTCCGATAAAAGAAATGGTCTGTCGCGATGGTGCTCATTTTAGCATAGGCTGCCTCTTTTGCTTCTTGAGTGGATCCACCCTTTCCTGTCACAAGAAGCACACGCCCGCCATTTGCACAAATGGCCCCCTCTTCGTTTCTCATCGTTCCTGCATGAAGCACGCTTGCCGAGTCTATACTTTCCAGCCCTTTAATAGGGTGGCCTTTTTCATAGCCTTCCGGATAACCGTTGGATGCTAGCACGACACCTAGTACAGACTCCTCTTTCCAGCTGAGCTTTGGATCTTTTCCGTCTAGTACATCTAGGAAGACCTGTGCAAGATCTGACTCTAGGCGCGGGAGCACTACTTGAGTTTCCGGGTCACCGAAGCGAGCATTAAACTCAATGGTTTTTGGCCCCTCGTTTGTCAGCATCAAGCCAGCAAAAATAATCCCCGTAAATGGACGCCCTTCCGCAACTAAGCCTTTGGCGATCGGAAGCAGGATTTCCTCAACAGATTGATCGACGATATGCTTAGAGATATGAGGTATCGGCGAATAGGCACCCATACCACCTGTATTCGGGCCTTCGTCATGATCAAAGGCTCTCTTATGGTCCTGGGCTGCTTCCATCGGATACACATTCTCTCCGTTAACAAAAGCCATTAAGGAAAACTCTTCGCCTTCTAAATATTGCTCGATGACTAACTTGGAAGAGGCTTCGCCGAACTTCCTGTCGACCATCATTTCTTCAAGCGCGGACAGCGCCTCTTCAAGAGTCATGGCTACCGTTACACCTTTGCCGGCTGCTAGTCCGTCCGCTTTCAGCACGATCGGTGCTCCCTGCTCTTGAATATAAGATTTTGCTTCGTCATAATCATGAAATGCCGCATACCGGGCAGTCGGAATATTGTACTTCTCCATCATCATTTTCGCAAACGACTTACTGCCTTCGAGCTCTGCTGCTGCTTGATTAGGTCCATACACCTTTAAGCCTTTTTCCTCGAAGAAATCAACGATTCCAGCAGAAAGCGGATTTTCAGGACCAACGACGGTCAAATCAATCTCTCGGCCTGCCGCAAAATTGCTTAATGCCTCAAAGTCCATTTCGTCAATGTTGACACACTCAGCATCCTGCGCAATACCGGCATTTCCCGGTGCACAAAACACCTGCGTCACCTGCGGGCTTTCCGAGAGCTTTTTGCAAATGGCATGTTCTCTGCCGCCGCGTCCTACAACGAGAATATTCATTTCATTCCTCCTGCGTAATTAATGTTTAAAATGTCTAACGCCTGTCATAACCATGGCGATGCCATATTCGTCTGCCTTTTTGATGGAGTCTTCATCTCTGATGGATCCGCCTGGCTGGATGATTGCTGTTACACCTGCTTTAGCTGCTGCTTCTACCGTATCGTCCATTGGGAAGAAAGCGTCTGAAGCAAGAGCGGCTCCGTTAGCTCTTTCTCCGGCCTGCTCAAGTGCAATTTTGGCTGCACCGACACGGTTCATTTGGCCTGCGCCAACACCTAATGTCATTTGATCATCCGTTACTACAATCGCGTTAGACTTTACGTGCTTAACTACTTTCCAGCCAAGCTTCAAGGCTGCCCACTCTTCTTCTGTTGGCTCACGCTTTGTCGCCACGCGAATGTCTGCCTCCTCAAGTGAGTAGCTGTCCAGATCTTGGATCAGCAAGCCGCCTTCTACAGAAGTCAGTACCTTTTGCTCTTTCGTATTTTGATCAAATGGAAGCGTCAGAAGACGGATATTTTTCTTCACTGTTAGGACAGAAAGCGCCTCTTCTGTAAACTCAGGAGCAATGATGATCTCAAGGAAAATCTCATGAAGCTTCTCAGCAAGAACTTGGTCAACCGGACGGTTCAAGGCTACGATACCGCCAAAAATAGACGTAGAATCCGCCTCATATGCACGCTCATACGCTTCTTGGATCGTCGTACCTACACCAACACCGCATGGATTCATATGCTTCACAGCTACGGCTGCCGGCTCAGAGAATTCTTTTACAATTTGCAAAGCGGCATCAGCATCTCGAATATTATTATAGGAAAGCTCTTTCCCGTGAAGCTGTTTTGCGCGTGCAATCGAGAACTCTGAGCCTAGCGGCTGCTCATAGAACGCCGCTTTCTGATGAGGGTTCTCTCCATATCGAAGCGTCTGCTTCAGTTCATATGTAAATGTTGCTTTTTCCGGCTGCTCTTCACCAGCCAGCTCCGTCATATAGCCAGCGATCATCGCATCGTAAGCTGCTGTGTGACGGAATACTTTCGCTGCAAGCCTTCTTCTTGTTTCTTTCGTTGTTTCACCATTTTCCTTTAGTTCAGACAAGACTGTATCGTAATCAGCTGCATCTACAACAACTGTCACGTACTCATGATTTTTCGCAGATGCGCGCAGCATTGCTGGACCGCCGATATCAATATTTTCAATGGCATCCTCTACCGTTACATCCGGCTTTGCAATCGTCTGTTGGAATGGATACAGATTCACACAAACCAGATGAATGGGTGTGATGTTTTGCTCTTGCAATTGCTTCGCGTGGCTCTCTTCTCCATGCTTCGCTAAAAGACCGCCATGAATGAATGGATTTAAGGTTTTTACGCGGCCTTCCAGAATTTCCGGGAAGCCTGTTACTTCACTTACGCTCATTACCGGAAGTCCTGCTTCTTCAATCATCTTCTTCGTGCCGCCCGTGGACACAATTTCAAAGTCCAAGCTGATTAGTTCTTTCGCTAAATCTACAATGCCGCTTTTATCCGATACACTTAGTAAAGCCCGTTTTTTCATTCGTTTGTCTCCTCCATAGCTGCTTCAGTTAAAAGCTTGTTAATTACTTTCGGGTATAGCGTATGTTCAATATGCTGAATCTTATGCTGAAGTGACTCTCGGGTGTCATCCTCTGCAATTCTTACACTTTCCTGTTCGACCACTGGTCCGGTGTCCATTCCTGCATCTACATAATGAATCGTCACGCCAGTGATTTTCACTTTTGCTTGAAACGCTTGTCCAATCGCATCCTTGCCAGGAAAAGCTGGCAGCAGAGAAGGATGGATATTCACAATTCTGCCTTCGTAGGCATTCAGCAATGTCTCACCGATTAAACGCATGTATCCAGCCAGGAAAATAAAGTCAACTCCGGTTTCCCGGAGTCTATTAACGATTTCCTGTTCAAATTCTGCCTTAGCAGAATAATCTTTTGCTCGGAAAGAAAAGACTGGTATATTTAGGCTTGCTGCTCGCTCTACCACATAGGCATCCGGCTGATCACATACCAGCAAGGCGATTTCTGCTGGCACTTCTCCTCGAACAATTGAGTCGGCAATCGCCTGAAAATTGCTCCCGCTTCCGGAAGCAAAGACAGCAATGCGCGTTACACTGGCTTCGCTCATGACTTAAATTGAACCCCTTCTCCAGAAATCACACGTCCAATCGTATAAGCTTGTTCCCCTGCTTGTTCAATCAGCTGTTTCACTCGCTCTTCATCTTCAGCTGAGACAATCATGACAAGCCCGATGCCCATGTTGAAGATGTTGTACATTTCTTTGAAATCCAGCTGGCCATGTGTTCTTAGCGCATGAAATATCTCTGGTACATCCCAGGTACCTTCTTGAATTTCTGCTCCCAGTCCTTCTGGCAGCGTGCGCGGAATGTTTTCTACAAAACCGCCGCCTGTAATATGAGCCATGCCTTTCACCGCTGCCTCTTTCAACACTTCAAGCACCGGCTTGACATAGATCTTAGTTGGTGTCAAAAGCACTTCGCCAAGCGGCTTTGAAAGCTCCTCCAGCTCAGTTTCCGGCGTAAATCCGCAGTCTGTAAAAAAGATCTTACGCACAAGTGAAAAGCCGTTGCTGTGCAGTCCGCTTGACGGCAATCCAATAATAACATCGCCTTCTCGAATCTCTTCTCCTGTAATAAGCTTGCTCTTTTCTGCCACACCAGTAGTAAAGCCAGCAATGTCATATTCACCTTCGCTGTACATTCCCGGCATTTCGGCCGTTTCCCCGCCAATCAAAGCACAGCCTGCCTGCTCACAGCCGTCAGCTACACCTTTAACAATTTGCTCGATCTTTTCAGGCGCCGCCTGTCCGCAGGCAATGTAATCAAGAAAATAAAGCGGCTCCGCTCCTTGCACCACTACATCATTGACACACATAGCCACGCAGTCAATACCGATCGTGTCGTGGCGATCCATCATAAAAGCAAGTTTCAGTTTGGTTCCGACTCCATCCGTTCCAGAAACAAGTACTGGCTCCTTCACATCGACAGAGGATAAATCAAACATTCCGCCAAAGCTGCCAAGCGCGCCCATGACACCGGCGCGGCTCGTACGCTCTACGTGCTTCTTCATCCTCTCAACGGCTTCGTAGCCCGCTTCAATATTTACTCCTGCCGCTTTATACGACTCTGCCATTTCAAGCTCCTCCTTACGTCCTCATCCCTGTAAACACGTCTGCTGTATCTATTAACGAATTAATTCTTTATCATGCGGATGCATCGTATCCGGCAAAATCTCTGTTGGGTATTCCCCTGTGAAGCAGGCAAGACATTGACCACAGTGGCCATTTTGCTTCTCATGACCAATTGCTTCAACCATTCCTTCTACACTTAAAAAAGTTAAAGAGTCTGCACCAATCAGCTCTCGAAGCTCCTCTTCCGTATGGGAAGCAGCAATAAGCTCCGATTTAGTCGACGTATCAATTCCGTAGTAACACGGGTTTTTGATTGGCGGTGAACTGATGCATACATGAACCTCTAATGCCCCGGCATCCTTGAGCATACGGACGATTCTCTTGCTTGTCGTGCCTCGAACGATGGAGTCATCTACCATAACTACCCGTTTCCCCTCTACTACGCCGCGTACAGGAGACAGCTTCATTTTAACGCCTTGTTCCCTCAGAGACTGAGAAGGCTGGATAAATGTTCGTCCCACATAGCGGTTCTTGATAAGTCCCATTTCGTATGGAATGCCTGTCTGTTCAGCAAAACCAATGGCAGCGGAAATGCTGGAGTCCGGTACACCCGTGACAACATCCGCTTCAATATTTATTTCTTTAGCAAGCTGTATACCTAGACGCTTTCTCGCACTGTGAACATTGATGCCGTGAATATCACTATCCGGACGGGAGAAGTACACATACTCCATCGTACAGATCGCTTGATTCGTCGCCATTGAGAAACGCTCGGAATGTACGCCGTCTTTATTGATAATCAAAAGCTCGCCTGGAGCCACGTCACGAACAAATTCCGCACCGATAATATCGAATGCGCATGTTTCTGAAGCGACACAGAAAGCATCACCAAGCTGACCAAGTGAAAGCGGGCGCAATCCATTCGGATCAAGAGCGACCATTAGCTCGTTTTCTGTCATAACTAAGAAAGCATAGGCGCCTTTTAGCATGGATAAAGAGTTCTTCACTTGGTCTTTCATAGAACCAAATCCGCTGCGGCGGATTAAATGCGCCAACACTTCAGTATCTGAAGTCGTTTGAAAGATGCTTCCTTGTCCTTCAAGCTGGTGCTTTAAGGCTGTTGCATTCACTAAGTTGCCGTTATGAGCAAGTGCCAAGCTGCCAGTTTGAGAATGGAAGAGGAGCGGCTGGACATTTTCATATCCGCCGCCGCCTGCTGTCTTATACCGCACATGACCGATCGCACCGTGTCCCGGAAGCTCCTGGATCTTCTTCTGATTGAATACTTCGGCTACAAGCCCTTCACCTTTTACACCGCGCAGGCTCTGGCCGTCGGAAACAACGATGCCAGCCCCCTCTTGTCCACGGTGCTGAAGGCTTTGCAGGCCATAATATGTGATCTGTGCTGCATCCTCGTGTCCCCATACACCAAACACGCCACACTCTTCATTTAAGCCTCTGATTTCAGCAAGCATGGGATAGCTCCTTTCCAGGCCGCTTCCAATTCACGGACCTCTGCTTCAATAATTGTCTCACTCTGTTGTTTGATCACAATCTTCTCTTCCTGAGTAACCTTTCCAATTAACTGTGCATCTGCGATAAGTTCCTCAAACGCCGCTTGGTTTTCTTCCTTAACCGTCACAATAAAGCGGGATTGCGTTTCACTGAATAAAGCAGCGGTCTTCTCTGTGCTTTCGTTAATAGTTACGTCGACTCCAAGACCAGTGCCAAACGCTTTCTCTGCAAGGGCTACAGCAAATCCGCCTTCTGCTACATCGTGTGCTGATTGTACCGTACCGGCTTGAATAGCTTGAAGCAGGTCTTTTTGTCTTTTTTCTTCTGTTTCTAAGTCCAGTGCAGGTGCTTTGCCAAAAATCTGGCCATTGTTTTGCAGCTTTTGCAGTTCACTGCCGCCAAACTCCTCTTTCGTTTCGCCAATTACATATACAAGATCACCTGCTTGCTTGAAGCCTTGTGTTGTAATGTGAGATAAGTCTTTAATTAACCCAACCATACCTACTACTGGTGTTGGATAGACAGCCGTACCGTTTGTTTCGTTATATAGAGAAACGTTTCCGCCGATAACAGGTGTATTCAGCGTGCGGCATGCTTCACTCATGCCGTCTGTTGCTTTCTCAAGCTGCCAGAAGATCTCTGGTTTTTCAGGGTTTCCAAAGTTTAGACAGTCTGTAATCGCTAATGGCTCTCCACCTGAACAGACAATGTTGCGAGCAGCCTCTGCTACGGCAATTTTGCCGCCTATTTCAGGGTCCAGATATAAGTAGCGGGAGTTACAGTCCGTTGTCATGGCAAGAGCCTTATTTGTTCCGCGTACACGAATAACTGCTGCGTCCGACCCAGGTGCTACGACTGTATTCGTACGAACCTGGTAATCGTATTGCTCGTATACCCACTCTTTGCTGGCTACTGTCGGCTGAGAAAGAAGCTCAACAAGCGTTTCTTTGTAATCGTTCACTTGTGGTGTTTCCTGCTCCATTTCTTGATACTCACGATAATAAGCAGGTTCTGTGGATGGTTTATGATAAACCGGTGCATCTTCTGCGAGTGCATCAGCAGGAACTTCTGCTACTACTTCTCCTTTATGAAGCAGGCGAAGCATGCCGTCATCTGTTACACGGCCGATAGAAGCAGCTTCTAAACCGTACTTTTCGAACAGCTTTTCAACTTCTGGTTCGCGGCCTTTCTCAATGATAATCAGCATACGTTCTTGTGATTCTGACAGCATCATTTCGTAAGGAGTCATGCCCGTTTCACGCTGCGGAACAAGGTCAAGATTCATTTCGATTCCAGAGCCCGCCTTACTTGCCATTTCTGCAGAAGAGCTAGTCAGCCCTGCTGCACCCATGTCCTGAATACCAACAAGCGCATCGTTCTTTACAAGTTCTAAGCAGGCTTCTAGCAGAAGCTTCTCCATAAATGGATCGCCGACCTGAACAGCTGGACGCTTCTCTTCTGATTGCTCGCTCAATTCTTCTGATGCAAATGTAGCTCCATGAATACCATCACGGCCTGTTTTTGCTCCGACATACATCACTGTATTGCCGACGCCTTTTGCTTGGCCCTTTTGAATATCCTTATGGTCAATCAATCCGACGCACATCGCATTAACAAGAGGATTTCCTTCATAAGTAGGATCGAACTGTACTTCCCCGCCAACAGTCGGAATACCAATACAGTTGCCATAGCCCGCGATTCCTGCTACCACTTCTTCAAACAAGAATTTTACACGGCTGGATGTCAGTTCACCGAAACGTAAAGAGTTCAGCATAGCAACGGGACGCGCTCCCATGGAGAACACATCGCGGATGATTCCGCCGACACCAGTTGCTGCACCTTGATAAGGTTCAATAGCAGATGGATGGTTATGGCTCTCGATCTTAAATACAACAGCTTGCTCATCGCCGATATCAACGATTCCGGCACCTTCGCCTGGTCCTTGAAGCACGCGCTCGCCTTTGACTGGGAATTTGCGAAGAACCGGCTTCGAATTCTTGTAGCTGCAATGCTCAGACCACATAACAGAGAACAACCCTGTTTCTGTGTAGTTCGGCGTTCTTCCTAGAATTTGTTCCGCCTTGGCGAATTCCTCATCCGTCATGCCCATTTCTCGGTAGATTTTCTGTTCTTTAATTTGCGCTGCGTTTGGTTCAAGCATTAACGACATGAGACTCCCTCCATTGTTTCACAATTGATTGAAATAATTTTAATCCGTCCGCACTTCCAAGCAGCTCATCTACTGCCCGCTCCGGGTGAGGCATCATACCAAGCACATTGCCTCGTTCGTTCACGATGCCTGCAATATTCTGCAGGCTCCCGTTCACATCGTCAGCATAAGTAAAGACGATCTGATTGTTCTCTTGCAGTGCCCGTAACGTTTCCTCATCACAATAGTAGTTTCCTTCACCATGAGCGACAGGAACCTTAATGCTCTCGCCTTTTTCATATAAAGAGGAGAACATGGTTTCGTTGTTCTCTACTTTCAATTCAACCGGCTTGCAGATAAATTTCAAATTTTTGTTGCGCAGCATCGCACCAGGAAGCAATCCTGATTCTAAAAGAATCTGGAAGCCATTACATACGCCAAGAACCGGCTTTCCTGCTTCCGCTGCCTTTTTTACTTCTGCCATTACCTTAGAAAGATGAGCGATCGCTCCGGAACGAAGATAGTCACCGTAAGAAAAACCACCCGGCAGTAAAATACCGTCATATTGGCTTAAGTCATCTGCATCATGCCATACATACTCTGCTTCTTGACCAAGCTCATCCTTTACTGCATGAAGCATATCCACATCACAATTGGAGCCCGGGAATACAACTACTGCAAATTTCACTGCTGAACACTCTCCTCGATCTCATATCGGTAATCTTCAATAACCGGGTTAGACAATAGCTTTTCGCATACTTCTTTAACCGTTGCTTCAACATCCTGGCTGCTTCCGTCAATGGAGAGCTCCATGTATTTGCCGATTCGAACGTCTTGTACACCTTGGTAGCCAAGATTTGTTAATGATTGCTGCACAGCTTTTCCCTGTGGATCTAGCACGCTTTCCTTTAATGTAACGAATACTTTTACTTTATACATGTTGGTTTCCCCCTAATCTTTGAAGCACTTCTTTATATACTTCTACTAAATTGCCTAAATCACGTCGAAACACATCTTTATCCAGCTTACGGCCAGTTTTTTGATCCCACAGGCGGCAGGTGTCCGGAGAAATCTCATCCGCTAGCAGGATAGAGCCATCTTTGTCTCTGCCAAACTCAATCTTAAAATCAATTAAATCAATGTCCATCTCTGCAAACACGGACACTAGCAATTCATTAATTCGCAGTGCCTGCCGTTTCATTTCGGCTACTTCCTCAACTGAAGCAATCTTCATGAGCTGAATATGCTCTTCTGTTAAAAGCGGATCCTGCAGTTCATCATTTTTGTAATAAAACTCAACGAGCGGCTGATCAAAGGGTGTTCCTTCTTCTAAGCCTAAACGCTTGGACAGGCTTCCAGCCGCTTTATTTCTTGTTACTACTTCAAGTGGTACGATGCTTACGCGCTTCACGAGCTGCTCATATTCAGAAAGCCGTTCAATAAAGTGAGAGGGAATATCGAGCTCTTTAAGCTTTAAGAAGATGCGGCTGCTGATTTCATTGTTCAATTTGCCCTTTCCTGCAAGCTCTGCCTTCTTCTCTCCATTAAAAGCAGTTGCTGAATCTTTATAGGAAATTAAGACAACGTCTTCTTGATCGGTTGCATATATCTGTTTCGCTTTTCCTTCGTAAAGCAGTAAGCCCTTTTCCACGGTGATTCCCCCTATTAATGTATGAAAAGTATGAATAATTTAACTTGGAGAAGGCCCTGAACTCTCGCGAGCCCTCTCTTTATAACCATCTATTAATCGTCTAACCCAAGGCGGGTAAAGATTGTATCCACATGCTGCAGGTGATAGTTGTAATCGAAGCAATCGGCAATCTCCTCAGCCGACAACTGTGATGTAATCTTCTCCTCTGCTTCAATCAGCTCTCGGAATGGAACTTGCTTCTCCCATGCTTCCATTGCTTTTGGCTGCACTGTGTCATACGCCTCTTCACGTGCCATTCCTTTGTCAATCAAGGCTAGAAGCACACGCTGTGAATAGATTAGACCTAAAGTACGGTCCATATTGCGCTTCATATTTTCAGGAAATACCGTTAAGTTCTTTACGATATTGCCAAAGCGGTTCAGCATGTAATTTAAAGCGATCGTTGCGTCTGGAAGAATGATGCGCTCAGCTGAAGAGTGAGAAATATCACGTTCATGCCAAAGTGGTACATTCTCATATGCTGTGAGCATATGTCCCCGGATCACACGTGCGATTCCCGTCATATTCTCTGAACCAATCGGGTTACGCTTATGAGGCATCGCAGAAGAACCTTTTTGCCCTTTGGCGAAGAACTCTTCCACCTCACGTGTTTCACTTTTTTGCAATCCGCGAATTTCTACAGCAAACTTTTCAATAGATGTGGCAATCAGCGCAATAGTGCTCATGTAGTGAGCATGACGGTCACGCTGAAGTGTTTGCGTAGAAATCGGGGCCGGTTTTGTTCCTAGCTTTTCGCACACATACTTTTCAACAAAAGGATCAATGTTCGCGTACGTTCCGACCGCTCCTGAGATCTTTCCGTATTCTACGCCTTCAGCTGCTTGCTTAAAGCGCTCAAGGTTTCTCTTCATTTCTTCATGCCAAAGTGCCAGCTTTAACCCAAACGTTGTCGGCTCAGCATGCACCCCGTGTGTCCGGCCCATCATAACTGTATATTTATGCTCCTTCGCTTTATCACGAAGAATGCTGACAAAGTTTTCTAAGTCCTTTAATAAAATTTCATTTGCTTGTTTCAGCAGGTAAGATAAAGCTGTATCCACTACGTCTGTAGAAGTCAGTCCGTAATGAACCCATTTACGCTCTTCACCAAGAGTTTCAGATACCGCGCGGGTGAATGCAACGACGTCATGCCGTGTTTCTTCCTCGATCTCTTTAATGCGGTTCACATCGAATCCTGCACGTTCACGTATTTTTTTTACGTCCTCTTTAGGAATCTCTCCTAGCTCAGCCCAGGCTTCACATGCCAAAATCTCTACTTCCAGCCAAGCTTTATAGCGGTTTTCCTCTGTCCATATCGCGCCCATTTCTGGTCTTGTGTAGCGTTCAATCATCTTTGTTGTCCTCCGATCAGCTTTGCATTCTCGTTCCAAATCCCGCTTGCTTCGATTTGCTGAAGCACAGCGGCTATATCTTCTGTTAATACTGTGATATGTCCCATTTTTCTCTTCACTTTCGCTTCTTCTTTACCGTATAAGTGAACGGACCAAGCCGGGTATTCAGCAATGCTCTGTAATACGCCCTCCATATGCTCGCCCAAAATGTTGACCATCACAGCCGGCTTTAATAATTCCGGTGTTCTGAGCGGCCAGTTACACACCGCACGGACATGCTGGCCAAATTGCGATATATCACATGCTTCAATGGAATAGTGGCCTGAGTTGTGCGGTCTTGGGGCTAACTCGTTAATATAAATGCCCCCGTCTTCTGTAACAAACATTTCTACTGCCAGCGTACCAACAAGCGAAAGAGCTTCCGCAATCTTGCCTGCCGCTTCCACTGCTTTTGCTTTCACGTCATCTGACGTGCGGGCCGGTACAATCGTTTCATGAAGAATGTTTTCTTTGTGAATGTTTTCTCCTACAGGAAAATATGTCGCTTCTCCCTCTAAGTTCCGTGTAACAATAACGGAAATCTCCATTTTGAAGGGGATCCATTTCTCAAGTACACAGACACCGTGCTCTAAAAGTGCAGCCGCCTCTTTGATTTGTGAAGCTTCTTTAATAACAAATTGGCCTTTGCCATCGTAACCGCCACGTGCGGTTTTCAATACAGCAGGAGAGCCAAGTGTGTTAATGGCTGCTTCTATATCTTTCGTTTCCTGGATCACTTCATACGGAGCAACCGGCACACCGGCTTTCGTGATTATTTCCTTTTCTGCTACGCGGTTTTGCGTAACGCGAATTAATTCCGCCCCTTGAGGAATAAATGCTTTTTCTTCAAGCTTCTTTAACCCCTCATAGTCAATGTTCTCGAACTCGTAAGTGATAACATCACTCACCTCAGCGAGCTTATCTAAAGCTGCTGGATCGTCATAAGCAGCATTGATTTCAATATCAGCTACTTGCCCGCAGGGAGAGTTCTCGCCAGGGTCTAATACAGCAATTTTAAAGCCGGCTTCTTTTGCTGCGAGAGCCATCATGCGGCCAAGCTGACCACCGCCGATGATTCCGATCGTCTGGCCTGGCATAATCATTTTTCTAGACAAGTTGATCACTACTTTCTAATACAGTTTCTTTCATTTTCTGACGGCGCTCTTCCAGCCTAGCCGCTACCTCTTGATCCGTTGTAGAAAGCATTTGAGCAGCTAACAAACCGGCATTTGTTGCTCCTGCTTTGCCGATGGCAACAGTAGCAACCGGTACGCCTCCTGGCATTTGCACAATAGAGAGCAAAGAATCCAATCCGTTTAGCGCTCTTGATTGGACCGGCACACCGATGACTGGCAATGTCGTCTTAGCGGCAACCATGCCGGGAAGATGAGCGGCGCCCCCTGCACCTGCGATAATCACTTTTATGCCCCGCTCTCTCGCTTCTTCCGCATATTGAAACATTAAATCTGGTGTACGGTGAGCAGAGACAACTTTTTTCTCATAAGCTACTCCCAGCTCATCCAGTACATCGCATGCGTGCTTCATCGTTTCCCAATCGGAGACGCTGCCCATAATTACGCCAACTTCTGCAGACATGATTGACCCTCCAACATCTATTATATAGTAGTTTAAATTTCTCCATAAAAAAGTCCGGAGAACTGCTTTTCTCTTTTGAAGAAAGCAGCTCATCCGGACACAAAAGCTTGCTAATATAATGTAAGTACGTTCCAGATAAGTTGTGCTTTCCCCATAGTCCGGTTATTTAAGGTAACCAGGTAGAAACTCGCGAGCCTTATTCCCGCTATTATATGAGGTCTGTGTTTGTCACTTACATCTTAACAAGCGCAAAAGTAGATTGTCAACAAAAAATCGAACGATTATATAACTTCATTTTTTAATGTTCGGATTTAGACCATTAACTTTCCTTCAAAAACGATTTCTCTGCCAGCGGGTATGTTCTTTTTTTCCCCATTTACCAGCTCTTCCTTGAAGACAGGCCTCTCTATCCTTCTCACTGGCATATAGCCTTCCTTCTTCATGCGATCCAGGCACTGATCAATGGTTTCGTTCTCTTCGACGTAGAACTTTTTCTTTTTAGCCATTTTCAATCTTCCCTTTTTTGACGTTCTTCACCCAGAACCCTCCGTAAATGGTTTTCGGCTCGTAAGCGATAATAAATGCTTTCGGATCTAGCTCCTTGATTTGCGTATACAGCTTTAACTCGTATTTTCTTGGAGTCAGAATCTGCAATGCCATGCGGTCCCCTTCAAGTCCGCTTGCTGCCCAAGTCGTCACACCATAACCTTTGTCCCTTAGCTGTCTAGGTAAGTCTCTGTCGTATTCCTTTGTGACGACATTAACAGTAATGTAGCCAAGCGCCAGCTTCTCCTCTAGCTTCATGCCGGATAGGACACCTAACCCATAGCCGACAGCATAGGCGATGACATTTTGAATTTCATTCAGGTTATCTAGCACCAGCCCAAGCCCAAAGATATAAATAACGATCTCCACCATGCTGACAAGAGCTGCTACATAGCGGTAACCCTTTAATGTTAAGATCATCCGAATGGTAAAGAACGATACGTACAAAACATTAATTACCAAAATAATGAGTACCATGACCAGTCCGTTCTCGAGCATACCTTGCCCCTCCTCATAGTAAAGTAAACTTTTTTCCAAATAATGAGGTAAGTGTATCATAAATATAGCAGGGAAAGAAGAAAAGAAAGGAAGTAAATGTATAGTATAATATATTGCTAACAAGGGGAGAAACGAGGCAGAAGCACCCTATTCACAGCCGCTCATTTTGCTTTCTTTGGCCATTTGGTTGCCCCATGGCTTTATATGACCGCTCTGCTTTCCAAAGCCAAATTGAGGCTTGCTGCCTTATT